>Ga0208518_100072_pt1 | contig 64104 bp, 58 predicted proteins | sample LakWasM127_HOW14_2_FD_183937 | JGI IMG/M metagenome (GOLD analysis project Ga0208518, IMG submission 183937) | Freshwater sediment methanotrophic microbial communities from Lake Washington under simulated oxygen tension - Sediment Metagenome... | ecosystem: Environmental > Aquatic > Freshwater >...
CCCACGCGGAAGATGCGGCCCACGTCGCGGCTGTAGAAGTAGCTGGCCAAGCCAAACTCGGTGTTGTTGGCCGCATCAATGGCCTGCTGCTCGGTCTCGAACTTGAACACCGGGGCAAAGGGGCCAAAGGTCTCTTCGGTGGCGCACAGCATGTCGGCGCTGGCGTTGGCCAGCACCGTGGGCTCGAAGAACTGGCCCGAACCCAGGGTGGTGAGGCGCTTGCCGCCGGTGAGCAGCTTGCCGCCCTTGGCGATGGCGTCCTCCACATGGCGCTGCACCTTGACGAGGGCGGCTTCTTCGATCAGCGGGCCCTGGTTCACGCCGTCCTCAAAGCCATTGCCGACCTTGGCGGTTTGTACCTTGGCGGCGAACTTCTTGACGAATGCGTCGTAGACCCCGCTTTGCACGTAGAAGCGGTTGGAGCAGACGCAGGTCTGGCCGGCGTTGCGGTACTTGCTGGCAAAGGCGCCTTCGACGGCGCTGTCGATATCGGCGTCGTCAAAGACGATGAACGGCGCGTTGCCGCCCAGTTCGAGCGACATCTTCTTGACCGTGGGCGCGGACTGCGCCATCAGGATGCGGCCGACTTCGGTGGAGCCGGTAAAGCTGATGTGGCGCACGATGGGGCTCTCGCAGAGCACTTTGCCAATGGCAATGGAGTTGTCGGCGTCGGCGCACAGCATGTTGAGCACCCCCGCCGGGATGCCGGCGCGCTGGGCCAGTTCGGCGGCGGCGAGCGCCGAGAGCGGGGTGAGTTCCGCGGGCTTGATGACCACGGTGCAGCCTGCTGCCAGGGCCGGCGCCACCTTGCGGGTAATCATGGCCAGCGGGAAGTTCCAGGGGGTGATGGCTGCGCAGACGCCAATGGGCTGCTTCAAGACCAAGAGGCGCTTGTTGTTGTCGAACTGCGGCAGGGTTTCGCCATTGACGCGTTTGGCTTCTTCGGCAAACCACTCGACAAAGCTGGCGCCATAGGCGACTTCGCCTTTGGCCTCGGGCAGGGGCTTGCCCTGCTCGGCGGTCATGATGCGGCCGAGGTCGTCCTGATGCTGCATGAGCAGGTCGAACCATTTGCGCAGGATGGCGCTGCGCTCCTTGGCGGTTTTGCTGCGCCAGGCCGGCCAGGCAGCGTTGGCGGCGGCTATGGCGGCTTTTGCATCCTGGGGGCCGAGGTTGGCGACGTCGGTGAGCTTGGCGCCCGTAGCGGGGTCATGGACGGCGAAGCGGCTGGCGCCGGCGATCCACTCTCCGTTGATGAGGGCGTCGGTCTTGAGGAGGCTGGGGTCTTTGAGGGTGGCGAGGGGGGAGGTCATAGAAGGTACAAATAAGGTATGGACGCAAACAAGAGGCCAAGCGCCGGAGCGCTCAGGCGCGCCGGCCGCGCAACCACTCCAGCGCCAGCAACAAGCAGGTCGTGAAGATGATCAGCAAGGTGGCCACGGCGGCAATGGTGGGCGAGATGTTTTCGCGAATGCCGGTGAACATCTGGCGCGGCAGCGTGGTCTGCTCGGCACCGGCCAGAAACAGCGTGACCACCACCTCATCGAACGACGTTGCAAAGGCGAACAAGGCGCCCGAAATGACCCCCGGCGCAATCACCGGCAGCGTCACCCGAAAGAAGGTTCTGAGCGGCGTCTCGCCGAGGCTGAGCGAGGCGCGCACCAGGTTGTGGTTGAAGCCCGCCAGGGTCGCCAGCACGGTGGTCAGCACAAAGGGCGCCCCCAGCGCGGCGTGCACGATGATCAGGCCCAGGTAGCTATCGGCCAGGCCCAGCGGCGCAAAGTACAAATAGGTGGCCACGCCCACCACGATGAGCGGGACCACCATGGGCGAAATCAGCACGGCCATCAGCAGGCCCTTGAAGCGAAATTCGGTGCGCGACAGGCCCACGGCCGCCATCGTGCCCAGCACGGTGGCAATGACCGTGGCGGAGGGCGCGACGATAAAGCTGTTGCGCGTGGCGCGCGTCCATTCCTCGGCCTGAAACAGGTTGCGGTACCACTTGAGCGACCAGCCGGGGATAGGGTAGGTAAGGAAAGAGCTGTCCGAGAACGACAGCGGCACCATCACCAGGATGGGTGCCAGCAGAAACAGCAGCACCGCCACGCACAGGGCGCGCACCAGCCACCAGCCAATCTTGTCGACCAGGGTGGCGTAGCGCGGAAATTCAGGCATTCGAAGAAACATGGTCACCGTTCTCTCTCTAAGGCAATGCTGAATAAGTCACCGCGATGACGCGTGCCGTGCGTCGGGATGGGAGGCAAGGCGCAAACCGCAGTCATAGCCACCGCTATGGCGAGGATTGGCAACGCCGCAGACCGCCCGAGGGACGGATGCGCGGCGCGTGAGGGGCTTGTTCAGCATTGCCCTAACCCAGACTGAGCTCGGCCTTGCCAAAGCGCCGGTACACGCTGTAGAGCAGCAGCGTGGCGACCAGCAATACGGCGCCCAGCGCAGACGCCATGCCCCAGTTCACCACCACGTTGGTGTAGCGCGCGATGTAGTAGCTGAGCATCTGGTCGTCCGCGCCGCCCAGCAGCGCGGGGGTCACGTAGTAGCCGATCGACAGGATGAACACCAGCAGCACGCCCGCGCCGATGCCCGGGTAGGTCTGCGGCACGTACACCCGAAAGAACGCCGCCAGCGGCGAGCTGCCCAGCGACACGGCCGCGCGCACGTAGGTGCCAGGCACGCTTTTCATCACGCTATAGAGCGGCAAGATCATGAAGGGCAACAAGATGTGCACCATCGCAATCACCACGCCGGTGCGGTTGAACAGCAGCGCCAATGGCTCGTGAATGATGCCCAGCCCCATCAAACCCCGGTTGACCAGACCCTCCGATTGCAGCAGCACGATCCACGCGGCCACGCGCACCAGGATGGAGGTCCAGAACGGCACCAGCACCAGAATCATCAGCACATTGGCCGGGCGTGGTGGCAAGTTCGCCAGCCACCAGGCCAGTGGATAGCCCAGCAGCAGGCAGATGGCTGTGACCACCAGGCTGATGTAGAAAGTGCGCAGCAGGATGGCGCCAAAGGCGCGCTGCTCCACGGGCATGCGCTCCACGTCGCCCATGGCATCGCGGCGCAGGTCCACCGAAGCGAGCAAGTAGTCGGGCGTCCAGCGCGCGCCGTTCTTGGCAATGGCGCGCCAGAATGGCGCCTCGCCCCAGCGCGGGTCGGCGTCCAGCAGGCGCTGCTTGATGGCTTCGGCGCCGCCCTCGAAGGGCAGGCCGCGGTAGGCCCCCATCACCATCGAGCGCGCACCGGGCACTTCGGCATTCAACCTGCGCGCCAGCGCGCCGGCGTCGGAGATGTCGGGCAGCCGAGCCAAATCGCCCACCAGTGCCGCATAGGCGGCCGCTGGGGGCGCGGCACGGCGGTCCCATTTTTTAAGCACGGGAATCGTCGCCGGCAGCGCACTGGCGACTTCCGGGTTTTCCACCGCACGCATGAGCAGCGCGGCGATCGGCACCAGCAAGGTGAACACCAGGAACACCAGCAGCGGCAGCGTCAGGCTGAAAGCCCGCCACTTGCGCCGCAGTTGCGCGCGCGCCAAAGCCTTGCGCAAGGCGGCGGGGTCGGTGCCATCCAGCCCTGGCCCTGAGAGGGGCATGGCCATGGCGTCTGAAGCTGCCTGCATGGTGTCGCTCACCGCAATGCCGTGCAATTACTGCGTGGCCCAGGAGGCAAAGCGCTTTTCAAGCGATTCGCCCTGGTCGGCCCAGAAAGCCACGCTGAACTGCAGGGCTTCCTTGGCGTTGGCGGGTGAAGTCGGCAGGTCGTCCAGCACCTTCTTGTCGAGCTTGGCCAGCGCCTTGTTGTTGGCGGGGCCGTAGGCAATGTTCTGCGCGTACGCCGCCTGTTGCTGGGGCTGCAGGGTGTACGAGATGAACTTGAGCGCCGCGTCCTTGTTGGGCGTGCCACGCGGAATGGCCCAGTAGTCCAGATCGTAGATGCCGCCGGGCCAGTAGATCTTGAGGTTGCGGCCTTCGCGGTTGGCGGCGTCGATGCGGCCGTTGTAGACCGTGGTCAGCACCACGTCACCCGCGACGAGAAATTGGGGTGCCTGGGCGCCGGCTTCCCACCACTGAATGTTGGGCTTGAGCTCGCTCAGCTTCTTGAAAGCGCGGTCGGCGCCCTCTTTGGTGGCCAGCACCTTGTACACGTCGGCAGGCTTGACGCCATCGGCCAGCAGGGCAAATTCGAGGTTGTAGCGTGCCCCCTTGCGCATGCCGCGCTTGCCCGGGATCTTCTTGGTGTCGAAGAAGTCGGCCCAGCTGGTGGGCGCCGTCTTGAGCTTGTCGCCGTTGTAGGCCATGACGGTGGACCAGACAAAAATCCCCACCCCGCAATCGGTGACGGCAGCCGGCTGCAGGTCGGCCTTGTTGATGATTTTGCTGTAGTCGAGCTTTTCAAACAGGCCTTCGTCGCAACCGCGTGCCGCGTCGGGCGATTCGACTTCGACCACATCCCAGGTAATCTTCTTCGTCTCGACCATGGCCTTGATTTTCGCCTGCTCGCCGTTGTATTCAACCGCCACGAGCTTGTTGCCGGCCTTCTCATAGGGCTCGTAGAACGCCTTCTTCTGGGCGTTGGCGTTGGCGCCGCCAAAGTTCACGACGGTGAGCGACTGCTCGGCAAAGCTGGGCAGCGCCACACAGGCAGACAGGGCTGCGCAGGCGATCAGGCTCTTGTGTTTCATAGTGTGTCTCCTTGGGTGTTATCGAACGGAACGGGAAAGCGCTAATAAAAGGCTAATGGAGCGCAGGCGCGGTGTAGATGCGCGTCGACTCGGGCGGGAACTCCAGCCCTACGGCATCGCCCGGTTGCGGCAGCGCGCTGATACCGACACTGCTGAGTGCCAGCCGCACCGTGGCAAGTGACTGGCCGGCGCCCACATCGCACATCAGGCGCAAATGGTCACCGTGGTAGATGGCGCGGCTGACCGTGGCGCGCAGCACCTGCCCGGCAGGCGCACTGGATGCGGGGTGCAGCACGATGCGCTCGGGGCGCACGCAGGCTTCTGCGCGTGCGCCGTCCGCAGCTGCGTTCACGTTGACGCCGGCGAGGCGCTGCCCATCGGGCAGGACCAGAGCGGCACTGCCGGCGCGGACTTCCAGCTTGCCAGCAAGTACCGTGCTGTCACCGACAAAACCCGCCACAAAACGGTTGGCGGGCGTTTCGTACAAGGACGAGACATCGGCGAGCTGCTGAATCACGCCCTCGTTGAACACGGCCACGCGGTCGCTCATGGTCAGCGCCTCGCTCTGGTCGTGCGTCACGTAGACAAAGGTCACGCCGAGCTGCTGGTGCAGTTCCTTGAGCTCTATCTGCATGTGCTCGCGCAGCTGCTTGTCGAGCGCGCCCAGGGGCTCGTCCATCAGCACCAGCTGCGGGTTGAAGACCAGCGCGCGCGCCAGCGCGACGCGCTGCTGCTGGCCCCCAGAGAGCTGCGAAGGCAGGCGATCGGCCATGCCGACAAGGCGCACCATGTCGAGCGCCTTGGCGACGCGCTTGGCCTGGTCGTCCTTGGACACCTTGCGCACCGTCAGCGGGTAGGCGACGTTCTGGCCCACGCTGAGGTGCGGGAACAGGGCATAGTTTTGAAACACCATGCCAAAGTTGCGCTTGTGCGGCGGCGTGCTGGTGATGGGCGCGCCATCGAGCAGGATGTCGCCCGCCGTGGGCGACTCAAACCCGGCCAGCATCATCAAGGTCGTGGTTTTGCCGGAGCCCGAGGGGCCCAGCAGGCTCAGAAACTCGCCGCGCTGGATATCGAGGTTCAGCGCGCGCACCACGAGCTGCACGCCGTCGTAGGTTTTCTGCACGCCGCTAAAGCGGACCAGGGGTTCTGCGTGGCTCATGGCTTGGGCAATCGATGCGGGTAGAGGGCGCGCGCGTCAGGCGAGTGCCGCCAGGGTGTCGGCCAGGATCGCCAGGCCTTCTTCCAGCAGCTCGTCGGATGCCGTCAGCGGCACGAGGATGCGGATCACATTGCCATAGGTTCCACAGGACAGCAAGATGAGGCCCCGGCGCGCCGCCTCGGCCACCACTTTTTTCGCCAGCGCGGCATCGGGCCGGTGCACGTCACCGCCTTCGAACAGCTCAATGGCCACCATGGCGCCCAGCCCCCGCACATCGCCGATGCTGGGCTGCTTTTCTGCCAAGGCCTTGAGCCGCGTGACCAGCAGCGCGCCCATGGCACGGCTGCGCGCCAGCAGTTGCTCCTGCTCAAACGCCTCGAACACGGCGAGGGCCGCGGCGCAGGCCACAGGGCTGCCAGCGTAGGTGCCGCCAAGCCCACCGGGGGCGGGTGCGTCCATCACCTCGGCACGCCCCACCACACCGGCCAGCGGGAAGCCGCCCGCAAGCGACTTGGCGGTGGTGATGAGGTCCGGCGCCACGGGCCATTGTTCACAGGCAAACCAGGTGCCGGTGCGGCCGGCGCCGGTCTGTACTTCGTCGGCAATCAGCAGGATGCCGTAGCGGTCAGCCAGCGCCTTGAGGCCGTCGATGAATTCCACTGGCGCCACATAGAAGCCGCCCTCGCCCTGCACTGGCTCGATGATGAAAGCCGCGACACGCTCGGGCTCGACATCGTTCTTGAACAGCAGCTCGACCGATTGCAGGGCCTGCGCGACGCTCACGCCGTGCAGAGCGTTGGGGAACTGCGCGTGGTAGACCTCGGCGGGGAACGGACCAAAGCCGGTCTTGTACGGCACCACCTTGCCAGTCAGCCCCAGCGTGAAGTTGGTGCGGCCATGGTAGCCACCGGTGAACGCAATCACGGCCGGGCGCCGGGTGTGGGCGCGGGCAATTTTCACGGCGTTTTCCACGGCTTCGGCGCCAGTGGTGAGCAGCAGCGTCTTTTTGGCGAAATCGCCAGGTGCCAACGCGTTCAGTCGCTCGGCAACCTCCACATACGGTTCGTAGGCGACCACCTGGAAGCAGGTGTGGGTGTAGCGATCGAGCTGCGCTTTCACAGCCGCGATGACACCCGGATGCAGGTGGCCGGTGTTGAGCACGGCAATGCCACCGGCAAAGTCAATGTAGCGGCGGCCCTCCACGTCCCACAGCTCGGCGTTGCGCGCCTTCTGCACAAAGATCTCGTGGGTCTGGCCCACGCCGCGTGCCACGGCCGCATGGCGGCGGGCAAGCAGGGCGGCGTTGGTGAAATGGGGTTCGTGCTGCATGGTGGTCAAAGGCTCTGGCGAGCGGGAAGAAGAGCGATGGGAGGGATTCTGGAAGCCGCCCGGCGCTTCGTCCATGTACACGCGCGCAGGTTTTTCCGCGCACTGTGCAGGTCTAGAATCCTCTACAGGCAAACCCCTATACGGCGCCGCCCATATGGCACAAGGCGCTACCCTGGCTGCGGCACACTCGCTGCACTTTCCCTTCCTTGGTTCGTCCGATGCTCACCCTCCGTGCAGACCTTCCGACACCGCTGGTGAGCCAGATCGTGGACGGCCTGCGCGAGCAGATTGCCGGCCACGTGCTCAAGCCTGGCAGCAAGCTGCCGTCCATCCGCGCCTTTGCTGCGGCGCACGGCGTCAGCGTGTTCACCGTCGTCGAAGCCTACGACCGCCTGGTGGCGCAGGGTTGGCTGGTTTCGCGCGCCAACGCCGGTTTTTTCGTCAAGCGGCGCGGCGACGAAATCGCGCAAGTGGGCGCTGCCGAACGCCCTGCCCCGCGCTTCGATACCCGCTGGTACCTCAAGCAGATCTTTGAAAACCGCAATTTGCCGATGAAACCCGGCTGCGGCTGGTTGCCCAACGACTGGCTGTTTGGCGATGCCGTCAAGCGCAGCATGCGCCACCTGTCCACAGGGAGCGCCGACCTCGCCGGCTACGGCCTGCCCCACGGCCACATGCCGCTGCGCAGCGTGGTGGTCGAATCACTGGCAGAACACCAGGTCAGTGTGGGAGCCGACCAGGTGCTGCTGACGCAAGGCTCCAGCCAGGCGCTGGACCTGATTGCGCGCCGCCTGGTCAAGCCCGGCGACGTGGTGTTGGTGGACGACCCTGGCTATCCCAACCTGATGTTCATGCTGCGCTTCGTCGGCGCGCAGGTCGTCGGGGTCCCGCGCACCCCCACTGGGTACGACCTGGGCGCGCTCGAAGCCTTGCTGACGGCGCACAGGCCGAGCGTTTTTTTCACGCAGCCACGGCTGCAAAGCCCGACCTGCTCGCTGGCCTCGGTAGCGCACCTGCACCGCCTGCTGCAACTGGCCGAGCAGCACGGTTTCATGCTGGTCGAGAACGACCTCTATGCCGACATGGACACGGGCGTGCGCCCGTCGCTCGCAAGCCTGGACCAGCTCAACCGCGTGCTGTACGTGGGCAGTTTCTCCAAGACCATTTCACCCAACCTGCGCACCGGCTTTGTGGCCGCCCGGCCCGGCCTGGTGGAGGAACTGGTGCAGCTCAAGATGATTTCGGGCCTTACCTCGTCAGAGATCACCGAGCGCATCACGCTGGGCGTGGTGACCGACGGGCGCTGGCGCAAGCACCTCAAATCCTTGCGCGAACGGCTGGCCGAAGCACACCGCACGGTGGGGCGCCGCCTGGAGGGTTTGGGTTTCGAGCTGTTCCATGAACCCGAAGCCGGCATGTACCTCTGGGCACGCCACCCCGACATGCCCGACAGCGCCGAACTCTCGCGCGCGGCCACCAGCGCCGGCATCATGCTCGGGCCGGGCGAGCTGTTTCTGGTGGAGCCGCGCACCACGGGGTGGCTGCGCTTCAACGTGAGCTTCAGCCTGGATGAGCGGCTCTGGTGCTTTCTGGAAGAGCGTATTGAACAAGGTGCGCAGACAGCGCTGTGAGCGCTGTCTGCACCGACTCCAGCACATTGAAAGGCGTACAGTCGCGCTCGCCCCATGTGACAGCAGAAGGGAGTGCCATGTCTTCTTCCCTGAACTTAAGGCGCCTACGGCGCGCCGCCCGCGCCGGCGCCTTGGGAGCGCTGTTGATCGCTTGGCTGTGCACGGCCAAGGCCCAGCCTGCGGCACCCACTGCCAGCGCGGAGCCGCGCAGCAACGCCTTTGGCGATCCGTTTCTTCAGGTCGCCGACGCAATGCCGGGTTGCCCCATGCCCGAAGGCCCGCTCTACACCGCGCAGCAAGTGCGCGAACTCGCCCATGTGCGCGCCCAGCACGGCGGCAGTTGTTACAGCGCGGGACGCTGCAGGCTCCCCAATTCCTACTTGTACGACGCAGACATCGCCCCACGCTTGCAGCTCTACCTGCGCCAGGACGGCCGCTTCAATGACACCAGCGTGTGGATACTGAGCCAGCGGCGTATCGTCACCCTCATGGGTTGCGTGCAAACCGCCGCGCAGTCCGAGTCGATGGAGCACGCGGCCGCACTGGTGGACGATGTGATGGGCGTCGTCAACCTGCTCTCGGTGGGAACAGCGCCGCAAGCAACCCGTTACCCAGTAGCAGCGCAGAAGCGGCCTTGAGGCCTGGACAGGCCTTGGGCGCCGCTCACCAGGGACAGCTTTGCGGGGCGTTCCCAACCGTTCCTTGCAAGTTTGAAGCCTTCCTCTGAGCCGAACGCTCAAAGGGCAAAAATCTTCCCCGGGTTGAGGATGTTCTTCGGGTCCAGCGCCTGCTTGATGGCGCGCATCGCGCCCACTGCGCCAGTGCCGGTTTCGTCCAGCAAAAAACCCATCTTGTGGATACCCACACCGTGCTCGCCGGTGCAGGTGCCGCCGAGCTGCAGAGCGCGGGCGACGAGTTGGTGGTTAAGCTGCTCAGCCCGGCTGCGCTCGATGGGGCTTTCGGGGTCGATCAGGTAGCCGAAGTGAAAGTTACCGTCGCCCACGTGGCCAACGAGAAAGTAGGGGATGCCGCTGGCGTCGGCCTCCTGCACCGAATCGAGCAGGCAGTCGGCCAGGCGGCTGATGGGCACGCAGGTATCGGTGGAGATCGCACGGCAGCCGGGGCGGCTTTGCACCGCAGCGAAATAGGCGTTGTGCCGCGCCGCCCACAGGCGCGTACGCTCTTCCGGCGTGCTGGCCCATTCAAAAGCCTGGCCGCCAAATTCGCTGGCAATGTCCTGCACGGTCTCGGCCTGCTCCTTGACGCTGGCGGGTGAGCCATGGAATTCCATCAGCAGCAGGGGCTCTTCGCGCAGCGTCAGTTTGCTGTACGCATTCACCATGCGCACGCTGTTGGCGTCAATCAACTCGCAGCGCGCAATGGGCACACCGAGCTGAATGGTCTGAATCACCGTGTGCACCGCCGCCTCAATGCTCGGGAACGAGCAAATGGCGGCCGATACGGCTTCCGGCAAGGGGTAGAGCCGCACCGTCACTTCGGTCATCACGCCCAGCGTGCCTTCGCTGCCGACCAGGAGGCGCGTGAGGTCATAGCCAGCGCTGCTTTTCTTGGCGCGCGTGCCGGTGCGAATCGCCTCGCCGCTGGCCAGCACCACTTCGAGCGCCAGCACGTTCTCGCGCATGGTGCCGTAGCGCACGGCGTTGGTGCCACTGGCGCGGGTCGCTGCCATGCCGCCAATGCTGGCGTCGGCGCCGGGGTCTATCGGGAAAAACAGGCCGGTGTCTTTCACCGCCTCGTTGAGCTGTTTGCGCGTGATGCCGGGCTGCACGGTAACGGTGAGGTCTTCGGCGTTGACCGAGAGCACCCGGTTCATGCGGTTCACATCCAGGCTGATGCCCCCCTGCACGGCGAGCAGATGGCCTTCGAGCGAGGAGCCTGCAGCGTAGGGAATAACCGGCACACCGTATGCGTTTGCCAGGCGCAAGGCATCTTGTACGTCCTGCGTGGTTTCGGCAAACACGACAACGGACGGCGGCGGTGCCTGCATGGAGCCCTCATCGCGGCCATGCTGTTCGCGCACAGAGAGCGCCGTGGAGCATTGCGCGCCAAAGCGCTGCTGCAGCGCCTCCAGAAAAAGCTGCGGCACGGGCCGCAGGGCGATGGTGGGAAGCAGGTGGGCGGCTTGGGCGGGGGCGTTCATCGGTGGTCTCCAGTGCGGGAAAAAAGAATACCACCGCGCCCCCTACCTTGTACCCTGGCCCGTCATCGGTGCGTCAGGGTCCATGGGCTGCCTCAGGGCTTGGCACCCTGGTCGAATTCTTCGCGTGACAGAGCGCCGTCGTGGTCGGTGTCGATCTGCTCAAAGCGGTTGTCTATGGCGGGCAGCACTTTGGCCTCCTGGGGGCTGAGTTTGCCGTCGTGGTTGGTGTCGGCGCGAGCAAAAGCAGCGCTGGCAGGGCCAAATGTGGCTGTGGGGGCAGTGTGGCCCGAGGAAGCTTGGGAAGTGCCACCGGTGGCGAAGGAGCTTTGCCCTGTGGAATGTGCGGGCGCGGCGGGCGTCTGGAGTGGCGGCTTGGTTTGGGCATGCAGCGAGGCACTGCCGCCCAGCGCCATGGCCGCGATCAGCATGACGCTGCGGGTGTCAAAAAAGTGGTTGGTACGGGGCATGGTGCGGGGAGCGGTACTTTTCATGGGTGGCGCCTTTGCCAGAGTTGAACAGGCCTGCATTGCACTGCAGCATGAACGCCGAGACCAGCACTTTTGCCACCTGTTGCCTGGACCAACATTTCGGCGCACGGTGTAAAGGCCTGTGCTGGCGGGAACCCACCGCCGTTGGGGGTATCGGGTGTCACGCACAATGCGGCCCACATTGCGAGGAGGCATCTACATGGGCAAACGACTCACACAAATCGCCACGCGCACCGGCGACGACGGCACCACCGGCCTGGGCGACAACACCCGCGTGCCCAAGTACCACCTGCGCGTGCAGGCCCTGGGCGACGTAGACGAACTCAACTCCCATATCGGCCTGCTGCTGTGCGAGCCATTGCCGGCTGAGGTGCGCGAACTTCTGATCGACGTGCAGCACCAGCTCTTCAACCTGGGTGGCGAGCTGTCGATTCCGGGGTTCGAGTTGCTGAAAGAAGCGGCTGTGCTGCAGTTGGACCAGGCGCTGGCGACCCACAACAGCACACTGCCGCGCCTGCAGGAATTCATCCTGCCCGCTGGCACGCGGGCCGCAGCCCAGGCCCACATCTGCCGCACCGTAGCGCGCCGCGCCGAGCGCGCCGTGGTGGCGCTAGGCGCCCAGGAGGCGGTGCGCGAGACGCCGCGCCACTACCTCAATCGCCTGTCGGACCTGATGTTCGTGCTCTCGCGCGTGCTCAACCGCATGGACGGCGGCGACGATGTGTACTGGAAGAGCGAGCGGCTTGCACGCAGCGAGGCGGACGACGCGGCGTGAGGCGAGATGCTATTTAAATAATAGCTACTAGCGCTTTCTGAATAAGCGTGAGGGGCTATTTATCTTCCATATTCCAGAAGCCGTAAAGCAGCCATGCCTCATGCCCCATGCCAGCGGCCACCGTGCCAGCGCCAGCCCGCCGCGCTGGTAGCGTCCCCTTCCGCTGCGTGCAGCGCTGCAAGAGGGGGCTGAGGGGCGCGGCTCCAAGCCTGCTCGCGCAGGCTTGGACGTCCCCGAAGGGCCGTTGCCTCTGGCAAATCCACGGAGGCGCGAAACGCCATGGGGGGATGTTTCCTATCTTGGTGCCAGCATCGCCATCGTGATCCGCGAAACGCAGGTCAGCTCGCCCGCGTCGTTCACCATTTCAATGGCCCACACCTGCGTGGTGCGGCCGATGTGCACCGGGCGCGCTGTGCCCGTCACCCAGCCACTGGTGGCGGCGCGCAGGTGGTTGGCGTTGATGTCCAGGCCCACGCCACGGTGGCCTTCGGGGCTGGCGTAGAAGGCGCCGATCGAGCCCAGGGTTTCGGCCAGCACCACGCTGACGCCGCCGTGCAGCAGGCCAAAGGGTTGGCGCGTACGCTCATCCACCGGCACGCGACCGCGCAGGTAGTCGTCGCCAACTTCGGTGAACTCAATGCCCAGATGGGTGACGGCGGTGTTCTCGCTGGTGCGGGCGCACTCGGCGAGCGTGATGGGTTTCTTCCAGATCGGCATCGTGTTCCCTCGTATAACGGCGCGCCACAGGGCGCCAGCAGGCCGGAAATTACCAGAGTGGCGCTTGCCCTGTGCGTCGCGGGGGTGTCAGCCGCGCATGCTGCCCGTCTGCACGAAGCGCTGGTGCCAGGACAGCGCTTCGCCTAGCAGGTGCGGCGTGTGCCGGCCCACGGGGTTGGCCTTGGCACGCTCCACATAGTCGCGAAGTTGCGGGCGGAAGTCCGGGTGCGCGCAGTGCTCAATGACCAGCTCGGCGCGCTGCGTGGGCGACTTGCCGCGCAGGTCGGCCAGGCCTTGCTCGGTGACCAGGATCTGCACGTCGTGCTCGGTGTGGTCCACGTGGCTGACCATGGGAACGATGCAGGAAATGGCGCCCCCCTTGGCGAGCGAGGGCGTCATGAAGATCGACAAGTACGCGTTGCGCGCAAAATCGCCCGAGCCGCCGATGCCGTTCATGATGGCCGAGCCCATTAGATGGGTGGAGTTGACGTTGCCGTAAATGTCGGCCTCGATCATGGCATTCATCGCAATCAGGCCAAGGCGGCGAATCACCTCGGGGTGGTTGCTGATCTCCTGCGGGCGCAGCACGATGCGCTGGCGGTAGAAGTCGATGTCGGCCAAAAAGCGCTCCATGGCCGCCGGGCTCAGCGAGAGCGCCGTGGCCGAAGCGGAATCGAGCGTACCGCTCTTGAGCATGGCGAGCATGCCGTCTTGCAGCACCTCGGTGTAGGCACTGAGGTGCTTGAAGGGCCCGGCGTCCAGCCCGGCAAGCACGGCGTTGGCGATGTTGCCCACGCCCGACTGCAATGGCAGCAGCTCGCGCGGCATGCGCCCGAGCGCCACTTCCTGCTGCAGGAAGTCGACGATATGGCCGGCAATGCGCTGCGAGCATTCGTCCGGCGCGTTGAAGACCGAGTTGCGGTCGGGGTGGTGGGTAGAGACCACGGCGACGACTTTTTCAGGGTCTACGCGCAAATACGGCTCGCCAATGCGGTCGTGCGGCTGCACCAGCGGAATCGGCACGCGGTGCGGCGGCAGGTCGGTGCCGTAGTAGATGTCGTGCATGCCGTCGAGTTCGGCGGGCTGCCACTGGTTCACTTCCAGAATGACCTTGTCGGCCTGGTCCAGCCAGGTCTTGTTGTTGCCCACCGAGGACGAGGGAATCAGGCGCCCGTCGGGCAGCACACCAGCCACTTCCACCACGGCCACGTCGAGCTTGCCGAAGAAGCCGAACCACACGAAGGGTGCGACGTGCGAGAGGTGGATATCCATGTACTGCATGTCGCCCGCGTTGATCTGCTTGCGGCAGCTCGGGTCCGACTGGTAGGGCATGCGCATGTTGATGCCGTGCGCCTGGGCCAGCACGCCGTCGAGTTCAGGGGCCGTCGATGCGCCCGTCCACAGGCCAATGCGAAAGTCTTCGCCGCGCGCATGCGCCGCCTGCATGCGCCGTGCCAGCGCACCCGGCACGGCCTTGGGGTAGCCCGCACCCGTAAAGCCACTCATGCCGACACGGTCACCCGGTGCGATCAGGGCAGCGGCCTCGTCGGCCGACACCATGCGGGCGCGGAATTCGGGATACAGAACACGGTCTTCGAACAACATGCAGCCTCCGGCAGACAAACAAATATGCGCCTGGGCAGGCGCATAGACGGGAGTATTTTATCGGCACCCAGGCCGAATCCAAGGGTTTTCCCTTAGTTGTGAATTCTGGCGCCAGGGCCAGGCCCCTTGTCGCGGTTGAGAAGCGCATAGAGCACGATGGCGCCGAAGGTGGCAGTCCCGATACCGCCCAGCGCAAACTGGCCGAATTTGAGCGTGAAGTCGCCCGTGCCCAGAATGAGCGTGATGGCGGCCACGATCAGGTTCTTGTTCTGCGAAAAGTCGACCTTGTTGTCGACCCAGATCTTGGCGCCAGCGACGGCAATCAGGCCAAAGACGACGATGGAGACGCCGCCCATCACCGGCAACGGAATGGCCTGGATGACGGCGCCAAATTTGGGCGAAAAACCGAGCAGCACGGCAATCAGCCCAGCGACAAAAAACACCGCGGTGGAATAGATTTTGGTCGCTGCCATCACGCCGATATTCTCGGCGTACGTCGTCACGCCCGTGCCGCCCGCGGCGCCGCTGACCATGGTGGCAATGCCATCGCCAATGAAGGCGCGGCCCATGTACTGGTCGAGGTTTTTGCCGGTCATGGCGGTGACGGCCTTGATGTGGCCCAGGTTCTCGGCGACCAGAATGATGACCACCGGCACGATCAGCAGCATGGCGTTGGCGTTGAACACCGGCGAGGCGAAATGGGGCATGCCGATCCAGGCGGCGTTCATCACGCCCGAAATGTCCAGGGGCTTGCCCAAGCCGAGGCCGTTGGTGAGCACGGCGTAACCAAGGCTGGCCAGCACCAGACCCACCAGAATCAAGAGGCGCTGCAGCATGCCGCGCGTGAACACCGCCACCAGACCCACGCTGACGAAGGTGAGCACCTGCATCCAGCTGTCGAAGTTGCTCGCCGCCATGTTCTTCACCGGGATGCTGGCCAGATTCAAGCCGATGACCGCGACCACGGCGCCCGTCACCACGGGTGGCATGAAGCGCTCGATCCACCCGGTTCCCACGGCCTGCACGATCAATCCGACCAGCGTGTACACCGCCCCGCAGGCAATGATGCCGCCCAGCGCCAGGCCGATGCTGGCGTTCGGCCCTTTGCCGGCGTAGGCCGTGGCGGCGATCACCACGCCGATGAAGGCAAAGCTCGAACCCAGGTAGCTGGGGACCTTGCCGCCGGTAATGATGAAAAAAATGAGCGTGCCGATACCGCTCATCAGAATGGCCAGGTTGGGGTCAAACCCCATCAGGATCGGCGCGAGCACCGTGGAGCCAAACATGGCAATCACGTGCTGCACGCCCATGGCCCCGGTCTGCGGCCAGGGCAGGCGTTCGTGCGGGCCAATGACGCCGCCGCTGGCGAGTACGGCGGCGCTTTTCTCCTGCCAATGGAACATGGACATGCCTGGTTTCCCCTCGAATTGATTTGGTGGCCGCGATGCTACGCGAAGGCGGGGGCAATGGCGCGCATTGCGCAGCGAAGGGATTACCAGGGGTCCACGAAACGGCTGCTGGCAGCGGTGCGCACGCGCGGCTTGGCCGCCGCGGATTCGAGTCCGCGCACCAGCCAATCGCGCGTCTCCATGGGGTCGATGACCGCGTCGATCTCCAGGCCCTGGGCCATGTGGATCGCCTCGCCATTGGCGTACTGCTGGGCAACCAACTTCGCAAACAGCGCATCGCGTTCGGCGCCGGGCGCGGCGGCTTCCAGCTCTTTGCTGAAACCCAGACGCACCGCGCCTTCGAGGCCCATGGGGCCGAACTCGCCGGTGGGCCAGGAGAGCGTGAAGATCGGCGTGTCAAAGCCGCCCGCCGTCATGGCCTGCGCACCCAGGCCGTAGCCCTTGCGCAGCACCACGGCAAAGAACGGCACGCTCAGATGCGCAGCCACGACAAACATGCGGCAGACGTGGCGCACCTGCGCCTGCGCCTCGATGTCGGGCCCCACCATGAAACCGGGCGTGTCGGTCAGCGAAATGATGGGGAGGCCATGCGCCTCGCACAGTTGCATGAAGCGGGCGCTCTTGTCGGCTGCGTCCACGTCGATCGCGCCGCCCAGGTGCGTAGGGTTGTTGGCCATGATGCCCACCGCTCGCCCCTGCACCCGGGCCAGTGCCGTGACGATGCCGGCGCCGTAGCCACGGCGCAGTTCCAGCAGCGATTCCGTGTCCACCAGCGTGCGCATGAGCGCGCGAATGTCGTAGACGCGCAGGCGGTTTTCCGGCACCGCGTGGCGCAGCAGGCGCTGGTCGGCGCACTCCCAGTGCGGCAGTGGCCCCTGGAAGTACGAGAGGTACTTCTGGGCGACCCCCACCGCCTCGGCCTCGTCCTTGACGAGGATGTCGATCACGCCATTGCGCGATTGCACGTCGCTCGGCCCGATCTGCTCGGGCGTGTAGCTGCCCAGGCCGCCGCCCTCGATCATGGCCGGGCCGCCCATGCCGATGTTGCTGGCCTCGGTGGCGATGACCACGTCGCTGCAACCGAGCAGCGCCGCGTTGCCGGCAAAGCAGCGGCCATGCACGATGCCCACCACCGGCACCTTGCCCGAGAGCGAGGCAAACTGGCGGAAGGTGTGGTTGTTCAGCCCGGCCACGATGGGCTTGTCGATATCGCCCGGCCGCCCGCCCCCGCCCTCGGCAAACAGCACCACCGGGAGGTTCAGTTGCAGCGCCAGGGCCAGCATGCGGTCGGTCTTCTGGTGGTTCCAGGCGCCTTGCGTTCCGGCCAGCACGGTGTAGTCGTAGGCCATGACCACGCAGCGCGACTTTTCCTTGCCGAACGGCCCGGCGTTGACCGTGCCGATGCCCGTCACCATGCCGTCGGCCGGCGTGTTGGCGATCAGGTCCGGCAGGCTGCGTCGGCGCGTCTGCGCGGCAATGGCCAGCGCGCCGTATTCGATGAAGCTGCCGCCGTCGCACAGCTGGGCAATGTTTTCGCGCGCGGTGCGCCCGCCGCGTGCGTGGCGCTTGGCAACGGCCGAGGCGCGGTTCTCGTCCAGCAGAAAGGCGTGGCGGTCGCGCGTTTTTTGCAGGTCTGCGCGGAGGGTGTTGAAGTCCGCGAGAGCTTCATCGTGCTGGGTCTGCTCCCCTGCCTCCATGGGTTTAAGCACCAGCACCAACGCGGCCTCGGTCAAGTAGCTGCCCACCTCGCAGCGCACTTCCAGCACTCTGCCCGCCGATTCGGCCAACAGCACGTGCTCCATTTTCATGGCTTCGAGTACGGCCAATTGCGCGCCCTGGGCCACCACCTCGCCCACGGCGACATCCATCTGCACCAGCTTGGCCGGCATGGGCGCGCGCACGGCAAGCAGTCCTTCGGCCACTTGCGCATCCGGCTGCGCCTTGGCGGCAGCGCCCGGCGTTGCACTGGTGGGGTGGCGCTGCGCCCGCTGTTGCTCCAACTGCTGCGCCATTCCCACCAGGGCGGGCAGATGCTCTTCCACAAACCGCGTGTGTACGGCTTGGGTATCGAACTCTTCCCGCGAGACGATGGCCTGGAGCAGCGCAAGGTTGGTGGGCACGCCAGTGATGCGGCACTCGTCCAGCGCGCGGCGCGCCCGGCGTGCGGCGTCGGCAAACACCGGGCTGCGGGACGACACCACCAGCTTGGCCAGCAAGGTGTCGTAATGGGGCGAGGGCGTGGCGCCCGCGTAGCCATGCGTATCCACGCGGATGCCGGGGCCGGACGGCAGATCGAACTGCGCCAGCGTGCCGGCGCCGGGCCTGGCCTGCCCATCGGCACCCAGCGTTTCGGCATTGATGCGCAGTTGAATGGCATAGCCCGTGGAGGCCGGCGGCGCCTGGGGGTCAAGCCCCAGACTGCTAAGCGAGCGGCCTGCGGCCACGGCCACCTGCAACTGCACCAGGTCGAGGCCGGTGACCTCTTCGGTCACGGTGTGCTCCACTTGCAGGCGCGGGTTGGCTTCGATGAAGACCCAGGGCAACTCGCTGGAGCCTTCATCCACCAGAAATTCAAACGTGCCCAGGCTGCGGTAGCCGACATCGCGTGCCATGGTCAGCGCGGCCTGCGTGATCTCGTGGCGGAGCTTCTCGGAAAGCGACGGGCTGGGCGCGATTTCCACCAGCTTCTGAAAGCGCCGCTGCAGCGAGCATTCGCGCTCGCCCAGACTCATCACGGCCTGCCCGTCGCCAAGGATCTGGATTTCGATGTGGCGCGCGTGCAGCATGAGCCGCTCGACGTACACGCCCTCGACGCCAAACGCCGCCCGCGCCTCAGACACGCAGCGGGCATAGGCTTCGGGCAAGTCGGCAGCCTGCAGCACCGCGCGCATGCCGCGCCCGCCGCCGCCGCCAATGGCCTTGACCATCACCCCGGCGCCGTTTTGTGCGGCAAAAAAGGCTTGCGCCTCTTCCAGTGTCACGGCGCCCGCGCTGCCCGGCATCAGCAGCACACCACAGCGCTCGGCCAGGGTGCGGGCGGCGGCCTTGTCGCCAAACAGGGCCAGGTGCGCGGCGTCAGGGCCGATGAAGGTCAGGCCCGCCTCGGCGCAGGCGCATGCGAAGTCGGCGCGCTCGCTCAGGAAGCCGTAGCCAGGGTGCACGGCGTCGCAGCCGATCTGGCGTGCGATGGCGATCAGCCGCGCGCCATCCAGGTAGGCGCTGGGGCCCGTGGCGCCGAGCGCCACGGCCTCATCGGCGGCGCGCACATGCGGCGCCTGGGCATCGTCCTGCGCAAACACGGCCACGCTGGGCACATGGAGGTCGTAGAGCGCGCGCACCAGGCGCAGGGCAATCTCGCCGCGGTTGGCGACCAGGACTTTCTTGAACATTCAGATGCTTTCCTTGAGCAGGCGGCGCAGCAGCTTGCCGGCGCCGGTGGCCGGCAGGGCGTCCACAAAACGGATGTCGCGCGGGGCCTTGTAGCTGGCCATGTTCTCGCGCGACCAGGCCAGCAGTTCGGCGGCGTCCGGGTGCTGCCCTGCCTTGGGCACGATGAAGGCCACCACCACCTCGCCCTTGTCGGCGTCGGGCTTGCCGATGACGGCCGCTTGCGCCACGGCCGGGTGTTTGATGAGGATGCCCTCGACCTCTTCCGGGAACACGCTGTAGCCGGAGACCTTGATCATTTCCTTGAACCGGCCGATAAAGGTCAGGTAGCCGTCTGCATCCATGCGGCCCATGTCGCCGGTATGCACCCAGCCGCCGCGCAAGGTCTGGGCCGTGGCTTCTGGCTTGTTCCAGTAGCCCTTGAAGACGCCCGCGTTGCGCAGCACGATTTCACCGATGTCTCCAGCAGGCAGTTCTGCGCCCGTGTCGGGGTCCAGGATGCGAATCTCGTTGCCGTCCACCGCCACGCCATGCGTGCCCCAGCGAATGGCGCCGTCCGGCATGTAGGTGTCCATCGTGTGGGTTTCGCTCAGGCCATAGGCCGCTTCCATGGCGCGGCAGTTGGGCGCAAAAGCCTGCCATTGCTGGGCCAGCGCCTCGGTGAAGCTGATGCCGAAGCTGGTGACCGAGTTCTGGCGCAGGCTGCTGCGGTCGTAGCGCGTGGCGTCCGGCACCGCCATCACGGCCACGTTCATCGGGGCAATGCTGTACCACCAGGTAACCTTGTGGCGGTCGATGGCCTGCAGCACGGCCACAGGATCGAAGCGGTGCAGCAGCACCGTCGTGGCACCCGACAGGATCGGGATATTCACCCCCATCAGCATGCCGGCAATGTGGTACAGCGGCGCAATCGCCAGCAGCACGTCGTCCGCCGTGACATGCTTGGTGTTGACCGACACGGCGGTCTTGTAGAGCGCATTGCGAAAAGTGAGCATCGCCCCCTTGGGCAGGCCGGTCGTGCCCGAGGTGTAGGTCATCAGGGCGACGTCGTTGTCGATGTCGATGGTGACGGGCGGCGGCTTGCCACCGCTGCGCGCGACCCACAGGAAGTCTTCAGCACTGGCGGGCAGCACGGGCACTTCGCGCACTTGGAGCTCAGCCGGCAGATCGATGGTCGGCGTGGACGGCAGAAGATCGCCGTAGCGCACGGCAAACACATGCTGCAGACCGGTGCGCTCGCGCACCTTCTCGACGATGGGCAGCAGGCTGTCGGCGGCGACGATCACGCGGGCCTGCAGGTCTGAGAGCTGGTATTCGAGTTCGTGCTCTTTGTTCAGCGGCCCGCAGGGGCAGACGATGGCGCCCAGCTTCTGGATGCCGTAGTGCGCCATCACGTACTGCGGGCAGTTGTTCATGAACAGCGCCACCGGGTCGCCTTTGCGCACCCCCAACTGGTGCAGGCGCGCGGCAAAGGCGTCGCTCGCCTGATCCAGATCGGCAAAGCTGATGCGCGCGCCGTACCAGAGGTAGGCCGCCTTGTCGGGCGTGGCCCGTGCATGGGCGCGCAGATGCTCGTGCAGCGGAAGGTCGGACGGCAGCAAACCGGTGGTGGTCATGGAGTCTCCTTGGGGCGCTCTGTGGAAGTGGCGGGCTTGTTTCTGTCAATATATACCTCTCGGTAGATTCAACCTACCAAGAGGTATAACGTATGCGACAAGACACCAAGAGCCCCAAGCGGCCAGCATCCAGAAGGTCACCACAAGCCAAGCCTGGCGAGGGCTCGGACGAGAAGCGCGAGCGCATTCTTCGCGCGGCCGAGGCGCTGTTTGCCCGGCAGGGCTATGCGGCCACCACCATGGAGCAGATCGTGGCGGCGCTGGGCATGACCAAGCCCTTCGTGTATTACTACTTCCGCAACAAGCAGGAAATCTTCGAAATGCTGTCATGGGCGCCGACGGTGGCGTGCTTTACCAGCATGGACTTCCCTGCGGACGACCCGAGGCCGGCCCACGCCAAGCTGGAGGACGGCCTGCGGCGCTTGATCGGGGCCACCTTGACGCATTACCCCTCGGCCTTCTTCCCCTACCGCGAGCCCCAGGCGTACCGCCCCGAATACCGCGCGGCGCAGAAGGAGATTGCCCGGCATTTCTATGACCGCCTATGCGCACTGTTGGAGCAGGGCCGCGCGGACGGCATGCTGGAGTTCAACGAAACCAAGATCACGGCGCTGGCGGCCTGCAGCCTGCCAGGCTTTCTCTTTCACTGGTACCGCCCGGATGGCCGCTTGCCGCAGGAGGCGGTGGTGGAGGAACTGACGCAGTTGGCCTGCCGCGTCATCGGCCTGCGCACGCGCCGCAAGACGGCTGCAGCGCCAAGCGCGCCCCACTGAGCGATCTGCCGCGAGGCAGGCCAAACGCTCACGAAACAAGCGCTGCAGGCGCCATGGGGGCGCAACGGACTGCTTCAGCCTCTGGGATCGGCGCCGTCGGCAGCAGCAACGCAGCGATTCCTGCCGTGAGGAACGCCGTCAGCAGCGGGGCCGCCTGCGGGTCGTGCGGCGTGTTGGCACCGAGCGACAAGCGCTCAACCCGGCTGTCGATCAGGTGGTGCAGCAGCACACCTATGGTGAACTGGTAGGCCCATGCGGTCTGTGCCCGCGTACTGCCTGGGCAGGCCGCTTGCAACGCCGCAATGAAGGCATGGGCCATGGGATCGAAGAAGTCGGCCAGCACCTGCTCGGACCCGGGCGTGCGGTACAGGAGTTCGCGCGCCACCAGCAGCGCGTAGTACTCGCCTTCACTGCTGGCACGCAGTTGCAGCACGGGCTGGACAAAGGCGTGGACGATTCGGTGCAGGTACTGCGCATCGCGCGGCCCCGCTTCCGCCTCGGCGAGCAAGGCCAGCCGCTCGGCAATGGTGCTGCGCCAATGGGCAAAGATGGCGTGGAAAAGTTCGTGCTTTTGCCCAAAGTAGTAGCCCACCAGCGCCAGCGGAACGCCAGCTTCCTGGGCAATCTTCCGGATGGATACCGCGTGGTAGCCATGCTCGGCAAACAGCCTCTCGGCGGCCAGCAGGATAGCCGCACGGCGGTCCGGCCGCTGGCTGGCAGTGGGTCGCACGCGGGTTCCGCGCGAGAGTTTGGGCGTTGGCATGTCGGCATTGAACGTTCGTACAAATTTCTTGTACAACCGTGCAAACCCTAGTCGTCCTCTGCGGCGCACAGCGCTACCCTGCACCTCCTATGCAAGCGCCCCATATTCCCCAGATCCGCCTGTACCAGGATTGGCTGCGTGCCGAGCGCGGCCTGCACTTTGGCGACTACGACGCGCTGTGGCGCTGGTCCACCACCGAGCTGGACGTGTTCTGGCAGAGCATCTGGGAGTTTTTCGACATCCAGTCGCCCACGCCGCATTTCGGCGTGCTGGCAAAGAATGTGATGCCAGGCGCGCAGTGGTTTCCCGGCGCGCAGCTCAATTACGCGCGCCAGGTGCTGCGCCACGTCGCAGGGGCCGACGCGGCGGGCATGCCCGCCATCGTCGCGCGCAACGAGCGCGGCGAGCAGCGCGAGCTCTCCTGGCCCGCGCTGCAGCAGCAGGTGGCGGCTTTCGCCTTGCATTTGCGCGCAGCAGGCGTGCAAAGCGGCGACCGCGTGGCAGCCTACCTGCCCAACACGCCCGAGACGGCGGTGGCCTTCCTGGCGACGGTGGCTGTGGGCGGCGTCTGGAGCATCTGCGCGCCCGACATGGGCACGCAGGCGGTGCTCGACCGCTTCCGCCAGATTGAACCCACGGTGCTCATCGGCGTCGATGGCGTGGTGCACGGCGGGCGGGCGTACGACCGCCTGCCCGTGCTCGCACAGTTGCGCGAGAGCCTGCCCAGCGTGCGGCACGCGGTGGTCGTGGGCAATCTGGATGCTTCTGTTTCCATAGCTGGTTGGACAGACTGGGCAAGCGCCAGCAGCCAAAATGATGCTGAAACCGCCGCATTCGAGCCGCTCTGGCTGCCGTTCGACCACCCGATCTGGATCGTTTATTCCAGTGGCACCACGGGTCTGCCCAAGCCCATCGTGCATGGCCACGGCGGCATGGTGCTGGTGCAGATGGCGCTCGGCGCACTGCACAACGACGTGGGCTGCAGCTACGCACCCAACAGCTGGGGCGAGCGCTACCACTGGTACAGCTCCACCGGCTGGGTGATGTGGAACGCGCAGATGGCGGGCCTGCTCTCGGGCACCACCTGCGTGATTTACGACGGCAACCCCGGCGGATCGAAAGACCAGCCCGACTGGACGGTGCTCTGGCGCTTTGCCGCCGACACCGGCACCACCTTCTTCGGCGCGGGCGCCGCTTTCTACGCCAATTGCATGAAGGCCGACATTGCGCCCGCGCAATGCGGCGACCTGAGGCGCATCCGCGCACTTGGCTCCACGGGCTCGCCGCTCTCGGCCGAGGTGCAGCAATGGGGCACCCGCTTCATGGCGCGGGCTGGCGTGGATGGCGAGCGGCCCGATGGCATCTGGTGGGCCAACATTTCCGGCGGCACCGACTTCGCCGGCGCCTTCCTCGGTGGCAACCGTGAGCTGCCGCAAACCCCCGGCCGCATGCAGTGCCGCATGCTGGGCGCCGCCGTCGAGGCCTGGGACGCGCAAGGCCGTCCGGTGCTGGACGCGGTGGGCGAGCTGGTGTGCACCCAGCCGCTGCCTTCGATGCCGCTGTATTTGTGGGGCGATGACAGCGGCGAGCGCTATGTGAGCAGTTACTTCGACAGTTTTCCTCCCGGCCACGGCCGCCAGCCCGGCGGGGGCGACGGCCCGCCAGCCATGGGCGCCGTCTGGCGCCATGGCGACTGGATCGAGATCGGCAGTGCGGACCACCCTGGCTGCGTGATCTACGGCCGCTCGGACGCCACCATCAACCGCCACGGCCTGCGCATGGGCACGAGCGAGATCTACAGCGCCGTTGAAGCCCTGCCCGAGGTGCTCGACAGCCTGGTGGTGGACCTGGAATACCTGGGGCGCGAGAGCTACATGCCGTTGTTTGTGGTGCTGCGCGCGGGCCACACGCTGGACGAAGCGCTGCGCGCGCGCATCCACAGCGCCGTGCGCACTGCGCTGAGCCCGCGTTTCGTGCCCGACGACATCTTCGCCGTGCCCGAGGTGCCGCGCACGCTCAGCGGCAAAAAGCAGGAACTGCCGATCAAAAAGATGCTGCTGGGCCAGCCCATCGACAAAGTGGTCAACAAGGACGCCATGGCGAACCCCGCTTGCCTGGACTGGTACATGGCGTTTGCGGCCGAGCGCGCAGCCCGTATCAGCACTTAAAACGCCCAGGTCGCGACCACATAGCCCTGGCGCTGCACCGGCAGTTGCCGCACGATGGCGCCATTCGGCCCGGCAGCGGCGCGCAGGCCGGCCTCCAGCTTGTCGCGCTCGCCGGTCCATGCAAGCGACGCGGTGGCCATGGCACCCCGATCGGCGGGTGTGTAGAGCAGATCCAGAGCGGTTTCCCAGCGTTCATGCTGCCAGCTCACGCGGGCAAACAGATTGTCCTGGCGCAGGTTGCCGGCCACGCCAAAGGCATTGGCCTGCTGGGCCAGGTTGCCAGCCACCGCCGCAGCGGGCACGCCGCGTGCCGGCCATTGGGACAGGGCCAGGTTGCGGGCAGACCAGGCGCTCCACTGCGCATTGGTCAGTGCGGTGCTGTCGTGCCAGGCCTCCACCAGCAGGCTGACCTGGCTGGCAGTGGTCCAGGTGCCGCCGACGAGCTGCTGACCACCTCGCACCGAGGCATGCAGTTCCAGCGCGTCGCTGGCCACCCAGGACACCGCTGCGCCCACGCTGCCCCCGGTCTGTTCGCCCTGGCGGGCAAAGGCGTACCAATCCACCGCGCCGCTGTGCCAATAAGCGCGCGCAGCCAGAGCGCGCTCCCGCGCACCGGTGGTGGATGCCTGCTGTGTGGGGTTGACCCAGACAAGGGACCAGGCGGTGTCGGCACCGAAGCGCTCCGCCATCATCAGTGGACGCCCCTCCAACGGCTGCGCGACCAGCGTGCGCCGCTGCTCCTGCTGCACGACATCGTTGGGGCGAAAGCCGTAACCGACGTCCCAGGACACCACCCGCTTGCCGGCACTCCATTGCCAGCCGGCCGCCACGTTGCCCGAGGCGTAAGCCTCGTTGAAACGGCCCTGGGTGTTGCCGCTGGGGTCGCCGCCTTGTTGCGCTTCCAGGGTGGTGCCGGCGTGCAGCGAAGCCGGCCCCAGCGTGGCATTGCCGCGCATTTCAAGCTGCACGGTGTTGGTGGAGCCATCCACAGACGCGATTCCCGGCTGCAGCGCATTGGCCTGCGCCAGCGGGCCGGTGTTGGCGGTCGGGCGGTAGACGCCGTAGCTGCGCACCTGACCGGAAAAGTCCGATCCGTCGGCGCAGGCAGCCAGCGGGGCCAGTGCGGCGAGCACGCACAAGGCAGTGGGAGCGAGAGAGCGCATGCTTCACTCCAACGCCGGGCTGTGGGCCAGGAACATGGGGTTGAGCCATTCCTCGGGCACGGTGCGCTCCTTGCGGGCCAGGTAGCGGATGCGGGTTTCCTTCCTGTTGCTCAACTGGTCCACCAGCACCATTTCGGAAACGCTGGCCGGGTGGGCCGCCGGGTCCACGACAAAGCGCGCCTGCTTGGCCAGTTTGTCGGACTGCACAAACAGGTCAGCGCGCACCGGCTCGTGCCGGGACTTGCCGATCCACAGCTCGATGCGCTGGTAGGTCACGCCCTTGCGCGCCGCCTGCAGGCTCAGATGCAGGCACACCGGGGTCTTGGCCTCGGCACTGCAGGGCTCCTCGCCCACCAGTTGGCCGGTGTAGTCGCCGGCCCAGCTCATGGTGGCAATGTCGCCGGTGGAGGCGTCGCCCAGCAGTTTTTGCATCGGCGTGATGCGCAGCGGCCGCTGGCTGCCGGGCATCACCAGCCAGAAGTCGTCTCCCAGCATCAGCACCTTCTGGCCCTTCTCCACCGGGCTTTGCATCAGCACCAGAGACTTGCGGCCGGCCTGGGCAAAAACGGTGTAGCGCCGCTCCTTGTCCGGGCTGCCGTCGGCGTTAAAGGTACTGACCTGCGTATCGACTTGCAGGTTGTCCGCGCCCATGCGGTAGTGGTCGGCATCCTTGAGCAAGGTGGGGATGTCCTGTGCCAGGGCGGTGGCGGCGACGGCCATGGCAAGTGCCGCCAGCGTGTTGACAAGAATGCGTTGCATGGTGTCCTCAAGAGTATTTGATAGAAATTTGCCTCTAGCGCATGTCTGGTAAGCGTTAGAAGCTATTAATTGAATAGCGTTACGTATGCGCCAGCGCATCCACCACCGGCAGGTGCACGGTCTTGCGCGCCACCCAGCTCGACGCAAGCATGGTCAGCAGCACCATGGCGACCAGGGTCGCGGCATACAGCAGCGGATCGATGGAGATGTTGAGCGGGTAGCCGACCGAGCGGCCCGGGGGCGGCGGCATGTTGACCGGCACCACGTACAGCAACAGCGAAATTCCCAGCGACAGGGCGGCGCCCGCCAGCGCGCCCACGCCGCCCAGCACCATGCCCTCCAGCGCCAGGGTGCGCAGCAGTTGCGACGGCAGGGTGCCCAGGGCGCGCAGGGTGCCGATCTCCCGGGTGCGCTCAATGATGGCCATGGCCATGGCATTGGTCACCACAAACACCACAATCACGCCGATGATCAGGCCCAGCGCGCCAAAGATGCGGTTGTACAAGGCGCGCACCGAGCGGTAGAAAAAGGCCTGATCCATCCAGCTTTGCACCGCGAGCTGCGGGAACTGCGCGGCCAGGCGCTGCTGCGCAGGCCCGGTGGATTCCATGCGGTCCAGGAAGATGCCCAGACTGGATACGCGCTGGGTGACCAGCAGCTTCTGCGCGGTGGCGATGTCGGTGTAGACCAGGCGCTTGTCGATGTCCGGAACACCGGTGGAAAAAATGCCCTTGACGCGCACGTCCAGCGCATTCATGGCGCCCTCGGTGGTACTGGCCAGCAGGGTCAGGCTGCTGCCGGGCGTGGCCTTGAGGCTGCGGGCCAGGCCTTCGCCCAGCATGATTTCGGCATCCTGGCTGTCCGACGCCAGCACGTGCCCCGCGGTGATGGTCAGGAACGGGCCTTTGACGGCGAACTCGCTGTCGGGCTCGACGCCGGTGGCCATCATCACGGTGGACTTGTCGCCGTTGCTGATCAGGCCGCTGAATTCCACACGGGGCAGCACCTGGCGCACGGCCGGGTCGGCGAGCAACTGGGTGCGCAGGGCGGCCACGCCATCCAGGCCGTATTGGAGCGGCGTGTCTTCGTCGCGGGCAAACTGCTCGGGCGTCCCCAAAATCAGGTGGCCGGTGGTGCGCGCCGCTGCCTGGGCCAGGGCCTCGTAGGTCGACAGTGCAAAGCCGCCGGCCAGCAGGATGGCGGCGGCCCCCAGCGCGGCGATGGACACCGTCACCAGCGAGCGGCGGCGGTTGCGCAAGGTGTTTTGCGTGGCAAATTTCAGCCACATCCGCAGATTGCTCATTGGATTCTCCCGTCCAACAGCGCCAGCACCCGGTCGCAGCGGCGGGTGAGGCGGCTGTCGTGGGTGGCGATGACAAAGGCCGCGCCTTCGGCGTGGCCGCGCTCGCGCATCAGGTCCAGCACCTGGTCGGCGGTGTGCGAGTCCAGGCTGGCCGTGGGCTCGTCGGCAATGACCAGGCGCGGCCGCTTGATCAGGGCGCGGGCGATGGCCACGCGCTGGCGCTGCCCGCCGGAGAGCGCATCCGGGCGGTGCTGGGCATGCTCCTGCAGGCCCACGGCGGCGAGCTGGGCCGCCACACGTTCGCGCCGCTCGGCCAGCGGCACGCCGACCAGAAACAGCGGGTAGTCGACGTTCTCGGCCACGGTCATGACCGGCACCAGGTTGAAGCTCTGGAACACGAAGCCCAGGGCGTCGCGGCGCAGGAGCGTGCGCTGGTTTTCGTTAAGCGCCCCCACCGGCTGACCGTCCAGCGCAATCTCGCCCGAATCCGGCGTGTCGATCAGGCCGCACAGGTTCAGGAGGGTGCTCTTGCCACTGCCCGAGGGGCCGGTCAGCGCCAACAGTTCACCACGCTGCACGCTCAGGTCCACGCCTTGCAGGGCAGGAACCACATGCTGGCCCAGGCGGTAGGTTTTGTGCACGCCGTGCAGCGCCACAACCGGGTGGTGCAGGGCGTTCATGGTGCCAGCCCTTTCAGCAGGGCTTGCGCTTGGGTGGCTTGGGGCGCCTGGTGCTGGACGATCAGATCCAGATAGCGCCTGGCTTCGGTGATGTTCTTGGTCCGGGTGGCCTCCTGGGCGGCCTTGAGCCAAACGGTGCCACGAAAGCCCAGTGGCGCGTTGGCCAGCAAGGGGCTGCCCAGCACCTCACCCAGCAGCTTGGTGCCACGCTCCTGGCGGTGCATGAAGCCAGGAACGGCCAGAAAGGTGTTGGCGGCGACGAACTTCACTTCCAGCACGCCTGGGGTTCCGTTTTGCATGGGGGCGTTGTGTGCCGGCGTGAGCAGGGCCAGCGCCTTGTCGAGCTGGGCCAGGCCGTCTTCGGCAAGGCCCATCTTCTTCCAGGGCAGCCAGGCGGCGCCGGCCTTCATGGCCGTGGCAGCGCCTGCGTAGGCAAGCAGCACCGGGTTGGCCGGCTCGCTCCTTGCCAGGTCCGAGAAGGCGTCGGCCGCGCGCCCGATGGCACTGCTGTCACCTGCACTGGCCTGCACAAATTCCTGGAAGGCGCTCTGAAACTGGGGTTCTGGGATGGCGCTGGCGGCACTGGCCAGGCCGGCCAAGACGGCGCTGGCGGCCCACTGGCTGAGCCGGAACGACAAGGGGGATCGGTTCACTACGGACTCCTCAAAAATGGCAAGAGGAGCGCAGTGTCTGGAACGCCGCGCCGGGGCGCAGCCGGTTTGCGACGGATCGACGTGGGAAGGCGCGAAGTGCAGGGAGACGGCGTGAAACTGCCACGCTCTCAGGCCAGGATATGGCCATTTCGCGTTCACGCCGCTTCGGCGGCGCGGCCCCCTTGCCCCCGCCCATATGCGCTTTTCGCCGACAGGGCTCGGGGACGGCGCGCTTCCATAATGAAGCCCCAACGTCCGCCGGAAGGCCCCCATGACCGACCCCACTGCCGAGCGCCCCAAGCGTTTTTCCATGATTCGCGAGTTCCACCTCGCCGACTGGTTCACGCTGGGCAATGCCGTTTGCGGCGTCGGCGCACTGTTTTCCGCCATGACCTACCTGGAAAACGGCAACCGGCAGCATGTGTATTACGCCGCCGCATTGGTGCTGGCCGCACTGATTTTTGATGTGCTCGATGGCCGCGTGGCGCGCTGGCGCCAAAAAAGCTCGGCCATGGGGCGCGAACTCGATTCGCTGGCCGACGTGATCTCCTTCGGCGTGGCCCCTGCGGTGCTGGCCTACGCCTGCGGCATGCAGGGCGGTTGGGACCGCATCGTGCTGGCCTACTTTGTCGCCTGCGGGGTCTCGCGCCTGGCGCGCTACAACGTGACGGCCGAAACGCTATCGGGTGAGGACGGCAAGGTGAAGTACTTCGAAGGCACGCCGATTCCCACGTCCATCGTGCTCGTGGCCCTGCTGGCGGTGGCTGCCGCGCTGGGCGCGGTGCGCGAAACGCTGTGGTTTGGCCAGTGGCATGTGGCCGGCTGGAACCTGCACCCGCTGGTGCTGGTGTTCGCGCTGTCGGGCTCCTTGATGATCAGCCGCATCCGCATCCCGAAATTTTAAGGTTTTTAGCCGTCCAGCGCTTATTGGGTAAGCGCAGAATGCTATCTATTGCATAGCAATGTGCGCCTCACAGGCGGCGCCTGACTTGGACTGTCGCAAGCAAAAGCGCGCCGCTCTCAGACCGAAGGCTCTTCTCCGGGCGCCGCGTCGTCGTCGCTGGCGAGCTGGTCGATCTCCCTGGCAGCCGTGCCGGGTGCCTCCAACCCCTCGATGCCGCGCACGCGGTCCGGGCGGATGTCGCTGGCGGCAGCAGCGTTGTCGCGCTCTACGTCCGAGCGCTCGCCGGTGCCGGTGGCGTCGCTGTCGCTTTGCAGTTCGGCGCGGCTGAGCGTGCCCACCACGTCGCTGCCGCTGTCGGAATTGCCGCTGGTGCCCAGCGCCTCGGCGCTGCGGCCATCGGGTTGCACGGCGATGCTGTCGCCGCCCAGAAGATTGCTGTGGGCCATGGAGAGCCTCCTTGTGCTTGTGTTGGGGCGATGCGCGGGCTGCGCGCCGCCACGCCTTGACTGTGCGCGGGGCGGGGGTTGGCGCGCGTCAGGGCAGCGCGGGCCTGCGTGTCGGCGGAAAACCTACGCGCCCGCCGCCATGCGCGGCCGGCGATTGACCACGACGATGCCCACTGCCACCAGCGTCAGCGCCGTCAGCAGACCGGGGGTGATGGTCTCGCCCAGCCAGAAGGCGCCAAAGAGCAAGGCAAACACCGGCGTCAAAAAGACAAAGGACGACATCTTGGTGGCGTTGTAGTGCGCCAGCATCCACATCCACGCTAGGTAGCTGGCAAACGCGCCCACCAGCGACTGCAGCAGCAGCGAGGCCCAGGCAAAGCCGCTCAACTGCAACGACCAGGTCTCCCCCAACGCCAGCGACAGAAAGGGGAGGACTGCGGTGCTCACCCCCACCTGGTAGAGCAGTTGCTTGGCCGGGGCGATGCGGCCCATCGGGGTGCTGCGGATCACCACGGTGGTCAACGCCCACATCAGTCCAGCGGCCAGGCCCAGCAGGTCACCCAGCCAGGCCAGCGGCTGGGTCTGCGCAGCGGGGCGCAAAAGCCCGTCGCCCAATGCCAGCGCCGCGCCAAGGAACGCACCGGCCAAACCCAGCCATTGCCAGCCGCGCAGGCCTTCGCCAGTGACGAAGCGCGGAAGAATCAGCGCCACCCAGAAGGGAGCGCAGTACAGAAACACCGTCAGGCGCGAAGCCTGCGTGTACTGCATGCCAATGTAGATGCACGCGAACTCGCCCGCAAACAGCGCCCCGGCCAGCAGGCTTCCCCAAAGCGCTGCGCGGCTCTCGTGCAGGGGGCTCACAGGTATGCTGCGCCACAGACACCACAGCAGCACGGCGGCGCTCGCGATGGCAAAGCGCACAAAGGCCTGGAATACGGGCGCCACCTCGGTTACGGTGGCTTTGACCAGTACCTGTTGAAAGCCCCAGAACAGGCAGCAGGCCAGGAGGATGGAAATGGAGAGGGTATCGAGATGGGACTTGCGCGGCAGGGGCATGGTGCCGAGATGCTAATGCAGGGCTCGATGTCACCGGGTACATCGAGCCGCGCTTTGTCTGGCCCCAAAGGCCGGCAGGCCCGTCGCGGATCAGCCGATCAAGGGCAAGCCCAGGTGCCGTTGCTGCGCGAGAACAGGGCGTTGCCGTAGAACAGGGCGTTGCCGTCGCGGGCCAGTGCCCAGGAGTCTGCATTTCCGCGCGAGATGGCGGTTTGCCGTTGCCAGGTGCTGCCATTGCGGGCATACAGTGCCATGTACAAGCTGCCCACCATTGGGCCGCACGAGAGATCCGCAGGTTTGATGTCGAGTTCGGGGGGCTGACGCCCAGGATCATTGCTGGCAAGGATGGCGAGGGTGTTGCCATCGCCAGACAGCTCCATGGTGCTGAGCGAGCTAGCCCCAACCGTCATCAGATACACAATTCCCACGGGAATGCGGGCTTGCTGGCTCCATGTGCCGTTTTGCTGGGTAAAGACCAGCGCGAAAGGGGTGGTCGTTTGAGGTGATGGGGAGCCAAGATAAAAAGCGCCTTGATTCACTGCCAAGGTTTTGCCGTCTGCTGCCAGAGCCAATAGATCAACATATTTGCCGCCTGTTTCCAGCAAGGCTTGCTGAGACCACGTTGTTCCATTGCGGGCGTAGGTCACTACGGCGCCAATCGATATGGAACCGGCGCCTGCGGGCGTGCTGAAGTTCAGCGATGTCACAAGTAGGTCGCCATTGGCGGACAGCGCCAAATGGTCGGTGATATCCGCGCGGCATGGCTGCGGGCATGTCGATGGGGCGGTGGGCGGGGCGAAATAGCCTTGCTGGTTCCAGGTGTTGCCGCTGCGCTGGTAGAGGTACACCACGCCGTTGGAGAAATTTGGGTCGCTGCTGGAGGGCTCCAAGGCTCGCACGGCCAGAGTACTGCCGTCTGCAGACAGCGCGATCTGGTCCCCGAAATAGCTCTTGCCGGAGCGCAGAACCGTTTGTGGCTGCCATGGTTGGGCGCTGCCGGGGCGCGTGAAAACGTATACAGCAGAGTCGGCGTCGGGGCTCGGTGCGCGAATGACCAGTGTGAGGCCGTCCTTGGACAGTCGCGAGTTGCCGTCAAGGCCAAGGGACGACTGGAGAGGGACTCTTCCCGAGGCGAATTCGTGGCTGATGCCATTGGCGATGTCATACGTCATGGCAGGCGTAAAGGCGCCGCATCCGCTGGCGTCGCACGCGCGCAGGCGGTAGTAGGCGTTGAGGCTTGCTGCCAGGCTGGACGCAGAGGCGGTTGCGTAGAGGGCGCCTGAAATCTGTTGAATCCCCGCTTGAGCGTAGGTAAATCCGGTGCCGGTGGCCTGGTTGTAATCGTCTGCCTTGGCCTCTGCCAGCGGGCCTGTGCCGTCCGGGTCCACAAACAGTTCATAGCGGGTGGCGCCAGGCGTGGCGCTCCATCCGAAGGTTCCGAGGTTGCTCACCGCGAAGTTCGTGGGTACTGCGAGACTAGGTGCGGGTGGCTGCGCCGTGTCGTCAGAGCCTCCTCCACAGCCCGCCAGGGCCGCCAGGACGCAGCCCAGGGCCACGGCGGGTCGCAAAAGGCTTGTGGCGCGCGAGTGCGCAGGAGTCAGACTGGGGGTTGCCGTCATCTCAAAAATCCTTCTTCAAAACGAGCGATGCGCCCGCGAACCGCTCGGGGCCGCCGCGCTGTGCCGGGCGATTGGAACACTGCCGGCAGAAAACGGTGTTTCTAACTGTATTGCTGTGTCTGCTGGGCGGGTCAGGGCAAGGCAGGCCCTTGCTCACGCCGAGCTGCCACCCGGCAGGCCGCCCAGCCACTGCCGCAGCGCATCCAACGGCAGCGGGCGGCTGAACAGGTAGCCCTGGCACACGTCACAGCCCAGGCTGTCGAGGAAGGCATGCTGCCCCTCGGTTTCCACTCCTTCGGCCACGACAGCCAGCCCCAGGTGGTGTGCCAGGCCGATGGTGGCGGTGCAGATGGCGGCGTCGTTGGGGTTGGTTTCCAGATCCTGCACAAAGCTGCGGTCGAGCTTGAGGACGTTCAGTGGAAGCCGCTGGAGATAGGCGAGCGAGGAGTAACCGGTGCCGAAGTCGTCCATGGCCAGGCGCACGCCCAGGGCGCGGATCTGCTCCAGCCGCTGGATGCTGGACTGGGGGTCCTGCATGGCAACGGATTCCGTGATCTCCAGCGTCAAGGCGGCGCCAGACAGGCCGTTCGTGTGCAGTATGCCGGCGATCTGTTCCGGCAGGAGCGGATTGCGCAACTGCACCGCGCTGAGATTGACCGACATGCCCAGATGCGTGAGACCCTCGCGGTGCCATTGGGCCAGCGTGCTGCAGGCAAGCTGCAGGACCAGTTCGCCCACCTGGTTGATCAGGCCCAGCTCCTCCGCCAGGGGGATGAAATCGAGGGGCGCAATCCAATGGCCTTCAGGGTGTTTCCAGCGGATCAGGGCCTCGCACCCCAGGACCGCGCGGGTGCGGCAGTCCACCAGCGGCTGGTAGTGCACCTCGAAGCGCTTGAATGCGACCGCTTCTTTCAGTGCCCGTTCCATGGCAGCGCGCCGGGTGGCCACTTCCATCATGGCCGGGTCAAAGCAGCGGTAGGTGCCTTTTCCCATCTGCTTGGCCTGGTACATGGCAATGTCAGCGCTTTGCATCAGGCTGCCGCGGTCACGTCCATCCTGTGGATAGAAACAAATGCCGATGGAGGTGGAGGGGCTCAGTTCCTGCCCGGCCAGATGGACCGGTTGGGACAGCTGGTCCAACAACTTGGCGGCGGCCGACAAGGCGTGCTGAGGCTCGCCCATGTCTGACAGCACCACCATGAACTCGTCACCGCCGAGCCGGGCCACGATGTCGTTCTCGCGCACGGCGCTGCGCAGGCGCTGTGCTGTCACGCGCAGAAACTCGTCGCCCACGCCGTGGCCCATGCTGTCGTTGATGCCCTTGAAGTTGTCCATGTCCAGGAACAGCACGGCCAGCCGGCGGTTGTTCCGCCGCGCGTCGGCCACGAGCTGGTCCAGGCGTGCCTCCAGCGCGTAGCGGTTGGCCAGGCCGGTCAGGGTGTCGTGGTGCGCCAGGCGTTCGATGGCGCGCGCGGCGTTGCGCTGCTCCGTGACGTCGGAGTAGAGGGTGACAAAGCCCCCGTGCGGTATGGGCGCTCCCACCAGATCAATGACGACCCCGTTGGGCCGCACGCGCTCCATGTGGTGGGGTGTGGGGTGCAGCGCCTTGGCAGTGAGCTCTGCGACAAATTTTTCCACATCCACCGCGCCGTATTCACCTCGCTCGGCATTGAAGCGCGCCAGTTCGGAAAAGTGGGGGCATTGGTTGACCAGCTCGCGGGTAAAACCCAGCAGGCGGATGGCCTCGTCGTTCATCAGCACCAGGTGCAGATTTTTGTCGAAGATGCTCACGCCGCAGGGCAGGTTGTCGGCCAGGGTCTGCAGCAGCTCGTTCTTCTCGGTCAGGGCGGCTTCGCGCGCCTTGTTCTCGGTGATGTCGGTGTAGCTGGTGACGAAACCCACAGTGCGCCCGTCGGCCTGCATGGGGCGGCCCTCGACCAGGTGCGTGCGGCCCGTGGGCCGGGTGCGTTCGAGCCGGTGGGGCTCGAAACGCAGGGCCCATTCGCGGCGTTGTTGCACGTAGGCCTCGGGGTCGCCCGGGCCGAACTCGCCGCGCCGGGCCGGATAGCGAATCAAGTCTTCGAAGGGCACGTCGCTGTAGACCCCCTCGGGCGGCAGGTCGAGCACCTCGAGCAACTTGTCGTTCCAGCACTTGAGGCGCAAGCGCTCGTCAAACACCGAGATGCCCTGCGGCAGGTGCGCCAGCACGCTGCGCAGGTACAGGGCCTGGTCGCGCATGGCAGTGGCGTTGCGCTCGCGCTCGGTGATGTCTGTGTAGATGCTGACGAATCCGCCGCCGGGAAGGGGTGCGCCAATGACTTCGAGCACGACGCCGTCCGGACGCTGGCGCACGAAGCGGTGCGACTCGTGCTTGAACGCCAGCTCCATGCGCTGGCGGGTCTGTTCGTGCGGGTCACCGGGGCCGTATTCGCCACGGCAGGCATTGAAGTAAAGCAATTCTTCCAGCGAAGGCATCTCGCCGGAGAACAGCTCCAGCGGAAATTCCAGCATCTGGATGGCCAGGCGGTTGATGGACACAACTCGCAGCTCGGGGTCGAGCAGCGCAATGCCCACAGGGAGATGCTCCAGCATTTCCCTGGACAGTTTGAGCGCGTCCTGCAGCTCCAGAGCGCTGAAAAAGGGGAGGTGTTGGTTCAAAGGTCTCTCCCGGATGTCCGGGCGGCTTCGGAGAGGGCGCGAAGCGCTTGAACAGGCACCAGGATATGGTGGTCACCATCGTGACAGAAATGCTGGGTTCCTGCGCCCTAGGGTTTGCACCATGCTGGACGGGCACGGCCACACCGGAGTGATAGCTTGCGCTATGGGGGCGTGCCGGGCGTGCGGTGATAGGGCCAAGATCCCACGCTGAATGCATGGCGGCTGCCGATGGCAGCGCCCGAGGGCCTTGCTCTCCATTGCCTTAAAGTGCCGGCATGCGCCCATTGCCTCACGAACCCGCCGCCGCCTTGCGCGGCTGGCGCCTGCGGGTCTACACCATCATTTTCGAGGCCGACACGCGCGCCGGGCGCTGGTTCGACCAGGTCTTGATCGCGTGCATTCTGCTGAGCGTGGCGGTGGTGATGGCCGACAGCGTGCCCACACTGGCCGCGCGCTACCACAGCGCGTTCCAGATGGCCGAGTGGGTGTTCACGGCGCTCTTCACGCTCGAATACCTGGCGCGCCTGGCCACGGTGCAGCGCCCGCTGCGCTACGCGACGAGCTTCTTTGGCATCGTTGACCTGCTGGCGCTGCTGCCGACCTATCTGGCACTGTTGCTGCCGGGCGCGCATGCGCTGATCGACGTGCGCGTGCTGCGCCTGCTGCGCATCTTCCGCGTTTTCAAGCTCTCGGCTTACGTGGCCGAATACCGCAGCCTGGCGCACGCCTTGCGCGCGAGCCGGCGCAAGATCATCGTTTTCATCTCCGGCGTGCTGATGATCGTGCTGGTCATGGGCACGCTCATGTATGTGGTGGAGGGGCCGGAAAACGGCTTCACCAGCATCCCCACCGCCGTGTACTGGGCCATCACCACCATGACCACGGTGGGTTTTGGCGACATCACGCCGCGCACCGAGCTGGGGCGATTCTTCTCGTCGGCGATGATGCTGCTCGGCTGGGGCACCCTGGCCGTGCCTACCGGCATCGTGACGGCGGAGATGGCCGCGCAGCGCTTCTCGTCCCCGACCACACTACCCACGCCGACCACGCGCACCTGCCACGAATGCCTGACCGAGGGCCATCTGCCCGAAGCGCTCCACTGCCACCACTGCGGCGCCCACCTGCCGCCCTGGCAGCACGAGCCGCGCGGCCAGGGGCATCCCTAGACTAGATCGCGGGCGCCTGCCCGGTACACTCGGGCCTTTTCGCGCGCGATGGGCTCTCAATCCTTGCGCGCCCCTGTTTCACACCCCATGGCCGCAGACACGGCGGGCACGGCCCGCACCCGTTTGGAACTCAAAAGCGCGTCGCTCCCCGTGGTGGCGGTGCTGCTGCGCTCCCCCGACCCAGCACAGCTCGCCGCCGATCTGGCCGATCGGCTGGCGGACGACCCCGGTTTCTTCGACCACGACGCGGTGCTCATCGACCTGACACTGCTGCGCGAGCTGGACGGGGCGCTCGACTTCCCCGCCCTCTGCGCTGCGCTGCGCGCCCACTGCACGCTGCCGGTGGCCGTGCGCGGCGGCAACCCGGCGCAGATGGCCGCCGCCGCCGAGGCGGGCCTCGCGCCTGCGCCCGACGCCGCCTTCCAGCGTACCGAGGCCGCGCCGCGCGAGGTACAAGTCGAGGTCCCCATTGAAGTCCCGGTGCCCGGCCCCGGAACCCTGGTGATCGACAAACCCCTGCGCTCAGGCCAGCAGGTGTACGCGCGCGGCGCCGATCTGGTGGTGCTGGCGGTGGTGAGCTTTGGCGCCGAGGTGATTGCCGATGGCAACATCCACGTCTATGCCCCACTGCGGGGCCGCGCCATTGCCGGCGCGCGCGGCAACACGGCGGCGCGCATTTTCACGACCTGTCTGGAACCCCAGCTCGTCTCCATCGCCGGCATTTACCGCACCACGGAGGTGGCCATGCCGCCCGAGGTGCTGGGCAAACCGGCCCAGGTGCGGCTCGACGGCGAGAAGCTGCTGATCGAGCCGCTCAAGTGAAACACCCCCTATGTCGCTTCGCTCCTTCCCCCCGCTCTCGCAGCGCTGCGCGCCGCGGGCAGGGGGACGCTCCCAGCGCGGCGGGGCGGCCCTTGCGCGGGAGCCCTGGCATGGGCCGCGACCATGCCGAGCGCCACTGCGGTGCATAGACCCTGAAAACTGATACTTCATTCAACAGCAAACCCATCGAGAGACCTCTACACATGGCCAAAATCGTCGTCGTGACCTCCGGCAAGGGTGGCGTGGGCAAGACCACCACCAGCGCCGCCTTTGCCTCCGGCCTCGCCCTGCGCGGCCACAAGACCGCCGTGATCGACTTTGACGTCGGCCTGCGCAACCTCGACCTCATCATGGGGTGCGAGCGCCGCGTGGTGTACGACCTGATCAACGTGATCCAGGGCGAAGCCAACCTGCACCAGGCGCTGATCAAGGACAAAAACTGCGACAACCTGTTCGTGCTCGCCGCCAGCCAGACGCGCGACAAGGACGCGCTCACGCTGGACGGCGTGGGCAAGATTCTCGAAGACCTGGCGGCGATGGACTTTGAATACATCGTCTGCGACTCGCCCGCCGGCATCGAGAGCGGCGCGCTGATGGCCATGCACTTTGCCGACGAGGCGCTGCTGGTGACCAACCCCGAGGTGTCGTCGGTACGCGACTCGGACCGCATCCTGGGCATGCTCGGCAGCAAGACCAAGCGCGCCATTGAAGGCGGCGAACCCATCAAGGAGCACCTGCTCATCACGCGCTACAACCCCGGCCGGGTGCAGGAAGGGCAGATGCTGAGCCTGGAAGACATCCAGGACATCCTGCGCATCAAGCTCATCGGCGTCATCCCCGAATCCGAGGTGGTGCTGCAGGCCTCGAACCAGGGGTTGCCTGCCATTCATTTGCAGGGCACCGATGTGTCCGAGGCCTACAAGGACGTGATCGACCGCTTCCTCGGCCAAGACAAGCCGCTGCGCTTCATCGACGCCGAGAAACCTGGTTTCTTCAAACGCCTGTTCGGGAGCAAATAAGCCATGGCGTCCTTCCTCTCCTTTCTGCTGGGCGAAAAGAAGAAAACCGCCAGTGTCGCCAAGGAACGCCTGCAGATCATCCTGGCGCACGAACGCAGCGGCCGCAACGCCTCCGAGCCCGACTACCTGCCCGCGCTGCAACGCGAACTGGTGGCGGTGATCAGCAAGTACGTGAAGATCAATCCCGAAGACCTCAAGGTGAGCCTGGAGCGCCAGGACAACCTGGAGGTGCTGGAGGTGAAGATTGAACTGCCTGAGGCGGCGCGCTGATTTTCTAAGAGAAATAGGGCTCTAGCGCTTGTGCAGCAAGCGCTGGGAGCTATCAAAAAATGACTCTTTTTGGGTGGGCAGCGCTAGCGCGCGTGCTTGGCCCACTTGCCCGCGATGGCCTGCGCAATGCTCAAGGCCCGCTGGCCGGGCTGCAGCCAGGCGCTCTGGCCGGCGGCAATGGTCCCTGGCTGGTCCACAGCCAGGTAGTAGCCGCAATGTCCCGTCTGCGCCATGGTGCGGCCCGCCTGGACAAAGCCCATCACCACATTGAACTTGTAGCAGGGTTCACGGGGCGCGGTGATGCGCAGCACACAGTCAGGAAAGTGCAGCCGGTCGCCCACGAACACCTCATGCTCCAGCAGGCCGTCGACCGTGAGGTTCTCGCCCATAAAGCCCGGCGGCAGGTCTTCGCCCAACAGGCCGACACCCCGTGCGCGCCGTTCGGCCTGCCAAAACGGGTAATGCGACGCCGGGTAGGCATAGACGGCCTTGTCCAGGCCGCCGTGCACGCTCAGGTCGGCCTGCTCGTCGCCGCCGAGGCCCAGGCGGCGCACGGCGACTGGGCCCGCCACGGGGCGCTTGCCAATGCCCGAGAGCACCGAGCGCTCACCAGCGCGGAGGCGCTGGCACAGGCCGACATTGAGGCTGAGCACGCGCAGCCCAGGTGAAGGCCGAGGCGCATCAGGCTCGGCGTCTACCAGCCCCACACCAGTCGCCTCGACACCCAACCCATGGGGCCGTCTTCCTGCTTGATCTTGACCCAGTCGCCCTTGCGGCCCAGCGTTTTGAGGATTTCACCGCGCGCTGCCTTGGCCAGCACGCGGCTGTGCAAGCTGGGCTTGCTGCGAATGTTGAGCACCTGCACTTTCACCACGTGGTGCGGACTGTGGGTACTGGTCAGCGGCTTGAAAACCCAGCCACGGTCGTTCTCAAAGTCGCGCACCTGCAGCCATTGGCCTTTGTGCGACAGCACCTGCAGCGGGTAGCCCCGGCTGAGCACCCACAGCGCTTGGTGGTGGGTTCCGGCGCCGGAACGCATGTTGATCTCGGTGCGGTTGACGGCCACCATCTCGCGTGCCGTGGCGGCCGTGCTGCCCGCCAGAAGGGCCAGTGCGGTGAGAAGGGTGGGCAAGGGGTTGGCTCGAAACATGGATCTCCAGTGGGTGGGCAGCGCAGCGCGCTGCATGGGGGACAGACGCGGCCCATTTTTTCAGCCTGAGCACGAATGTCAAAACGCGCCCTCCCTTTTCGCAGTCCAGCAAAGGGGCTTATGTCCAAACCATGCACAGCAGACATCCGTGACAGTGCTCAGAACGTGTTCAAGGTCTCGCAGGAGCAGCGGGTTCAACCCCCGTGGTGCCAAGGCGGGGCAAAAGCATGCTGGCACCCTTTTGCCCAACCCTGTTGCCGCATGGCCTGCACACGACAGGGTGCCTACATCCCACGGATCCGTCTGTTCCTGCCTAACCCGATGATGGGCAAGCAAGGCGCCACGGCGCAAACCCCAAAGCAGGGCTTCGGCTCCGCTTTTTGACTTTAAGGCAATGCCTGAAGCGAACGCGCCCTACCCAGCGCCCCCGCGCAAGGGCCGCCCGACCGGGCTGGCAGTGTCCCCTTCCCGGAGCACGCAGCGATGCGGGAAGGGGGATGGCGCCGAAGGCGACGCAGGGGAGAGCTGCCTACAAAGGGTGCTCGGTATAGAAGCGCCCACCGTGGTAGAGCAACGGCGCCACGCCTGGGCGATGGACGCAGTGCTCCACCTGGCCGACAAAAATGACGTGGTCGCCCTCGTCGTAGCGGCTGCGGTTGAAGCATTCGAAATGTGCCACCGCACCTTCCAGCAAGGGGGCTCCGGCAACGCCTGGCGTGTGCCGCACGCCGGCCCAGCGGTCCACGCCACGCGCGGCAAAGCGCTCGGCCAGCGCTTGTTGATCCGCCGCAAGCACATTGATGGCGTAGTGCGAACCCGCCGACAGCGCCGCCATGGAGGCGGCGGCATGGGCCAGGCTCCAGAGCACCAGGGGCGGCGAGAGCGAGACCGAATTGAACGAGTTGGCCGTCAGCCCCACGAGGTGCCCGTCGGCCGCGCGCGCGGTCACAATCGTCACCCCGGTGGCAAACATGCCAAGGGCAGCGCGAAACTCGCGGGTGGAAAATTCGGGAGAGCGGGGCTGTAGGAGGCTAGGCACAGGGAACGGCGACACAGGGCGGGCTATTATGTGCCCCTGATCGAAAACGTGCCGACACCTGCGGCGCCGCTGCCCCCGTCGATGTCCCTGCTCCCCACGTTTACCACTCTGGGTTCCGGCCCGACCGTGCTCATGCTGCACGACGCTGACAGCGGGCACCTGAGTTTCGCCCCCCAAGTGAAAACCTTGGCCAGCCAGGGCTACCGTGCCGTGGCCTGGGACATGCCGGGCTACGGCCACAGTGCCCCGGTGGAACCCTACAATTTTCTCGGGCTGGCACGCCGCTGCCAGACGCTGATCGCAGCGCTCGAATGCGAGCACCTCACCCTGGTGGGCCATGGCCTGGGCGCCATGCTGGCGCTTGAGCTGGCACTGCGGACCGGCGACACAAGGGTTGACGGCCTGGTGCTGTGCGCAGGGGGCCCGCCGCTCGGAGCACAGGCGCTCGCGCATTGGCACAAGGCCCGCAAGCAGGCGCTGGCCGCGGGCCACTCCATGGAACAGTTGGCCGAGCGTCTCGTGCCCCAACAGGTGGGTTCTGGCGCGCTGCCCGAAGGCGCACGCCTGGCGCAGCACGCCATGGCCATGGTGCACCGCGCGACCTATGCGCGCGCGCTGGACGCCATGGGCGCGTTCGGCCGCACGGCCAGCGAGCTTGCGCGCATCCACCAGCCCGTCCTGGTGATTGGCGGCGCGCAAGACCGAAGTCTCGCGCCCGAGGCTCTAGACGCCCTGGCCCGGCTTCTGCCGGATGCCCAGCGCGTGAGCCTGCCGGGCATCGGCCACTGGCCCCAACTGGAGGCACCCGAGGCCTTTGATGCTGCCCTGCTGAGCTTCCTCGCCGCGCCGCGGGTGCTGCACTGATGCGCGGCGCTCCCCTGCGGCGCGCGCTGCGCTGGCTCGCCACCTGTCTGCTGGCCAGTACATGCCCCCTGGCCTTCGCGGAACCACGTCTGCCCATGCCGGCAGCGGCCGCTGCCTGCAGCTTGCTGGTGCCACGCCTGCCCAGTGTCTCCTACGCCACCTGCGCGGCAGCCAGGCTGGAAGAAAGCGGCGCCTTCTCGCGCAACGGCGTCCCCCTGTACTGGCGCGACGTGACCCGTGAGGCGCCGGGCAGCGCCGCGCAGGCTGACCCCTTGCGCGTGCTGGTGATTGGCGCCATCCATGGCGATGAGCTCACTGCCGGGGCTTTGGCACTGCGCTGGATCGCGCTGGCCGGCAAGACGCCACGCGCCGTGCACTGGCGCTTTGTACCAGTGGCCAACCCGGACGGGCTGCTGGCCAAGAAGCCCCAGCGCACCAATGCCCATGGCGTGGATCTGAACCGCAACTTCCGCACCCCAGGCTGGGACCATGACGCACCGTTGCACTGGCAAAGGCGCGCCCACAAGGACCCGCGCCGCTGGCCGGGGCCTTCGTCCCTGTCAGAACCCGAAACACGTTTTCTGAACAGCCAGATCGAGAGCTTCAAGCCGCAGCTCGTGGTGAGCATCCACGCCCCGTATGGCGTGCTCGATTTCGACGGCCCCATGGCGCCGCCACGCCAGCTGGGCGCGCTGCGCCTGGAGCAGGTGGGCGTGTTTCCAGGATCGCTGGGCTATTTCGGCGGCCTGAAAAAGGGCCTTCCGGTGGTAACCATCGAGCTGCCCAACGCTCTGCGCATGCCCAAGGAAGGGGAACAGCGCGACATGTGGGCCGATTTGCTTCGCTGGATGGATGCCCACTTGCTCACCGATGTGCGCGAGGCGCACGAAAAATCCGAACCCGGCAAGCTTTCGGTTCACTGACAACCCCCATAGACACAGGGTAAACGCCGGACACGGCGCTGCGTGCTTGGCATCATGCTGTGCGGGCGGCCGGCAGGTGCCGCACTTCGGAGACACCATGAGCACTACGCACCACCCGCGCGCCCGCGCACTGCGCGGCCTGTTGGCCTTGTGCGCCGCTCTGCCACTGTTGGCAGCAGCCCAGCCCGCAACGTCTGTGAAGCTGGGCGTCATTGGCCCCTTCACCGGCGCTTCTTCGGATTTCGGCACCCCGCTCCTCCAGGGCATCAAGCTGGCCGTCGATGAAATCAACGCTGTCGGGGGCTACCTTGGGCGCCCGCTGGAATTGGTCATTCGCGACGACCAGGGGACGCCCGATGTGGGCCTCAAGGGGGCGCAAGACCTGGTCGCCCAAGGCGTGCTCGGCACCATTGGTTTTTGCAATACCGGGGTCGCGGAAAAATCCTTGGCCGTATTCCAGAACGCCAAGGTTCCGTTGATCATCCCCTGCGCCACGGGCACACCGCTCACCGCCAAGTACCCACCGGCCGAGAGCTATATCTTCCGCAACTCGGCACGCGACGCCATCCAGGCACCCTTCGTGGTCAACGACCTGGTCAAGCGCGGCTGGACCAAGGTGGCGATCTTTGCCGACACCACTGGCTACGGCGAGGCGGGCTTGAAGGACGTGGAGGCCGCCCTCGCGGCGCACCAGCTGCGGCCCGTGAACATCACCCGCTTCCCGCTGGGCGTCACCGATCTGAAAGACGAACTCAAGACCGCCCGCGATGCGGGCGCCAACGTGGTCTTCAGCTACACCGTGGGCCCGGAAAACGCGGCCATTGCCAACGGCAGACGCGACATTGGCTGGAAGGTGCCGCAGGTAGGTGCCTGGCCGCTGTCCTTCCCCTTCTTCATTGACGGAGCAAAAGAGGCCGCCGAGGGGGCGTTGATGGCGCAGACCTTCATTGCCGAGCCAAGCAACGAACGGCGCGCGGCGTTTCTGAGTGCCTACACCCACAAGTGGGGCAAGAAACTGGTGGTGCCCATGGCGGCGGCCCAGGGGTACGACGCGGTCTATCTGTTCACCTACGCCCTGCTGGGCATCCGCGATGGCAAGCTGACGGGCCCCGCGATGAAGACAGCCCTGGAGAACATTCCGCGGGTGTACTACGGCGTGGTGGCCACCTACGAGCATCCATTCAGCAACAAGGACAAAGATGCACTGACCGCCAACATGCTGGTCATGGGCAAGGTACAGGCTGGCGCCGTGACATTTGCCTACCCCGAAGACGCACGGCGCAACCTGATCGTGCAGCGCAAGAAGTGAATTGGCAGCGCAGGTTTCGCCACCCTAGATTTCAGTGTTTTTGGCCTTCCACGCTTATCTACATTGAATTGTTAGCTACATAAATTATAGCTGCCTGGTATTTATTCAGGCTCCCTGCCGTGTGCTGCGGCACAGACCACAAGCCCCTGCCCTGCAGATGCCGGAACGGATAGCCGGCAGCGCTGTGGTTTTTCGGGTTCATCGCCACTCGACAGCGTGCCACTAAAAAAACACAATCAGCGCCGTTCACCTGCCATCAGTTTTGCTGATGCACCCAACTGCGCCGCCATGAGCACCTTTGACCCGATTGCCCTTGAATGTCTTGCCGCCATCATTGAGGAGGGCGGCTTCGAACGCGCAGCGCAGCGCCTTAACGTGACGCAGTCAGCCGTCTCGCAGCGCCTGCGGGCGCTGGAGGCGCAGGTGGGGTCGGTGCTGATCGTGCGCAGCCGCCCGCTGCGACCTACCAGTTCTGGGCAAATGCTGCTCAAGCACACCAAGCAGGTGCGCCTGCTGCGCGCCGACCTGGAGCGTGATCTGCAGGAGCTCACGCCAAGTTCGCAGGGCGGCGGGCGCGAGGAAGAGCGCATCGCCATCGCCGTCAACGCCGACAGCATTGCCACCTGGGCGCTGGAGGCGCTCGGCCCCCTGGCGCGCCAGCGCCTGCCGCTGGAAATCATCGCCGACGACCAGGATTTCACACAGGAATGGCTGCGCTCGGGCCAGGTACTGGGCTGCGTCACCACGGTCAAGCAGGCACTGCGCGGCTGTCGCATGGTGCCGCTGGGCGCCATGCGCTACGTCGCCGTGGCGCAGGCCGAATTTGCCGAGCGCTGCCTGCCCAGGGGCCTGACGCAGCACAGCTTTCGTGAGGTGCCGTTTGTCTCGTTCAACCGCAAGGACGACATGTCGGCCGAATTTGTCGCCCGCATCTTTGGTCTTAAACGGGTTTCGCTGCACCAGCTGTTCGTTCCCAGTACAGAGGGACAGTTGCGTGCGGTTCAGGCCGGCTGGGCGGTGGCCGTGCTGCCCGAGTTGTTGGTGCGGGCGCACATAGAAGACGGCAGCCTGGTCGATCTGGCGCCCGGCAGTTCGCTGCCCATTGCGCTGTACTGGCATTGCTGGAACCTGGAGTCCGCCGTGCTCAATGCGCTGACCGATGCCCTGATTGCCGGGGCTGGCGCGGCACTGGCTTGAACCGCGACGGGCCCGGCCACGTTATGGCCCCCTGCCGGGCGAGCGGAAAATGCGAGTAAACCCCATGGTTTTTGTGCGACCCGCCTATTCACATTTGAACTGATCTGTATACCATTGGGCCATGGACAACGCTCCCCCCAAGGTTTCTTTCAAAGAACAGATGCACCAGGCGCGTGAGCGCGCCATTCTGCAGACGGCCTGCGACCTGCTGGGTTCGAAATCGTTCGACTGCATGACCATGGACGACGTGGCCGGTGGCGTCGGCATCGCCAAAGCCAGCCTGTACAAACATTTTGGCAGCAAGGAAGACCTGTGCTGCGCCGCCATGGTGAAGGTGCTGCACTTGGTGAACGCCCATGTGGCGGGCCTTGACCCCTCCCTTGCAGCCGTGGACAAGCTGCGCGCAGTGGTGCGCTGGTCCCTTGAGCGGCTGCTGGAAGGCGAAATGCCGCTGTTGCCCAGCCGCAACTCCACCCTGCGCGCCGTTCTCATGAGCAACAAGGAATATGCCGATGGCGTGGTGCATCTGAGCGACACATTGGGCGAATGGATCGTACAGGCGCAAACTGAGGGCGTACTGGACCCCCAGTTGCCGCCGCTCGTGGTGCTCTACACGCTCTACGCCCGGGCCTGCGACACCGTCGTCGGCTTTCTGCAGGAAAGCGGGTTGTACAAGAACGACGAAATCATGGATCTGGTGCTCCGCACCTGCTTCGACGGGCTGCGCGCACGCTAAGCGCCTGTTCAAAGCGCGCGGTGCACCTTCCCGCCTACCACCTGCCGAGGCGCGCTCAGCGCACGATCAGCACCGGCACACGGCTGTTGGCCAGCACCTGCGTAGTCACGGACCCCATGACCAGCGTACCCAGCGCGCCATGGCCGTGCGAGCCCATCACCAGCAGGTCGTACTTGCCGGCATCGGCGACCTTGCCAATGGCGGCGCCGGCCGGCCCAATCTTGACGATGCGCTTGGTGGCAAGGCCTTTGCGATCGAGGAACTTGGTGACGGGAGCGAGCACCTTTTCCGCCTGTTCGGCGTAATACTCGTCCACGACGTCCTTGCCCAGCGCCGCACGCGCCCTGGCGGGCAGTTCGGCCTGCACCGTGATCACGCTGTACGCGTGTTTGGGGCCCAGCAGTTCATCGTGCGCGGCCAGGTAGGCCAGCATCTTCTTCGTATAGGCACTGCCGTCGACAGCGAGCAGGATATTCATCGCATTTCTCCAGGTACGGTGACAGAAATCGGGCGCACCCGCGGTCGCCTTTGCTCACGCAAGCGCCAAGCCGCTGCGCTCGCGCCATCATACGGGCAGGGGCTCGAAGGGCATCAGACCCACAGCTCATGTGAAAAATTAGGTGAAAATGGCTTCTAGCGCATATGCAGCATGCGCCGGCAGCTATAAAAATAGAAGCTTGCGATCAAAATCGCCGTTCAACCGTGTTCACGATCCAAGCTCGACGCAGCACAAGGGGTCGAAGCACAGCTGCTCGTTCTTGCGCGCATAGCCCAGTGGGTTGGCCCGTACCCGGCAGCGCCAGGAACTGCCGTCGGCGCGCAGGCCTTGCGCCGTGTAGTCGATGGGCGTGTGCAGATGGCCGTGCAGCCACAGGCGCGCATGGGGCAGCAGGGCATCGAGTGCATTGCAAAAACCGGCGGTGCCCGGCTTCAGACCGTAGCGCGGATCGGCGCTGCGCAGGCTGGGAGCGAAGTGGGTGACGGCGACGGTCGGGCCGCCAAAGGGCTGGGCCAAGGCCTGCGCCAGCCACTCCCGGCATTGCAGCGACTGCTGGCGCACCTCGGGCGCCAGCAGCGCTGCGCCGTGCACCGTGGCACCGGTGGTGCGCAGGTAATAGTTGGCGGCGCGAAAGGCCTTCTCGCGCATCTGCAGGCGCCGGTCGCCCTCCACGCGGGCGTCGTCGGCCAGTGCGTCGAAATCGCTCCACAGCGTGGTACCGACAAAACGCACGCCGTTCAGCACGGCGGTCTGGCGCTCCAGCCAGATCAGGCCAAGCCGCTCGCAGGTGGCGCGCAGGCGCTCGTGGGCGGCGTGGAAATCCTGCGCGTCGTACTCATGGTTGCCGGGCACGAAAATCACCGGCACCGGCCAGCCGGCGTATTGCGGCAGCGGAGAGAAGTGCTCCAGGCCGAAGTCGTCTCCCGTGAGCAGCGAGCCTGTTTGGTACGAGCCGATGTCGCCCGCCAGCACCAGCACGCCAGCGCCTGGGGCCGGCTGGGGCGCGAAGTCGGGGTGCACCTCCAGGTGCAGGTCGGAGAGCAGCTGAATCTTCATGGGCAGATTCTCGCCCTGCCAGCACCAACAGCCTCCTAGTTGCGCTGGCCAGCCAGCACCTCGTCGAGCGCTTGCGCCACGGCGTGGAATTCGGCATGGCTCAGCGTGCGCGTCTGTTCGTGACCCGACTTGGCCCGTATCTGAAAGCGCCACTGCATGCGCCTGGCCGGCTGGTACGCGGCAGCAGCCTGGCGGAAGGCGTCCATGTCCACGGGGAAACTGGCGCTTTCCTGGTAGCTGCACTTGCGCTCGAACAGGTCGCGCATGTTGCAGATGGAGCCCTGCTTGTCCACGCTGAGGGCCACGCTTTTCTCGCCCGCTGCAGCGCCATAGCGCGCCTCGCTCAGCAAATGCATGCTGTAGTCGGTGTACGTGTCGGTGACGACCACCTGCACCGATGGCTGGTGCGTCTTGCGGTCGATGCGCACCCGCAAAAATTCGGTGTTCGGGTATTCGCGGCTCTCGGGCGCGTGCGCAGCGGCGGTGTCCAGCATCAGCGCGGGAGCTGCCGGGTCGTCCTTGAGCGCGATACGGCTCTTGTAGAAATTGCTGTCGTTGCGGCCGACCAGGGCCTCGAACGCTGCCTGGTTGTCCAGGGATTTGAAGAAATAATCGCCATGCTTCCAACTGGCGCCTTTTTGCAGCAGGTTGTAGCTCTGCGCCTGGCCGTCGGCAAAGAAGGTGAAGTAGCTGCTCTTGTCGGCTGCTGCGCCGGCCTCGGTGATCTCGGTGGCGGCCAGCGCCTTGCAGGCGTTGGCGCGGTCCGATCCCGGTTTGGGCAGCAAGCGCAGTTCTGCGCTGCAGACCCCCTGGGTGTCGCTGGTGCAGGACCAGGGCGCTGGCAGCTTCTGGCCGCCAAAGAAGCTGCCATCGTCCGACTGGCAGGCACCGCGCACGGTGGCGTGCACGACGGGTTGCTGCTGCGCGTCAAGCAAAAGCAAATGGATGTGGCCGGTCGCCGGACTTTCCGCCCAGGCGCCGGAGGTCAGGGCCAGCGCGCTCGTTGCGGCCAAGGCAAGCGCCAGAATTTTGTGCATGGGAAGCTCCAGAAAGTGGGGTCTTGGCGCCAGCCGACGCATCGGGCCGCAAACGCGCGTGGCGCATGGTAGCGGGTGCACCACGCGTTCTGTACGCAAAACCTACGCCGTGCAGGGCCGAAGCAGGGTACGGCCTGAGAAGGTATTCACGATCCGGGGACGCATCGATGTTCTACGGCGCACCAGAGGTCTGCTGAGGCAGGTGCTCGGCCTTTGCCGCGCGGGCCACCACCTCGCGCAGCCAGCGGTGCGCTGCGCCGCTGGCGCGACGCTGGTGCCACAGCGCATCCACATGCACCGTGGGCAACTGCAGGGGCAGCGCCCGCCATACCAAGGCACCTTCGAGGCCGGTGACGCCAAAGAAATGCAGCGGCAGCACGGTCAGCAAATCGGAGTTGGCAACGATGCGCCCGGCCGTGAAAAACTGGTTCACGGTGAGCACGATACGGCGCTCGCGCCCCATCGCTGCCAGCGCCTCATCGGTAAAGCCGTAAGGCCGGCCGGAAAAGCTCACCAGCAGATGGCGTGCGGCGCAGTACTGGTCCAGCGTCAGCGGGCTGGCAGCCAGCGGGTGGTCCTTGCGCATCAGGCAGACATATTCGCCGTCGTACACGCGCTGGTGGGCGTAGCTCACCGCGTCGCCGGTCTGGTTGCGCGCGGTCAGATCCGCCAGCACCGCAGGGAAGTAGCCGATGGCGAGGTCCGCCGTCTCGTCGTCCAGCAGGCGGCGCGGGTCGCGCGTGGCCAGTGGCAGTACGCGCATGGAGACGCCCGGCGCTTCGGCGGCCAGGATGCGCACCATGTGCGGAAGCAGCGCGGCGGCGGTGGCGTCCGCCATGGCCAGCACAAAGCTGTTGTCGGCCAGCAGGGGGGTGAAGCGCTCGGGTGCCAGTGCGGCTTCGAGCTGCGCCAGCGCGGTCTGCACCACGGGCCAGAGCGCCTGCGCGCGCGGTGTGGGTTCAACGCCGGTGCCACTGCGGCGCAGCAGTTCATCGCCCAGGGTTTCCCGCAAGCGGCGCAAGGCATTGCTGACGGCGGGCTGGGTCAGCGCCAGCTTGTGGGCCGCCCGCGTCAGGCTGCGCTCGGCCATGACCGCGTCGAACACGCGCAACAAATTCAGGTCGAGACGGCGAAAGGCGTCAGGCATGGCAGGGACGCTTGCTATCGGCAAGGAAACGCATGATATTCACGATATGAATGAACATCATCACAGACATAAAGTTGAATAACACGCGGGTAAACCCTAGTATTCACCCATCGCACCAGTTGGTGCCGTTGTTTGCCAGGAGTTTCACCATGTCCACGCTTGCCCACTCGCCCTTTTTGCGCACCCCTTCCTTCTCCGCAGCGGCGGTCAACCGGGTATCCGGATTGGGCACCATGCTGGCCGCTTGGCGGGTTGCACGCCGCAAGGCCCGCGAAGACCGCGAAATGTGGGCGCTGGCCCAGCAAGATCCACGCCTCATGAACGACCTTGTCTGCGCCCTTCAGCGCCAAGACTGAGTAGCGCCTCCCAGGAGGGCATCAGCTTGGTCCTTCCGGTTTCCGCATCGGAGGCCGCTAGCTGCTTTGTTCAGCCTGTCTGCCTTGATAAAGGTTCACGCTTTCAGCAAAAAAGCCGCGCTCTAGCGCGGCTTTTTTGCGTCCTGCGGGAGCAAAGTAGGCGCGCCTGCCCATGCGCAGGCACTTCTCCCAGCACAGAGGCACGCCAGCAACGCATTCTTGATCCTGTGCAAACTTTCTCCACAAAATACTTTTAGAATGCGAGTCGTTCTCAATCGCATGCACCTTCACTGAGCTCCGATTGAGTCCTTTTCCAACATCCATCAAAGGCTCGCAACATGCTGCTTCGCTCCCTCACCCTGACCGGCGCTCTCTGCCTCAGTCTGCCTGCTCTGGCGCTGGAGTACCCGATCGGTGCGCCCCAGAACGTCTCCGGCATGGAAGTGGGGGCCGTCTATCTGCAGCCGGTCGAGATGGAACCCGCAGGCATGATGCACAAGGTGTCGGAATCCGACATTCACCTCGAAGCCGACATCCACGCCTTGAGCAGCAACGTCAATGGCTACTCCGAAGGCACCTGGATTCCCTTTCTGCTCGTGAAATACGAGCTGACCAAACAAGGTTCGGGCGAAGCCATCCGTGGCGACATGATGCCCATGGTGGCCAGCGACGGCCCGCACTACGGCGACAACGTCAAGCTCGCCGGTCCCGGAAAGTACCACGTGAAGTTCACCATCTACCCGCCCAACGCCAAGGAAAATCCCACGGGTATGCACTTTGGCCGGCATACCGACCGCGCGACCGGCGTGCGCCCTTGGTTCAAGACGGTCGATCTGGAATGGGACTTCACCTACGCTGGCATTGGCAAGAAGGGCGGCTACTGACATGCGGCGCAAGCTCCCTGCGCACAAGGCCGTCGCGCTGGCTGCGGCCCTGTGCGCTGCGACCCTGCCGCTTGCCAGCGAGGCCGCAACCGACTCCGACGCGCTGATGGCGCAAGTGAAGGCGCTGGCCGATCGCGTGGAACGCCTGGAAGCGCAAAACGCGCAGTTGCGTACCGCGCTGGAAAGTGATCGCATCAGCGAAAACGAGCCCGAACTGGCCACCCGCCTCAAGGCCGTGGAAGCACAGCAGGATGCGCTCAAAAGCCCGGCCAGCAAGTTGGCCGATGCATTGGGCGGCATCAGGGTCGAAGGCAGCCTGACCGGCATGGTGCAGCAGACGGGGCGCAGTTCACTTGCCGATCCGAGTTCGAGCGGCAACCGTGCCAACTACCGCGGCGACGTGGCCGCGACCTTGCCTGGGGGTGACTTTGGCGCCAACAAGGGCAAGGTGTTTCTGCATGCACGCTTTGGGCAAGGTGATGGCTTGGCGCTGCGACCCACCTACACCGGCACCGCCAACACCACGGCCTTTGCCGGCAACGACGCGGATGACACCCAGTTCACGGTGGCGCAGGCCTGGTACCAGCTGGAGGTGCCGCTTGACCAGAAAGCCTCTGACAAGGCGGTGTTCACCGTCGGCAAGATTGACCCGTTTGCTTTCTTTGACCAGAACGCCATCGCCGACGACGAGACACGGCGCTTTGCGAACAACGTGTTCGTCCACAACCCTCTGCTCGACTCCGGAGGTGATACGGGTGCCGACCACTTCGGCTTCGCCCCTGGGGCGATAGCCGCGTACGAGAACTCCAGCGACAAAACCATGCCGTGGGGCACGTCGCTGGGCGTGTTTGGCTCGGGCGACGGCGCCAACTTCAGCGGTAGCAGCGGAAAACCTTTCGTGATCGCGCAGGCCTGGGTCTCGCCACGCATTAACTATCTGCCTGGCACTTACCGCGTCTATGCATGGAGCAATGCGCGCGGCACCGATTTCGATGGCAGTCAAGCTCGCCACGCTGGCATGGGTCTCTCGATGGACCAGCGCGTCACAGACGAGCTGACGCTATTTGGGCGTTACGGCCACCAGACCTCCGGGCATGTGCTGTTCAACGGTGGATTCACCATCGGTGGAGAACTCGACGGTTCGGCCTGGCGGCGCGGCTCCGATGGCCTGGGCCTGGCGTTCGGCATGCTGCGCACCAGCGGGCGCTACGCCTCGGCATCGGCAGCGGATCCCGCCAACTATGGTTATGCCGCACGCGGTTCCGAGCGCATTGGCGAGCTGTACTACCGCATGCATTTGAACGATCACGTAGAGATCACACCAAGCCTGCAATATATTTCGCGGCCGGCGGTCAATCCCGATGCCAAGGGGATCGCGCTGGTTGGCCTGCGCGCCCGGGTGGGGTTCTGATGCGAGTGCCCAAACACTTGCTACTCACCGCCGCGGGGCTGCTGCTGGCGGCGAGCGCAGCACAGGCACAGGAGCTGCCCACCTTCCGGCTGGAAATGAAAAACGGCCGCTTCGAACCCACCGAGATCGTGGTGCCCGCCAATACGCGCTTCAAGCTTGTGCTGCACAACGCTGGCCCTGAGGCCGAGGAGTTCGAGAGCCTGGAGCTCAAGAAGGAAAAAGTGCTGGCGCCTGGCGCCACCAGCTTCCTGGTGTTCGTGCCGCTCAAGCCCGGAAGCTACCGCTTCTTTGGCGATTTCCATCCCGATACGGCGCAAGGCCATATCGTCGCGCGCTGAAAGCCCCTCCATGCTCAATGCCCTCGTCATCGTCTGGCGCGAAAGCCTGGAAGCCATGCTGGTCATCGGCATTCTTGCGGCCTGGTCCACCGGCCGCGGTGGCGGGCGTACGACCCGTGCCGGACTCTGGGGCGGCGTGGCAGCGGGCCTGGCACTCGCGGTGGCGCTGGCTGCTGTGATGCAGGGAACGCTGGGCAATCTGTCGGACCGCGGGCAGGAAATCTTCCAGGCGCTGCTCATTCTCTTTGCTGCGGCGCTGATGACCCAGATGGTGCTGTGGATGCGGCGCCACGCGCGCGGTCTGCGTCGGGAGATGGAGAGCGCGCTGGACCGCGCTGCCGAGCGGCGCGGCGCCTGGGGCATTGCTGCCGTCGCCGCCGTTGCCGTGGCGCGCGAAGGGTCGGAGACCGTGATCTTCCTCCAGGGCATTGCCTCGGGCGTCGGCTGGGGTGCTCTCCTGCCCTCGGCGCTGACAGGGGTTGCGTTGGCGGGGATCACCGCCTGGGCCGCAGCGCGTGGCCTGCGTTTTCTGCCGCAGCAGCAGGTGCTGCGCGTCAGCGCCAACCTGCTGCTGCTGTTTGCCGCTGGCATGCTGGTGCTGGGGACGGATCGGCTGATTGGCCTGGAGTGGATTCCACCCGGCCCCGACCCACTCTGGAACACCAGCGCGCTACTGGACGACGGCAGTGGCGTCGGCAAGTGGCTGGCAAACCTGTTGGGCTACCGCGCACGCCCTTCGGCGGCCGACGTGCTGGTGTTCTTTGGTTTCTGGGCCCTGATGGTGGCGCGGCGCTGGTGGCCCCGGCGTGCCCCCCAGCAACCGAGCGCATGACGATGCAGTCCACAAGCTTCACACGCACCCGTGCTGGCGTGAGCACCGTGCATGTCATGGCAGGCGCGCCGCGCACACGGCTGGCACGCCTTGGCGACTGGATGGCACGCAACCGCAGCCGCATCGCGCAGTTGCAGTGGGGCATCGTCGTGCTGTATTTCGTGCTCGTAGCGGTGCCGGCTTTCCTGCCCATGCCGCCCGAAGACGCGCGCATGTTCACCAGCCTCACACGCTTTGCCCAATTTGCTTTCTGGGGCGTGTGGTGGCCGTTTGTCATTGCCTCCATGCTGCTCATCGGACGCTTCTGGTGCGGCGTGATGTGCCCTGAAGGGGCCTTGACCGAATTTGCCGGTCGCCCCGGCAAGGGCCTGCCGATTCCGCGCTGGATGCGCTGGCCCGGCTGGCCGCTGGTGGGCTTCCTGGGGACCACGCTCTACGGGCAACTCATCAGCGTGTACGAGTACCCAGGCCCGGTTCTGGTGATTCTCGGTGGCTCAACGGTGGCGGCCATTGCCGTGGGCATCGTCTATGGCCGGGGCAAGCGCGTGTGGTGCCGCTACCTGTGCCCGGTCACCGGCGTTTTCGCGCTGCTCGCACGCCTGGCACCGGTGCATTTCAAGGTGGACCGTGCGGCCTGGGATTTGCAGCCGGCCCACATTCCCGCCGTGGATTGCCCGCCGCTGCTCAACGTGCATGCACTCAACAGTGCGTCACAGTGCCATTCGTGCGGGCGCTGCAGCGGCCACCGCGATGCCGTCGCCTTGACCCTGCGCTGGCCCGGCAGCGAGATCGTGGGCAGCCAACCCGGCGACGTGGGCCGCTACGAGGCGTTGCTGCTGCTCTACGGCATGCTGGGCTTTGCCCTTGGGGCTTTCCAATGGACCATGGCACCGGGCTTTGTAGAAGGCAGGCAGTGGCTGGCGACCTGGCTGGTGGACCACGACATCTTCTGGCCGCTGGCCAGCAACGCACCCTGGTGGGTGCTGACGCACTACCCGCAAGTCTCTGACGTGTTCAGCTGGCTCGATGGCGCCGGCATCGTGGCCTGGCTCACCGGCACCGCCGTGCTGGTGGGCGGCTTTGCCCACCTGGTCACCGCCTTGGGCGCACGGGTGGTGCGCACCGATTGGAAAGTGCTGGCGCTAGGCCTCGTGCCCATGGCGGCTGCCAACCTGTTCTTGGGGCTCTCCATGCTCACGCTGACGCAGCTGCGCACCGAAGGCATTGTGTTTCACTGGCTGCCGCAGGCCCGCCTGACGCTGCTGGCCGTAGCCTGGCTCGGGTGCGTGGCCCTGTGCGTAGGGCAGCAGCGGCGCGCGGGTATGCCCGTCTGGCGCTCGGCCATTGCCACCGCCCTCGTTGGTGCGGCCGCCGCCTTGCCGGTGCTGCTGTGGGTGCGGACGCTGGATCTGCTCTCGGTGTTCTGAAATTCCACCCACAAGAAAGCCACCCGAAGGCGATGCTGAATAAGTCGCCGCGATGACGCGCGCCGTGCATCGGGATGGGATGCAAGGCGCAAACCGCAGCCATAGCCGCAGCTATGGCGAGGATTTGCAACGCCGCAGACCGCCCGAGGTACGGATGCGCGGCGCGTGAGGGACTTGTTCAGCATGGCCCGAAGGTGGCTTTCTTGCTTGCAGGTCCGCATCACAGACCTGCTGCTTGGCCGCGGTTCAAGCGTCCAGCCGTGCCTCGATGGCAGCGCGCGTTGCCAGCAGTTCCTTGGGCAGGTGGTAGGCGAGCTTAGCGAAATGCTCGTCGTGGAGCTTGAGCTCATCCTTCCATGCGGCCTTGTCGATGGCAGTCACGGTATCGAACTGCGCGGCGCTGAAGTCGAGCCCCGCCCAGTTGATTTCGCCATACGTAGGGGCAATGCCGAACATGGTCTCGTGCCCGCTTGCCTTGCCTTCGATGCGATCAAGCATCCACTTGAGCACGCGCATGTTCTCGCCATAGCCGGGCCAGACGAACTTGCCAGCATCGTCCTTGCGGAACCAGTTGGTGGTGAAGATGCTCGGCAACGTGGCGCCCGAGGCCTTGAGCTTGGCGCCCAAATCCAGCCAGTGCTGGAAGTAGTCGCTCATGTTGTAGCCGCAGAACGGCAGCATGGCGAAGGGGTCGCGGCGCACCACGCCTTGCGCGCCAAAGGCGGCGGCGGTCGTCTCGCTGCCCATGGTGGCGGCCATGTAGACGCCGTCCTGCCAGTTGCGCGCCTCGGTCACCAGCGGCACCGTGGTCGAGCGGCGGCCGCCGAAGATGAAGGCGTCGATGGGCACGCCCGCCGGGTCGTCCCAGGCAGGGTCGAGCGCCGGGTTGTTGGTGGCGGCCACGGTGAAGCGCGAGTTGGGGTGCGCGGCCTTGGCGCCGGTGTCCTTGGCGATTTGCGGCGTCCAATCCTGGCCCTTCCAGTCGATCAGGTGGTCGGGCAGTTTGCCCGTGTCTTTTTCCATGCCTTCCCACCACACGTCGCCGTCGTCGGTCAGTGCGACGTTGGTGAAGATCACGTCGCGGTCCAGGGAGCGCATGCAGTTGGGGTTGGTGTGCATGTTGGTGCCGGGCGCCACGCCAAAGTAACCCGCTTCGGGGTTGATGGCGTACATCTTGCCGTCGGCATGGGGTTTGATCCAGGCGATATCGTCGCCAATCGTGGTCACGCTCCAGCCCTCAAAGCCAGCCGGCGGCACCAGCATCGAGAAATTGGTCTTGCCGCAGGCACTGGGGAAGGCGGCGGCGACGTGGTACTTCTTGCCTTCGGGGTTGGTCACGCCCAGCACCAGCATGTGTTCGGCGAGCCAGCCCGGGCTACCGGAGGGCCCCTCTGAGGCCGCGCGGCCCATGTTCGAGGCGATGCGCAGCGCCAGGCACTTCTTGCCAAGCAAGGCATTGCCGCCGTAGCCAGAACCGTAGCTCCAGATTTCGCGCGTTTCAGGGTAGTGCACGATGTACTTGACCGTGGGGTTGCAAGGCCAGTTGGTCTGGTCCTTTTCACCCGCAGCCAGAGGCGCGCCCACGCTGTGCATGCAAGGCACGAATTCGCCCTCCGCGCCCAACACGTCGTACACCGCCTTGCCCATGCGCGTCATCAGGCGCTGGTTCACGGCCACGTAGGCGCTGTCGGTCAGCTCGACGCCGATGTGGGCAATGTGGCTGCCCAGTGGTCCCATGCTGAACGGCACCACGTACATGGTGCGGCCGCGCATGCAGCCGTCAAACAAGGGCTGCAGCGTGGCGCGCATGTCGCTTGGCGCCATCCAGTTGTTGGTCGGGCCGGCGTCTTCCTTCTTGTTCGAACAGATGAAGGTGCGGTCTTCGACGCGCGCCACATCGGACGGATCCGACAGTGCCAGGAAGCTGTCGGGGCGCTTGGCGGGGTTCAGGCGCTTGAAGGTGCCGGCGTCCACCAACTGCTGGCACAGGCGGTCGTACTCTTCTTTCGATCCGTCGCACCAGACGATGCTCTCGGGCTTGCACAGGGCCGCCATGTCAGCCACCCAGGCGAGCAGGCGCGTATTTTTGACATAGGCGGGCGCGCTGAGGTTCAGGCCCGGCGAGGTGGGTGCGTTCATGAAGGCTTCCTTAAGTTGAAAACGGTTTTTCAAAGGAAGCGGACGAACCGGAGGGCGGGCGAGGCCGCGCGGGTGGCGTTGCTGAGCGGCCTTTGAAAAAACGGCTCCAGGCTCAGTCGGCTCTCGGGGCGCGCGGTGCTCGACAGGCAAAGCGCATTCACGGGCTCCGTGGGTCGGCTGGGAGGTCGATTCTAAGAAGACCAGCCCACGCTGTCTGTCAGACAGTGGCAATATTCATGCAAAACTTGCATAGGGTTATGCCGCCATAAGGTCTGCCGACCAGCGCTCGAAGCCGCCTTTGCGCAGTTCGCACGCCGGGCAGTGGCCGCAGCCATAGCCCCAGGCGTGGAGCACACCGCGCTCCCCTTCATAGCAGGTATGGGTGTGCTCCACGATCAACGCCACCAGCGCCTCGCCGCCCAACGTGCGCGCCAGCGCCCAGGTCTGCGCCTTGTCCAGCCACATCAGCGGCGTCTCGATGGTGAAGCTCTGGCCCATGCCCAGCGAAATCGCGGCCTGCAAGGCCTTGAGCGTGTCGTCACGGCAGTCGGGGTAGCCGGAATAGTCCGTCTCGCACATGCCGCCCACCAGGGTGCGCAGCCCGCGCCGGTAGCCCACGGCGGCTGCCAATTGGAAGAACAGCAGGTTGCGCCCCGGTACGAAGGTGTTGGGCAAGCCGGCTTCGCCGAGCGCAATGGCCGTGCCTTGCGTCAGGGCGCAGTCGCTGATCTGGCCCAGCACCGCCAAGTCGATCACATGGTCGTCCCCCAGACGCCCCTGCCACTGGCCAAAGTGCTCGCGCAGGGCGGCCAGGACGCGCAGGCGGGCATCGAGTTCGATGCGGTGGCGCTGGCCATAGTCAAAGCCGATGGTCTCCACGTGCGCAAAGTTCTCGAGCGCCCAGGCCAGGCAGGTGGTGGAATCCTGCCCACCGGAAAAGAGCACCAGAGCGTGGCTGTTGCGCATGAGAACTTCCTTGAATAAAAAAGCCCCGCGGTGCGGGGCCTCGGGGTGAGCCAGAAAGGGCTCACGCCATATAAACGGCAATCATTGCCAGCAGAAAAATCATGATGGCGCCGACGGCGGGAAGCACGAAGGGGATCACATGCACCACCGATTCCACGGGGTCGACCGGGTGGGCGGGCACGGGGCTGTGAGAATCGGTCATGGCGGGGCTCCTGAAACGGGGACGGGAAAAATCACGATTCTAGGCTGCTCAGCGCAAAACCGCTTCCATGCCGGCGGCGCGCAGCTTTTCCAGCACCTCTTGCACGTGGGCCTTGCCGCGCGCCTGCAGCACCAGCTCGATCTCCACGTTCTGCGCCGCCAGCAGCGTGAACGCCCGCTGGTGGTGCACTTCCTCGATGTTGGCGCCCGCGTCGGCCACGGTCTTGGCAATGGCCGCCAGCACGCCGGGCACGTCGCGCGCGCTCACCTGGATGCGCGCCAGCCGCCCGGAGCGCACCATGCCGCGCTCGATGATGGCGGCCAGCAGCAGCGGGTCGATGTTGCCGCCGCACAGCACCAGACCCACGCGCTTGCCTTTGAAGCGCTCCGGGTAGCGCACCAACGCCGCCAGGCCGGCGGCGCCCGCGCCTTCCACCAGCGTCTTCTCGATCTCCAGCAGCATCAGTACGGCCTGCTCGATGTCGCCTTCATCGACCAGCACCAGGTCGTCCACCAGCCGGCGCACCACCTCCAGCGTGACCGTGCCCGGCGTGCCCACGGCAATGCCTTCGGCGATGGTGGAGGTGCCCTGGCTGTGGTGCGTGCCCTTGACGGCGTTGACCATGGCAGGAAAGCGCTCGGTCTGCACGCCGATGATCTCGATGCCGGGGCGCAGCGCCTTGGCCGCCGTGGCCACGCCGGCAATCAGGCCGCCACCGCCCACGGCAATGACCAGCGCATCGAGGTTCGGCACGGCGGTGAGCATCTCCAGGCCCAGCGTGCCTTGGCCGGCCGCCACCGCCTCATCGTTGTACGGGTGGACGAAGACCAGGCCCTGTGCCTCGGCGAGGGCATAGGCATGCTGACTGGCTTCTTCCAGTGAGCTGCCGTGCAACACCACCTCAGCGCCAAAGCCGCGCGTGCGCTCGACCTTGACCCCAGGGGTGTAGCTGGGCATGACGATGACGGCGCGAATCCCCAACCGCTGCGCGTGGTAGGCAACGCCCTGGGCGTGGTTGCCGGCGCTCATGGCAATCACGCCGCGCGCGCGTTCCTCTGCGGTCAACTGCGCCAGCTTGTTGCAGGCGCCGCGCTCTTTGAAGGAGGCCGTGAACTGCAGGTTCTCGAACTTGAGAAAGACCTGCGCACCGACGATTTCGGAGAGCGTGCGGGATTCGACGCAGGGGGTGTCCAGCACCTGGCCTTGCAGGCGGGAGGCGGCGTCCTGGATGTCTTGCAGGGTGATCATGTTCAGCATTGTGGCGGGGAATGCCACATGGCGGGACCGAACACTTTTTTATCATCAAAATTGATAGCAACTAGCGCTTGCCTGGAAAGCGCTAGCGCCTGATTTTGCTCAAAACCAAGGATCCCAGTGTGACCTTTTACTGATCAGGCGCTGAGCCAACCCTGCACTTGTTCGCGACTGGGTACGCCACCGGCATGCACCACTTTGCCGTCGATCACAACGCCCGGCGTGCGCATGACGCCATAGCGCGCGATGTCGCGCAGGTCTTCAAGCTTCTCCAGCGTCACCGTCACGCCATTGGCCTGCGCCACCTGGTCGATCAGCGCGATGGTGTTTTTGCAATTGGCACAGCCAGTGCCGAGTACCTTGATGTCCATCATGGGCTCCTTTTGAAATGAAGAGAGAGGGATTGACCGGGGGGGTTGGCCACGCGAGCGGGTCACAGCACTGCGTTGAAGACAAAGCCCACCAACAAAATGCCAAAAGCCACCACCCCTGCGAAGGTGGCGATCAGGCGCACCTTGAGCACCTTGCGCAAGATGACCATCTCGGGCAGCGACAGCGCGATCACGCTCATCATGAACGCCAGTACCGTGCCCAGGGCGGCGCCCTTGGCCAGCAGGGCCTGCACGATGGGAATGACACCCGCCGCATTGGTGTACATGGGCACACCGATCACCACGGCCAGGGGAACCGACCACCAGACGTCCTTGCCCATGAAGCTGGCCATAAAGTCCTGGGGTACATAGCCATGAATACCGGCACCGATGGCGATGCCCGCCAGGATGTAGGGCCAGACCTTGCCCACAATCTCGCGCACGGAGGCGAACCCCGCCTGCACACGGTCGGCCAGCGTGGTGTCCGTGGCTTCAAAGTCAGCCGACATCTTGGGAATCTCACGGACCCAGTCTTCCAGATGCGCCTCCATCTTCAAGCGGCCAATGACCCAGCCGGCCACCACGGCCACGCCCAGGCCCAGGCTCAGGTAGAGCAAGGCGACCTTCCAGCCGAACATGCCGAACAACAGCGCCAACGCCACCTCGTTGACCATGGGTGCGGAGATCAGGAACGAGAAGGTGACCCCCAGCGGTACGCCCGCCTGCACGAAACCGATGAACAGTGGCACCGCAGAACAGGAGCAGAACGGGGTCACGATGCCCAGGCTGGCCGCCATCACATTGGCCAGACCCTCGGTTCGCCCCGCCAGCAAGGCCCGGGTACGTTCGGGCGTGAAATAGCTGTTGACCATGCCCATGACGAACACCACACCCGTCAGCAGCAACAGCACCTTGGGGGTGTCGTAGAAAAAGAACTGGAGCGCTCCGCCCAGATGGCTGCTGCGCTCCACCGGTAACAGGGCGGCCAGCGCTTCGGATACGGGCATCAGGGTCTGGTACACGGCAAACCACACCAAGACGGCCAGTGCCAGAAAGGCCGCTGGCTGGCGGGTTGGCCAGGTTTTGAACGAGAGGGTTTGTGCGGTCATGCCTGTGAAGACGATGGACACAGGAAAAAGACGCACCAGATCGCCGATATTTATGCAATAACTGTGCGAAACCATCTCCTGCAGGCTCGAATGGGGCCTGACAGAGGTGCGGCTTTAGCTTTGTTGAGGGGACTCAAGCGGTGGCCGGGGAACAAAGTCTTCCACCCGCCCGCCCGTGCCCATCGTGACCTGACAGGCGGTGGCCATGCGATCGCGAAGGCGCAGCCGGGCGCGCTGGAGGCGGGACTTCGCGGCGCTGAGCGTCAATCCGACCTGGGCCGCATAGTCCGCCTGCGGCATGCCGCCCAGGTCGCACAGCACGATGGCTTGCCGGTCTGCATCATTCAGCTCTGACAGCACCCGAGGCAGACAGGCGGTAAGACCGTCCACGGGCGCGTCCTCAGGAGCAGGCGCCGCCAAATCGTCCGGAAGCGCAAGCGCTTCGCGCTCGGATTTCAAGCGATCAGCCAGTGCATTGCGGGCCACTTCAAACAGCCAGGCTCTTGGGTTTTGAATCTTGCAAAACCCACTTCCCTGGCGCAGGGCTTTCATGAACAGGTCCTGCATCATGTCTTCCACGTCTTGCGGCTGGTTCAGCCGACGGCGCAACCAGCCGCGCAGCTCGGCGGCGTGTTGTCTCCAGGCGGTATCCAGGCAATTCATGGCGTGCCTCTTGACGGCAATGCAGAGGTATGGCGCTGCCCTGCTTCACGAAGGACAGGCTCATGGTCCACGGTCCGCAACAGATCTGGTGGGGGTTGTGTCATCAGGCAGCAGGAATGGATTTGGGGCAATGCTGTTCACAGGCTCTCGCACCAGCACAGGGATGATCATGACCCAGGTCAGGAAACCCACGGGCAGATTGGCCTGCGCGGCCGCCATGCTGCCAACCACCGGGAAAAACCCAGGAAAGAACCACCCCAACGCAATTTCCGATTCCCGACTTCCCAAATCTCTTCATTTGCCTGTCAAAGGCGATCGCGCAGAAGTTACAAATTGCATCAAAATTGGGGTGTTTCTGTGAGAATGCGCATGGGCCAAAGCCGCCACGCACACCAGGATTGCCAGCACCATGCACCAGGATCGCCAGCGCAAGATTCGTGAGCTGTTTGACGAGTACATCGCGTTGTACGCCGCACGGGACGACCGCCTGACCGCGCGCTTCAGCCAGAACTTCAGCGGCTACCCCGGCAGCGGAAATCGGCTGATCCACGACCGCGACGAATGGGTCCGCATCACCCGGCAGGACTTTGCGCAGGTGCCGGGCCGCATCCGCATCGAAATGCTGGATCTTTCGCTGCAGGACCTCAGCGATGACGTGGCGGTGGTGACCGCCTTCTTTCACATCCATTTGCCCAGCGACGGCCAACTGCTGTCCAGAGAAGTCGCGCGGCTGGTGCTGATCTTCCGCCAGGAAGGGGCCGAGTGGCTGATCGTGCACAGCAGCATTTCCATTCCATACCGGAGCGCGCAGGACGGCGAGGTCTACCCCCTCAAGAGCCTGCAGGAACACAACAGCGCCTTGCAGGCCCTGGTGGACGAGCGCACCCAGGCGCTGCACGAAAGCCAGGCCCTCTACCGCATGTTGACGGAGGATGCGCAGGATGTGCTCTGGAAGACAGACAGCCGGCTCGTCATGACCTACATCAGCCCGGCGGACGAACGCCTGCGGGGCTTTCGGGCCGACGAGGTGGTGGGGCACCATGTTTTTGAGATGTTCACCGACCAAGGCGTCGCCCTGGTCAAAGACCTGCTCAAGCGCAGGGCCGCAGAAGACCCATCCGATACGTCGGAAGGATTCCTGACCTTCCAGGCGGAGCACCGCTGCAAGGATGGCCGCGTGATCTGGGGCGAGGTGCTGGCGAAACCCGACCGCAATGCGCAGGGAGAGATCGTGGGGTACCACGGCATCACCCGCGAGATCACCGAGCGCAAGCGCCTGGAAGAACAGGTCCGTCAACTGGCGTTCCACGACACGCTCACCCACCTGGCCAACCGCCGACTGCTGGTGGAGCACCTGGACCAGACCATGTCGGCCAGCAAGCGCAGCCACCGCCATGGCGCACTGCTGTTTCTGGATCTCGACAATTTCAAGCCGCTCAATGACACCCACGGCCATGGGGTGGGCGACCTGCTGCTGATCGAAGTGGCCGAACGCTTGAAAGACTGCGTGCGTGAAGCGGACACCGTGGCCCGCTTTGGCGGCGACGAGTTCGTCGTGCTGCTGTGCGAACTGGACACGCTGCAAGACGAAGCCACCACGCAAGCCGCCGCCATTGCAGAAAAAATCCGCACCCGCCTGGCCGAGCCCTATGTGCTGCAGGCCGCACCCTCCGGCCCGGCGACCGGCACCATCGAGCACCAATGCACCGCCAGCATCGGCGTAGCGGTTTTCCACGGGCGCGACGAGGATCAGAACAGCGTGATTGACAGGGCGGATGCGGCGATGTACCAGGCCAAGGAGGATGGGCGCAACCGCATCCGGTTCGCACCCAGTCCGATTTCGGCGGCTTGATGCGCGCAAGTGTTCTTTGCCATTCCTGTCTGAGAACGTGTTTACGATCTCCCAGGAGCCGCGTTGGAGCGCAATCGGGATGAGTGGATGCTTCGGATGCGCCGCATGGGCTCATGCCCATGCAAGCAGCCGGGGC
>Ga0208518_100079_pt1 | contig 59135 bp, 57 predicted proteins | sample LakWasM127_HOW14_2_FD_183937 | JGI IMG/M metagenome (GOLD analysis project Ga0208518, IMG submission 183937) | Freshwater sediment methanotrophic microbial communities from Lake Washington under simulated oxygen tension - Sediment Metagenome... | ecosystem: Environmental > Aquatic > Freshwater >...
CCATGCGCATGCCCGCGCTCGAACCCACCATGCAGTCAAAGCGCGTCATGGCCACCATTTCGATGATGTTGCGCACGCCGCGCCCTTCCTCGCCCACCATCCAGGCCAGCGCGCCGCGCAGCTCGGTCTCGCTCGACGCGTTGGAGGCATTGCCCATCTTCTTCTTCAGGCGCAGCACCTGGAGCGGGTTCTTCGTGCCGTCCGGGCGCCAGCGCGGCAGCAGGAAGCACGACAGGCCCTTGTCGGTGTGCGCCAGCACCAGGAAGGCGTCGCACATGGGCGCCGAGACAAAGTACTTGTGGCCCACCAGCTCATAGGCCTGGCCGGGGCCGCCCTGGCCCACGGGGTAGGCGCGCGTGCTGTTGGCCTGTACGTCGGAGCCGCCCTGTTTCTCGGTCATCGCCATGCCGATGGTCACGCCGGCTTTCTGCTCCACGGGCACGTTGCGCGGGTCGTACACGCGCGCCGTGATCTTGGGCTCCCACAGCGCCGCCAGGTCGGGCTGCAGGCGCAGTGCGGGGATGGCGGCGAAGGTCATGGTGATGGGGCAGCCGTGGCCAGCTTCCACCTGGGTCTGCAGGTAGCTGCCGGCGGCGCGCGCCACATGGGCGCCAGGGCGCGGGTCGGTCCAGGGCGAGGAATGCAGGCCGTGCTCGATGGCCGTGCCCATGAAGCGGTGGTAGGCCGGGTGGAACTTGACCAGATCGGTGCGGTTGCCGAAGCGGTCGTGCGTTTCCAGTTCGGGCAGGTGCTTGTTGGCGAGATGGCCCTGCTCCAGGTACTCGGCCGAGCCGGTGAGCTGGCCGAAGCGCAGCAGATCGGCCTCGGCCCAGGCCGCGCCCTCGCGCTGCACGGCCTCGCGCAGTGCATGGTCCTGCGCGTACATGTTGTAGTCGGCGAGTTCGCAGGACACGTTCTCGACCTGGTGGGTGTCGGCCAGGTAACGGCTGTGCAGCGTGGCGTTGTCAAGGGCGTTCATGGCGGGTTCCCCTAAGGTGGTGGTTTTCAGGCGATGCGCAGGCGCGCCCTGCGCGCGGCGGTGTCGGGGTTGGACAGGGTGCCGTAGAAGCGGTCCCAGATGGCGCGGCCCGCCGCATCGAAGGCGTGCACGCTGTCGATGAAGGCCGCGCGCAGGGCGCCGTCCACCATGGGTTCGGGCAGCAGCGGGTCGTAGACGAGCTGGCGGATCGCGGCGCCCCCCAGGAAGAACGACTCGCGCGCCGCCTGGTCGATCGGCAGGCGCGCCGCGCCGTCCAGCCAGCGCTGCAGGCGCTCCTGCGTGGCGCGGTAGCCCTGGTTGAGGGCCACGCCGTCCCACAGCGCGTCGATGGCGGCCTCGGTCGCGGCATCGAAGCCGCTGCAGGCGCAGACCAGGGCGCGCTCTTCCAGGCCCAGCGCGTGCAGGCGCAGGCGGATGGCGGCGATGTCGGGCTCGATGTTGTCCGGGCGCAGGTAGAAGTCGCGCTGCAACTCGGCAAAGCCCAGCAGGTGCAGGGCGCGTTCGCGCTGGCGGTTCGCGGCGCGCTCGCTGCGCGGCAACGCCCCGCAGTACACGCCCACGTACTGCCCGTTCCAGGGTCGCAGGCGTGCGCCGGCGCTGCGCCAGTTGGCGACATCCTGCGCCAGGCTGTGCGCTGCCGGCCCCAACCGCCATGCGCCGCGTTCGGTTGCTTGCGCCATGCCTTGCGCTGCCAGCCGTGCGAGCGTCACACGCACGTGGTTCTCGCTGATGCCGAACACCGCCCCCGCTGCCACGGCGTGGCTGACGGGCAGCGCGTCGTCGCCGCTGGCCAGCAGCAACTCCAGCAGCAGGTGCTTGGGCTGGACTTTCGCATTGGGAGCATGGGTTCGCGGCATCGCGGCGCCATATTACACAAACTGAATTATTTCTACAAATTTGTGTAATAACAAAGGGCTGCCCCGCTGCCCCGCGATCTGCAAGGCTCACGTGCGCGTCGTAGCAGGGGGCTCGGTCCGACCGCCTTGTTGCCGCACGGCGGCGGCGAGCGCGCCCACATGCGCATCCACGATGCCCAGCACGTCCAACTGCTCGGCCAATTGGTCCAGATAGTCGCGGTTGGTGCCTGTGCTGCCGCAAGCGCTGGCGATCGTGGCAGCCGTCTCCGCCAGCGAAAGATCGTGGCGGTGCTGCGGATGGGCGGTGTTTGCCGTGAATACCAGCGCCTGGATCGCGCCTTGCGGGGTGTCCAGTGGCAGCAGGCTGGGGCGATAGCCGCCCCGGATCATCTCGCGCCGCCACAGCAGGCGCGTTTCGGTGTCGACCCGTGCGCGGTGGATGCGAAACGCCAGGCCTTCGCAGGTGCCGGCCTGCCGCTGCAGCGTCAGTACCAGGCCCGGGCATTCGGGGGTGCCGCGGCCTATCGCGGTTTCCAGGGCAAAGCGGCGAACAAAACCGTCCACGCGGGCCCGGCGCACCTCTTCGAAGTACACGCCGGGGTTCCACATCAGCGAACCATAGGCAAATGCCCACAGGTCCTCACCTTCCCACCCCGCCAGAACGTCCTGGCGGGAGCGCTCGATCTCCTGCGTGGGCAGCCGCCAGTCCTGCGGCAGGCCCTGCTGGCGCGCCTGGGCGTCCCAAGCGGCCAGCACCTCGTCGGTCAGGCGCAGGCCGCAGGCATGCGCCGGTGTCACGCGATCGGCCAGTTCGGGCAGATGGATGAAGACACTGGGGGTCATGGGGACTCCGGTCGCGCCGGGCGCATGCCCGGCGGCGGATGCGCCGGCAATCAGCCGCGGTTGCCGGTGGCGATCTGGCGCAGGCGTGCGGCCTGTACGGCCTGTTCATGCACGCTGGCGCGGTCCAGCGTGGAGGGCGCTGCGTTGGATTCGACCGCCACGAAGTTCTTGAACTGCGTGACCGCCTGGGCGGCTTCGGCGCGGATCTCGGCACGGCTGCGGGTGGATTGGACGCCGGCTTCGAAATTGGCGCCATACAGATCGTTGGCCTGGGCGCCCAAAGAGGCGAGGGCGGCGATGGCGGCGATGGAGAGGGTGCGAGCGGTAGCGTTCATGGCGAATCCTTCGGGAGTAATAAAAAGGTTAAAGACCGATGGCGACGGCCGTTTTTTTCAGCGCCTTCACCATGGACTCAACTTTAAATTGTCTCGAATGACCGATAAATAAGCCGCGCAGTGATTAACTGTTCCAGATATAAATCTAATAGGGGGTCTGCGCCGCCCCTTTCGGTTTGAGCAATCGGAGACGCAGCATGGCTGGAAGCCCAGGCGGGTGCGGCGCGATAACTCCGTGCCCACACGTGGGGCGACGCTTGGAACAGGCGCTCAGACCGGCCAGACCACGCCGTTGTCGTTCAGGATGGCGTCCAGCGCCATATCGTGCGGCTCGGGCGTGAAGTCGTCCAGGAATCCGTGGGTAAAGCCCAGGCCCACGGTGGTCGGCCGGGGTTGCAGGGTGGCCAGCGTGCGGTCGTAGAAGCCGCCGCCGTAGCCAAGCCGGTAACCGCCGGCCGCGTAGCCCACGCAAGGCACGAAAAGCAGGGTGGGCACGATGACTTCGGTGTCCTTGGGCTTGGGAATGCCGTAGGCGTCCTCTTCCATTTCGCAGCCGGGATACCAGGCGTGGAAGGTCAGCGTCTTGTGCTGCTTGTCCACCACCGGCAGGCCGATGCGGCGCAGCTGCGGCTGGTCCAGCAGCTCCCCGTCTTCCTTCCAGCGGTGCAGGGCGGGCAGGGGATCGAATTCGCCCTTGATGGGCCAGTACGCGCCGATCACCGTATCCGGGCGGTCCACCAGCCAGATGCGCATCACGCGCTGCAACAGGTCGGCGCGCTCTAGGCGGTCGGGCAGGTTCAGGCGCTGCTCCACCAGCGCGCGGCGCAAGGCTGCTTTGTCCATCACATAATTCCCCCCATGCATTGGACAAAGATTCTGACACCCTTGGCCGTTTCCCTGTCCTTTCTCGTCATGGCGGGCAGCGCCCAGGCGGTGCCGGTGGCGGTGCCCGGCGCGCCCAGCGCTGCCGACGAAGTGCTGCTCGACATGCACCAGGCGTTCCGCAAGAAGGACCGCGCGCGCCTGGCGCAGCTGCTGCCGCAGGTGCGCGGCCATGCACTCGAGCCCTGGGCGGCGTACTGGGAACTGCGCGTGCGCCTGGAAGACGCCCAGCCGGCCGAGATCGAGGCCTTTTTGCAGCGCTGGGCGGGCACCTACCAGGAGGACCGGCTGCGCAACGACTGGCTGCTGCTGCTGGGCCAGCGGCGCGACTGGGCGCGCTTTGCCGCGATGCACCCGCAATTTCGCATGGGCGACGACCGCGAGGTGCGCTGCTATGCGCTCAGCATCGCGCAGATCGAGGGGCGGGCGGCACCCGGCGCCGCCGCCCAGGTGCGCGACAATTGGTTCGCGCTGCGCGACGCCGACGACGGCTGCACGCACGCGGCCGGCGAATTGTTTGCTGCCGGCCGGCTGGCGGAAGGCGATGTGTGGCGCAAGGCGCGCCTGGCGATCGAGGCCAACCGCGTGCGCGCCGCGCAGGGCGCGGTGGCCATCGTCGCGCCCAAGCAGCTGCCGATGGTGGCGCAGCTGAACGACGCGCCGACCAAGTTCCTGCGCGCCCACGCCACCGCGCCGGGGCGCGAGCGCAAGGAAATCATGGTGCTGGCGCTCATCAAGCTGGCCACCAGCGACCCGGACAACGCGGCCCAACTGCTTGATGCCAAGTGGGGCGTGCATTTCAACGCCGAGGAACGCAACTGGACCTGGGCCGTGATTGGCAAACAGGCGGCGCTGCGCCTCTCGCCCGACGCGGTGGGTTATTTCGCCAAGGTGGGCCGCGACGCCGACCTGAACGACGACCTGCTGGCCTGGAAGGTGCGCGCCGCGCTGCGCGCCGGCCAATGGGACGCCGTGCGCAAGGCCGTGGCCGCGATGTCCCCGGAAGCGCAGAAGGACAGCGCCTGGGCCTACTGGAAGGCGCGTGCCTTGCTGCAAGGCCGCGTGACCGACGCCGAGCGCGCCGAGGCCACGGCGCTGCTGCGCACCATTGCCGGGCCGGGGGGGTTCTACGAGCAGCTGGCGCTGGAAGCGCTGGGCGAGCGCGTCACGGTGCCGCCGGCGCCCGCCCCGCTCACCGCCGAGGAAAAGGCTGCCGCCCGCGCCAACCCCGCGCTCAACCGGGGGCTGTACGCCATCCTCATCGGACTGCGCCGGGAAGGCGTGCGCGAATGGAACTACGCCACCAATCTGCACGAGCCGGGCGGCATGGGCGAGCGCGAACTGCTCGCTGCCGCCGATTTCGCCTGCCACTACGAAGTCTGGGACCGCTGCATCAACACCAGCGAGCGCACGCAGGCCGTGGCCGACTTCGCCCAGCGCTACCCCATGCCGTTCGAGAGAGCCGTGGTCGGCCACAGCCGCGAGGTCGGGCTGGACCCGGCCTACGTGTACGGCTTGATTCGCCAGGAAAGCCGCTTCATCATGGACGCCCGCTCCGGGGTTGGTGCCTCGGGTCTCATGCAGGTCATGCCCGCTACGGCGCGCTGGACGGCGAAGAAGATTGGCCTGGCCGGTTTCACGCCCGACCAGCTGAGCGACCGCGACACCAACATCACCATCGGCACGGCCTACCTGAAGCTCGCGCTGGACGATTTCGCCGGCTCCATGCCACTGGCCGCCGCTGCGTACAACGCCGGCCCCGGCCGGCCGCGCAGCTGGCGCAACGGCCCGGTGCTCGACGCGGCCATCTGGGCGGAGAACGTGCCGTTCAGCGAGACGCGCGACTACGTCAAGAAGGTGCTGGCCAACACCACCACCTACGCCGCCATCCTCACCGGCAAGCCGCAATCGCTGCGCGAGCGCCTGGGCACCATCGGCCCGCGCGACGCGCGTACGCCCGAGGTGAACAAGGATTTGCCCTGAAGCCCCGGACCGTAAACACGTGCCAAGAAGGACGCTATGCTCACCGTGCACCACCTTGAAACCTCGCGCTCGCAGCGCGTGCTCTGGCTGCTCGAAGAACTCGGCGTGCCCTACGAATTGAAGGTCTACGCGCGCAACCCGCGCACCCGGCTTGCGCCGGCGGCGCTGCGCAAGGTGCACCCGCTGGGCAAGTCGCCCGTCATCACCGACCACGGCGACACCATCGCCGAGTCGGGCGCCATCATCGAATACCTGGTCGAGACCTACAGCGCCGGCGCCACCGGGGATCTGGCGCACCTGCAGCCGTCGCCGGGCACGCCCGAGCACCGGCGCTGCCGCTTCTGGATGCATTACGCCGAAGGCTCGCTGATGAACTGGCTGGTGATGAAGCTGGTGTTCGCCAGCATCCCGCGCCAGCCCATGCCCTTCTTCGCCAAACCGATCGCGCGCGCACTGTGCGCCAAGGTGCAGCAGCAGCTGATCGACCCGAACGTGGACACGGCCCTCGCCTTCATGGAAGAGCACCTGGGACGCCACACCTGGTTTGCCGGCGAGCACCTCAGCATGGCGGATTTCCAGATGAGCTTTGCCGTGGAGGCGGCGCTGTCGCGCAGCGCAAAGGCCGAGGATTGCCCGCACCTGCAGGCCTATGCGGCGCGCATGCGGGCCAGGCCGGCCTACCAACGCGCTGTCGAAAAGGGCGGACCGGTGGTGATGGCGGCCTCCTGAGGGCCAAGCGCCTCAGGTATTGACCAGCAGTTGCCCTTCGCGGCGCGCGGCGCCGCTTTGCACCAGCGCCTCGACCAGGCCTTCGAGCCATTCGGCCCCGTCCTGCGCCGCGAAGAACCGGCGGTGCAGGGCGCCGAAATACGGTGTGGCCTGGGCCCAGGCGGCGAGCGCGGCGCGCTCTATGGCCTGCCATTCCAGCAGCTTGTACTTCAGCAAAACCTTGGCCGCGTACTGGGCGTGCCTGAGCGGATCGCGCACGAAGCCGTCGAGCCGCTTGCGCGCGGTGGCCAGCGCGCGCGGCGCATCGGCGAACACCGGCCCGTGGCCGGGGATGACCAGCGCCGGAGCGAGGCGTTCGATCAGATCCAGCGTCGCCGCGACCGCGTCGAACGCGGCGACGCCGTCGAGCTCGGGGAAGACCACGCCAAAGCCGTTCTCCCACAGCGCATCGGCGGAGATCAGCAGGCGCGCTTGCGGCTCGAACAGCACGACGGAATGCGGGTCGTGGCCGGGCGCCGTGTGCACCTGCCAGGGTTTGCCGCCGAGTGGCACCTCACTGCCCGGCAGCAGCAGGCCGTCGGCGCGAAACGGCGGGCATTCCTGGCCGGTGGGGGTGTAGCTCAGCGCGTAGGCGTCCCAGTGGCGCACGTGTTCGGCCTGGCCCGGGGGGATGAAGGTGCGCGCATCCGGCCAGGCCTGCTGCAGGGCGGCGTTGCCGCCGCAGTGGTCGCTGTGCAAATGCGTGTTGAGGATGCGCGCGAGCGGCGCGCCGCACAGCGCCGACCGCACCAGCGCCACCGTCTGCGCGGCGTGGCTGCAATAACCGGTGTCGACGAGCGCGGCGCCGTCCGAGCCGGTGAACAGCACGTTGTTGGACGATAGCCAGCCGCGCTCAAATACAGTGATTTCTGGCGGTAGCGCAGGTGGGGTAAGGGTCATCAGCTATGAAAATAGGAAAACTGGCGGGACCGGGACCCAGGCCGCTGCGCAGCCACTCAGTGGGCAGTCCTCAATTCCCGCCGCAGAATCTTGCCAACGTTGGTCTTGGGCAGGTCGTCGCGGAACTCGATGCGGCTCGGTCGCTTGTAGCCGGTCAGGTTGTCGTGGCAATAGCGCGCCACGTCGTCTTCCGTCAGGCTGGCGTCGCTGCGCACCACGAAGAGCTTGACGGCTTCTCCCTGGCGCTCATCCGGCACCCCGACCGCCGCGCATTCCAGCACGCCCGGGCAGAGCGAGACGACGTTCTCGATCTCGTTCGGGAAGACGTTGAAGCCGCTCACCAGGATCATGTCCTTCTTGCGGTCGATGATGCGCGTGTAGCCCTCGCTGTCCATGATGCCGATGTCGCCCGTCCGCAGGAACCCGTCGGCCGTGAAGGCGGCGGCGTTTTCCTCGGGCTTCTGGTAGTAGCCCGGCGTCACGTTCGGGCCGCGGATGCAGATTTCGCCGGGCTCGCCCAGCGGCAGGCTGTTGCCGGCGTCGTCCTTGATGGCGATGTCGATGCCCGGCAGCGGCAGGCCGATGCTGCCCGAGAACTGCTCGCTGTTGACCGGGTTGTTGGTGCCGATGGCGCAGGTCTCGCTCATGCCCCAGCCTTCGATCATGGTGGTGCCGGTGACCTTCTTCCACTGGCGCGCCGTGCCGTCGGACGCCGCCATGCCGCCCGCCTGCGAGACGCACAGCCGGGAAAAATCGAGCGTGCGGAACTGGGCGTTCTGCAGCAACGCGTTGAACAGCGTGTTGACCGCCGGCAGCATGTGGAAGGGGCGCTTTTTCAGGACTTCGACAAATTTCGGGATATCGCGCGGGTTGGGGATCAGCGTCAGGTGTGAGCCCTGGCGGATCGCCAGCAGGCACAGCGTGAGGGCGAAGATGTGGTACAGCGGCAGCGCGGCAATGTTGTTGGCGCGCGTCACGTCCCCCATCTTGGCCAGCGCGGGCGTGAACCAGGCCTCGGCCTGCAGCGTCGCGGCGACGATGTTGCGGTGCGTCAGCACGGCGCCCTTGGAGAGCCCGGTGGTGCCGCCGGTGTATTGCAGGAAGGCGATGTCGTCCAGCGTGGCGCCGCTGGCCGTGAGCGTGCGCCGCGCGCCCTGCGCAAGCGCCTGCGGGAAGGTGGTGAAGCAGCGCGTTCCCGAGAGCGGCAGGTCGTAGGCCGGCACCATCTTGGCCAGGTGGCGCACGGCGAAGGTGATCCAGCGGCCGTACCAGAAGCCGAGCAGGTCGCCCATGGAAGCCATCACCACGTGCTGCACCCCCGTGCGCTCGATGACTTCGGCGAGCGTGTGGGCGAAGTTCTCCAGGATGACGATGGCGCTCGCGCCCGAATCCTTGAGCTGGTGCTCCAGCTCGCGCGCCGTGTAGAGCGGGTTGACGTTGACGCACACGTAGCCGGCGCGCAGCACCGCCGCCATGGTGACGGCAAACTGCGGGATGTTGGGCAGCATGATGGCCACGCGCGCGCCGGGAGCCAGGCCCTGGCCCTGCAGCCAGGCGCCGAGCGCGGCGGACTGGCGTTCGAGCTCGGCGTAGCTCATCCAGCGCTCCATGCACACCGAGAACGGTTGGCCGGCATGCTGGCGCAAGGCCTCCTCGATCAGGTGCGCCGCCGAGCGGTATTGCTCCGGCTGCACCTCGTGGGGTACGCCGGCGGGGTAGTTCTTGAGCCAGATCTTGTCCATGCTGTCCATGCGGGAAGGCGTTGCGGGTGGGAAAGCGCCCATTCTGTTGGGCCGGGGGCGGGCGGCCTACCGGGCTTGTCCCAGGGTACTGGCCAGTTCCGTCTCGCAGGCGACAAGCGGGGCGCTGAACAGCACCTCCATCAGGCGCGCTTCGCGCAGCTGCACGGTGTCCAGGAAGCCTTCCACCGCACCGCGTTGGCGTGCCAGGGCGCCGAAGGTATCGAAGCCCAGCTCCAGGAAGTGCTGCAGTGCGCCCATGCCGGCGGCGCGCGCCGGCCGGCGCATCATGCGCAGCATGGTGGCGAGGCCGGGCGTGCGCGTAAAGCGCGTCAGGTCGTGGCCCAGCTCCATCACCCAGGCGAGCTGCTGGCGCCGGGCATCGGCGCGGCCGACGCGCCGCCAGGCAAGCGTGTAGCGCGCCGCTTCGCTGGCGGCTGCGTCCTGGGCCAGCCAGGCCTGCCCCATGGCGTGGTCCAACTCCTCGGTCAGCATGTGCAGCTGCCCCAGCGTGCGCGCGGTCTGCACGACGGCGCGCGGGAATACGGTTTGCAGCGTGCCGGCGATGCGCACGAACTGCGCGTCGCGCGCGCTGAAGTCGCCCGGGCTGTACAGCTCGTCGAGGAAGAACTGCGTCGCCGGGCGCACCGCCGGATCGCGCATCAGGTCGGCATAGGTGCCCATGAAGCGCTGGGACTGCAGCTCCTTGATGCGGCGCACCGCGGGGGCGAGCAGGGGGGCGAAGGCCTGGGCGCTGCGCAGCTCGGTCACGCGGGCAATGCTCTGGCGGATGTTTTCTGCGTCGTCCATGGCGGCGGCTTGCACAATGGCTGGGTGTTCCCCATTACACCATCGCCATGATCGCCCGAATGCAAGCCGTCTGGACCCTGCTGCTGATGCTGGCCGCGCTCGGGTGGGTGCTGTTTGCCGCCCAGCGCTCCTGGGCCCTGGCGGCCGGCGGGCTGGCCGGCGCGGCGGCACTCTACGGCGCCGTGATGGGCCTGGAATTCGCGCTGATGCAGCGCGTCAACCGCAGCGACCCGGCGCCGCGTGCGCGCGCGACCCAGGTGCTGCGTGCCTGGTGGGCCGAGGTGGTGGTGGCGCTGCGCGTGTTCTGCTGGGACCAGCCGTTTCGCAGCCGCGCGCACGCCGACTGGCTGCCGCCAGCGCCCACGGGCCAGCGCGGCGTGGTGCTGGTGCACGGTTTTTTGTGCAATCGGGGCTTATGGAACCCCTGGTTCGGGCGCCTGCGCGCGCGCGGCCATGCCTACGTGGCCGTGAACCTGGAGCCGGTCTTCGGTTCGATCGACGACTACGTGCCCGCCCTGGAGTCCGCGGTGCAGCGCGTGCAGGCCGCCACCGGCGCGCCGCCGGTGCTCATTTGCCACAGCATGGGAGGGCTCGCCGCGCGCGCCTGGCTGCGGGCCTGCGCGGGCGACGCGCGGGTGCACCGCGTCGTCACGCTCGGCACGCCGCACCGCGGCACCTGGGCGGGGCGGTTTTCACGCGCCGCCAATGGCCGGCAGATGGCACTCGACGGCGACTGGGTCGGCCAACTGCGCGGCGCCGAACCGGCGGAACGGGCGGCGCTGTTCACCTGCTGGTATTCGAACTGCGACAACATCGTGTTTCCCACCAGCACCGCGGCCTTGCCGGGCGCGGACCACCGCTGGTTGCCCGGCGTGGCGCATGTGGAGATGGCACGCCGGCCCGAGGTGCTGGCGGAGTGCCTGGAGCTGCTCGCCCGTGCCGGTGTCGATAGGGCCGAAAAGTTTAAGTAAAAATGGCCTCTAGCGCTTATCAGATAAGCGCTTATAGCTATTTAGTTGATAGCAAAAGAACGGTCAATCCGTACCGTTGGCCGCGATTTCCGGCAGCCCGCGCAGGCGCTGGTAGAGCGGGGTGAAATCCTGGGCCGTCATGTCGAACAGCTCCTGGAAGCTGTCGATGACGAAATAGGTTTCCTGGTAGCTGTCGATCTTGTAGCGCGTGCGCATGGTGCGTTCGAGCGCGAGCGGCAGGCGCTGCGGCGCGGGGCTTTGCACGGCGTAGGCCAGCTCACCGGAAGAGCTCAGGATGCCCGCGCCATAGGCGCGCAGGCCCGCCGGCTCGCGGATCAGCCCGAACTCGATGGTGTACCAGTACAGGCGCGCGAGCATTTCGCAGGCGCCGAGCTGCTCGGCCTTGAGCCCGCCCTGGCCGTAGCGCTGCACGTAGTCGGCGAACACCGGGTTGAAGAGCAGCGGCACGTGGCCGAACAGGTCGTGGAAGATATCCGGCTCGACGATGTAGTCGAACTCGTCGGGCGTGCGGATCCAGTCCGTCACCGGGAACTTGCGGTTGGCGAGCAGCGTGAAGAACGGCACTTCCGGAATCAGGCCTGGAACACCGACGATCTCCCACCCTGTGGCGCGCGCCAGGCGCTCGTTCACCTCGTCGAAGCGCGGGATGCGGTCCTCAGCGCCGAGCGAGGGCAGCGCGGCGATGAAGGCTTCGCTGGCGAGCCCCGGCAGCAGCGCCGACTGGCGTGCGTACAGGCGCCGGTAGGTGTCGTGGTCCTGTTCGGTGTAGCGTGCGTAGTCTTGCGCGCAGGTGTAGTCGGCGCCAGCGCGGGAATAGTCGCCGCGCGGCGGGCGCTCGCTGGCGCCGTAAACGACGGGTTCGACGGCCATGTCAGGCAGCGGTGACAGGCGCCTGAAGCACGCCGCGGCGGATCTGGTCGAGCTCGATGCTCTCGAACAGTGCCTTGAAGTTCCCGTTGCCAAAGCCGTCGTCGCCCTTGCGCTGGATGAACTCGAAGAAGATCGGCCCGAGCTGGTTCTCGCTGAAGATCTGCAGCAGCAGCGCGCCGGCCTTGCCGTCTATCAGGATCTTGCGCTTGTGCAGTTCTTCGAGCGGCTCGCCGTGGCCCGGGATGCGCTTGTCCACCAGCTCGTAATAGGTGTCGATGGTGTCGAGCAGGCGCACGCCGCTTGCCTTGAGGCCGTCCACCGTCTTGTACAGGTCGTCCGATCCCATGGCGATGTGCTGGATGCCCTCGCCCTTGTACATGTCCAGATATTCCTGGATCTGGCCGGGCTTGTCCTTGCCTTCCTCGTTGATGGGGATGCGGATCTTGCCGCAGGGGCTGGTCATGGCCTTGCTCTTGACGCCCGTGACCTGGCCCTCGATGTCGAAGTAGCGGATTTCGCGGAAATTGAACAGGCGTTCGTAGAAATCGGCCCACTCGCCCATGCGCCCGCGGTGCACGTTGTGCGTGAGGTGGTCGATGTAGGTCAGGCCGTGGCCGAAGGGGTGCAGCGCTTCTTCGGCGCTGACGCCGGGCAGGGCTTCGAAATCGACGTCGAAGAAGCCGATGTTGCCGATGTCGCCGGGCTGCGCGCCGCCCTTGCCGCGCCAGCGGTCGACAAAGTAGATCAGGCTGTCGCCGATACCCTTGATGGCCGGGATGTTCAGCTCGCCCGGGCCCGCCTTGCCGGCGTAGCCCCAGGCACCGAGCGAGACGGCGCGCTCGTAGGCGGCCTTGGCGTCGTGCACGCGAAAGGCGATGGCGCACACGCTCGGGCCGTGCAGACGGGCAAAGCGCTGGGCGAAGCTGTCGGGCTCGGCGTTGATGAGGAAGTTGATGCTGCCCTGGCGGTACAGCGTGACGTTCTTGTGCCGGTGGCGCGCCACCGGCTTGAACCCCATGGCCTCGAACGCGCGGCCCATGGCGGCCGGATCGGGTGCGGCGTATTCGATGAATTCGAAGCCGTCGGTGCCCATGGGGTTTTCCCAGGCGGAGGCGTTGTCAACAGGGGTCGGGGCTTGGGGCGCAGGCATGCTTTCTCCGTACAGGTCAGATAAGCTGCACTGTAGGGCCCTGTTGAATCAATATTTCAGCGAATTGATCCTATTAATTGCAGGTTTATGCGACACGATTGCGATATGTCAAACACGCCATGCGGCGTTGGTGCGCTGCGCGACCGGGTCACTGCGCCTGTTGGCGCAGCTGCAGCGCCGCGTCCAGACGCAGCTGCTCTTCCGGGGTGAAGTGTTGCGCGCGCAGTTGGGCAAGCTGCGCCGGGCCGGCCTGCGCCGCCTGGGCGCGGGCGTAGTCGTCCAGGCGTGCGTTCCAGCGTTGCTCTTCGTCGTCGAGCTGCGCCAACCGGCGCGCGGCGTCTTCGCCGTAGCGCGCGCTGCGTTCCGCGTGGCGCGCCTGCGCGCTGGTGCCCTGGGCGTTGTAGCGCGCCGTTTCGGCGGCCACTTCCACCTGTACCACGCTGTGGGCGCGCTCGCTGCGCTGGGCCGGGGTGAGCTCCGCCTGCGCGCCTTGCAGGGCGGCGCTGCGCTCGGCGGCGCCCAGGTCCGGGTTGCGCTCGATCTCCAGGCGCGCCAGGGTGTAGCGCTCCAGGCTTTCCTGATCCGCAAACAGGGCGGCGTATTCGGTTTCGTCGAAGTACTGGCGCCGCAGCGCGTCGCGCGCCGCGACTGCGGCACGCAGGGCGCGTGGATCGGTGGGATCGGCCGGCGGCTCCAGCTCTCCCAGGGCGACGCGGTAGTCCACGTAGCGCTCGGCCAGCGCCAGCGCGCGCGTGGCGAGCGCGGCGTCGAAATGCCGCTCCACCAGCGCCTGCAGGCGCTGCTTCAGGGCTTGCGGGTCGGGTGCGTCGCCGGCGTCGAGCAGCAGGGCTTCGAGGGCATCGCGCAGCCCCGCGGTCAGCAAGGGGTCGGGCTCTGCCGTGCGCGCAGCGAAGCCGCCCGGGGCATCCGGCCCGGTCGTGGCTGTGGCGGTGGCCGCGTTCGGACGGGGTGCGGCGGCGGCGCCGGGCGTCGCGGTCGCCGGCAGTACGCGCTCCGGCGCGCCCGTCCACCACCAGAGCAGGGCCGCGGCCAGCGCGCCCGCGCAGAAGAGCGTGGCGGCGGTGGCCTGTTTCACAGCCCGGCGGTCTTCAGGCGGTTGGCCTGCTGGCGGTACAGCGTGACCGGATCGGGCGAGAACCAGTCGCGCAGGCCCACCATCTGGTTCACTTCGTCAAGGTGGTTCTGGCGGTAGTCGCCCAGATTGCGTCCCAGGCGCGCGGAGCAGGCCGACACCAGGCCGTCGTTGGCGTCACCGAATACCAGGCCGGTTGCCAGCAGGGCGGCATCGCTCGGGTCGAGCACGTTGGTGAGGTTGCGCGTGCCGGTCCACGAGTAGTAGCGCACGCCGGCGACCAGTTCCGCGCCGTTGCCGCAGCCGCTTGTGGGCACGCCGGCACCGAAGCGCTGGTTGAAGCGCGCCGCGCCGGCGGTGGTGAGGGAGTCGAGTGCCGCCGTGGGCAATTGCGGCAGGCCGCTGCCGCCCGAGGCGAGGTTGATGAGCGTGACCAGCGCCTTGGCCGCGCCATTGGCCACCGTCTCGCTCACGCTGCCGGGAGGAGCGACGCCACGCACCACGTCGGCAACGCGCGAGCCGCGGTTGACGCCGCCCACCGAGGTGACGGAGGCCACCAGCTGCGGCGCGACGCCCGCCACGTAGCGCGCGGTCGGCCCGCCGTGCGAATGCCCGATGAGGTTGACCTTGGGGGCGCCGGTGACGGCCAGGATGTTGCGCACCTGCGCCAGGAGCTGCTCGCCGCGGACCTCGGTGCTGTTGGCGGCGGACACTTGCGCCACGAAGACCTTGGCACCGCCACTGCGCAGGGCATCCGGCACGCCGTAGAAGTAATCCAGTCCGAACAGCGAGTCGAACCCGAACAGGCCGTGCACCAGCACGATCGGGTAGCGTGTCTGCGTGTAGCCGTTCTGCGCGTGCGCCATGGGCGCCGCCAGGCACAGCAGCGCGAGTGCGAACAGCAGCCGCTGGCGAAGGCGGACGAGGAAAACAATCATGCGGAGTCTCCTGGTTATGGGTATGTGGCGCCGCCGGGCGTCTGGGACCGGCCGTCGCGCGGCATGCAAAAAACGAACAGTCGTGCTTTTTTGCATGCTGAATTTTTGTGCCTTGGCAAGGCGGTGCGCCATCCGCACTTACCCGCAAGGGCTGGCCCGCTCGGTGGTGTCCCGAAGCGCACCGCGGAAGCGATAAACTGCGCCATGCCTATCAAAGACGCACTCGACAAGCTCGATCGGTCCATCCTGCGCTGCCTTCAGGCGAACGGGCGCGAAACCTACGATGTGGTAGGAGAGCAGGTCGGGCTTTCGCCCAGCGCTGTGTTGCGGCGCGTCAAACGCCTGGAAGACGCCGGCGTGATCGACCGTTACGTCGCGTTGGTGAAGCCCGAGTCCGTCGGGCTGGGTCTCACGGCCTACCTGAACGTGCGGCTGGAAAAAGCGACCGAAAGCCACAAGCGCAATCCCATGGACGTGTTCCGGGCGGCGGTGCAGACCTGGCCCGAGGTGGTCGAATGCGCCTCGCTCACCGGGGAGATGGATTACCTGCTGCGCGTGGTCGTGGCCGACATGGCGCACTACAGCCGATTCATCATGGAAACGCTGCTCAAGCACCCGAGCGTCCAGGACTGCAAGACCAGTTTCGTGCTCGACCACGTGAAGGCCACCACAGCCGTCCCGGTCTGACCGGTTCATGGGCCGGGGGCCTACACCGAGGTTGAATCTAAGTTGTTGCTGCGCTTGTTATTTTTGGGGTTCCCGTCTAATTTGTTGCATTGCAGCAAAAATGACTTGGAAAGCACGCACAAAGGCCCTACATTGCCTGCATGACCGACACCAAAGACTGGATCCAGACTTCGTGGAACGCGGGCATGGACATGCTGCGCAACCCGGCTGCCACCTGGGCCGGCGCCACCCGCACGCCCCTCATGGTGCCCATTCGCTCGCTGGGCCCGGCCCACCGCGAGCGCATCGCCGAGCACCTGCTGGAACTTGCCCCGGCCGACCGTTACCTGCGTTTCGGCTATGCCGCGAGCGACGCCCAGGTGCGGCGCTACGCTGAGCAGCTCGATTTCGAGCGGGACGAGATCTTCGGCATCTACAACCGCAGCCTGCGGCTGATCGCCATGGCGCACCTTGCCTATACCCCGAGCGAGGAGCACCGCGAATGCGCAGAGTTCGGCGTTTCGGTGCTCGAACATGCCCGCGGACGCGGCTATGGCGCCCGCCTGTTCGAGCGCGCGGCCATGCACGCGCGCAATGCCGGTGTGCGCATGCTGTTCATCCATGCGCTGTCGGAGAACACCCCCATGCTCAACATCGCGCGCTCGGCCGGCGCGCGGGTGCGCCGGGACGGCCCCGAATCCGAGGCCTTCCTGGAACTGGCGCCTGCGCGCTTCGACACGCACATGACCGAAGCGGTCGAACAGCAATTCGCCGAAATCGACTACAGCCTGAAGCACCAGGCGCACCAGTTCTGGCAATTCCTGCGTGGCCTGCAGGCGCTGCGCACGCAGCCGCCGCCCGAGCCGTAACGCGCGCTTGGAACCCCGCGGCGTCCGCCACTACACTAGCGCTCTGATTCACTACCGCATGTCCTGCATCCAAAGGCAGTGTCCGAACCGCACCCCGCGCGCGCGCTTGACAGGGAAGACAAGCGCACATTCTTCAAACGGCTCCTCGAATTCATCCACCCGGGCCCGGACTCCATCGACGAGCTGGTGGCCATTCTTTCCGAGGCCGAAGACAACGAACTGATCGGCCCCGAGTCGCGCGTCATGCTCGAACGCGTGCTGCGTATGGCCGACCGCACGGCCGGCGACGTCATGGTGGCTGCCCCGCGCATGGACCTGCTGGACATCGATGCGCCCATGGACGAGCTGCTGCGGCTCGTGATCAACACCGCGCACTCGCGCTTTCCGGTCTACCAGGGCGAGCGCGAGAACATCATCGGCGTGCTCATGGCCAAGGACTTGCTCAAGCTCCAGCGCGCCCCCGAACTGCACATCCGCACGCTGCTGCGCCCGGCCACCTTCGTGCCGGAATCCAAAGGCTTGAACGACCTGCTGCGTGAGTTCCGCAGCAACCGCAGCCACATGGCGCTGGTGATCGACGAATTCGGCCGCGTCGCCGGGCTGGTCACCATCGAGGACGTGCTGGAAGAAATCGTCGGCGAGATCGAGGACGAATTCGATATCGCCGAGGACGAAGGCGACATCTTCGCCCTGGCCGACCGCAGTTACCGCGTCAGTGGCGACACCCCCGTCGAGCGCGTGGCCGAGGCCTTCGGCGTCCCCATCGCCAGCTCCGACCCCGAGGACGAGTTCGACACCATCGGCGGTCTCGTCGCGCACGAGATGGGCCATGTGCCCAAGCGCGGCGAACACCTGGTGCTCTGCGGCCTGCATTTCGCGGTGCTGCACACCAAGGGCGGCGCGGTGCGCTGGTTCAAGGTGACGGGCGCCACGCCCGACTCCGCACGGCCCGATTGATGCCGTGGGCCTCCTGGCCGCCACCCGCTCCAGCGGCAGCATGACCGAGCGCATGGTGCCCTGGCGCGGCGCAATGGCGGCCCTGCTGGCCGCCATTGCGGGCCTGGTGCAGGCCGCTGCCCTCGCCTGGCCGGGCAGCGGCGCGCCGCTGTGGTGGCTGCAGATTCTGTCGCTGGCCGTGCTGGCCGCACTCCTGTACCTGGCGCCCCGGCCCGGCAGTGCCGCCCTCACGGCGTGGGTGTTCGCCACTGCGTGGCTGGCCGGCACCTTCTGGTGGCTGTTCACCTCGCTGCACACCTATGGCGGCCTGGCGGCGCCGCTGGCGGTGGTGGCGGTGCTGGGCCTGGCGGTGTTCCTCGGCGCGTACTACGCGCTGGCGGGCGCGCTCTACCGCGCCTGGGCGCCCGAGGGGCGGCTGGGCGGTGCCGCTTTCTTCGCCGGGGTTTGGCTGTTGGCGGAGCTGGCGCGCAATACGCTGTGGACCGGCTTCCCCTGGGGCGCGGGCGGCTACGCGCACACCGACGGCCCCCTGGCGCCGCTGGCGCCCCTGGTCGGGGTGTACGGCATCGGCTATGCCGCCGCTTTCCTCGCCATGGCGCTCGCGCGCCTGCGCCCGGCCGATGCGCGCAGCGCACGCACCTGGCTGCTGGTGGGGCTGCTGGTGCTGGGCCTGGGCGGTGCGCGGCTGGCGCTGGAGCGCGCCGACTCCGGAGCGGAGCGCCCACCCCTCACTCTGGCCCTGCTGCAGGGCAACATTCCGCAGGACGAGAAATTCCAGCCCGGCACGGGCGTGCCTACAGCGCTGCGGTGGTACGCGCAGCAACTGGCGCAGGCCGACGCCGCCCTGGTAGTGGCCCCCGAAACGGCGCTCCCGCTCTTGCCGCAACAACTGCCCCCCGGCTACCTGGAGGCGGTCGCGCGGCGCTACGCCAGCGGCGCGCAGGCGGCACTCGTCGGAATACCGCTAGGCGACCTGGAGTCGGGCTACACCAATTCGGTGCTGGGTTTCGCGCCTGGCGCGGGTGCCCGCTACCGCTACGACAAGCACCACCTGGTGCCTTTCGGCGAATTCGTTCCGCCGCTGTTTCGCTGGTTCACCGAACTGCTCGACATTCCCCTGGGCGATTTCGGACGCGGCCCGCTCGGGCAGCCGAGCTTTGCGTGGCAGGGCGAGCGCATCGCGCCCAACATTTGCTACGAAGATTTGTTCGGCGACGAAATCGCGGCGCACTTCCTGCGGCCGGAAACGGCGCCCACCGTGCTGCTGAACCTTAGCAACATCGGCTGGTTCGGCGCCGGGGTGGCCATCGACCAGCACCTGCAGATCAGTCGCATGCGCGCGCTGGAGTTCCAGCGCCCCATGGTGCGCGCTACCAACACAGGAGCCACCGCCGTGATCGACCACCGCGGCGTGGTCACGCACAGCCTGCCCCGCGCCACGCGCGCCGTGCTGCACGCGCAGGTGCGCGGGCGCGATGGCGCAGCGACGCCATTTGCCCGGTGGGCGGCGCGCTGGCGCCTGCTGCCCCTGTGGTCCCTGGGGGCGCTGTGCGTGCTGGGCGCCTTGCTTGCGCGCCGGGCGCGCGCATAGGGATGCAAAGCCTCTTTACAATCGGGGTTAGACCTAGGCACCTAATCCGCACCTTGACGCCTGGCCGGCCCGCGGCGCCGGCGGGCACCCACCCGCGAAAGAGGCGCTGCGCACGCAGCCCGGAGCACGATTGACATGGCAGATTCCTTTTCGTACGAACAATTGATCGCTTCCGGCGAGGGGCGGCTTTTTTCGCCCGAAAGCGGCCGCCTGCCGCTGCCGCCCATGCTCATGTTCGACCGCATCACGCACATCGACAGCGACGGCGGCGACCACGGCCTGGGCCTGATCCGCGCGGAACTCGACGTGCGGCCCGATCTGTGGTTTTTTGCCTGCCACTTCCAGGGCGACCCGGTCATGCCGGGCTGCCTGGGGCTGGACGCCATGTGGCAGTTGATCGGCTTCTATCTCACCTGGCTGCGCCTGCCGGGGCGCGGGCGTGCTCTGGGCGCGGGCGAAGTCAAGTTCACCGGCGAGGTCGGGCCCGAGGCCAAGCTTGTGAGCTACGAGATCCACATCAAGCGCGTCATCAAGCGCAAGCTGGTCATGGCCATAGGCGACGCGCGCCTATTGGTCGATGGCCAGGAAATCTACGTGGCGAACGACCTGCGCGTCGGCCTGTTCAAGAAGGACGAGGCGCCGCTCGCGGCCAAAGCGACGGGAGAGTCTCCATGAAACGGGTGGTCATCACGGGCACGGGCATCGTCTCGTGCATTGGCAACGACGATGCGGCGGTCACCGAATCCTTGCGCAGCGGCCGCTCGGGCATACGCGCCATGCCGCAGTTCGCCGAAATGGGCCTGCGCAGCCAGGTCGCCGGCGTTCCGCAGATCGACCTTGAAGCGCTTATCGACCGCAAGCAATTGCGCTTCATGGGCGACGCGGCGGCGTACGCCCATGTGTCGCTGACCAACGCCATTGCGCAGGCGGGGCTGACGCCCGAGCAGGTGTCGCACCCGCGCACCGGCCTCATCATGGGTTCGGGCGGCGGATCTCCGGCCAACCAGATCGAATCGGCCGACATCCTGCGCAGCAAGGGCATACGCCGGGTCGGGCCGTACCAGGTCACGCGTTGCATGAGCTCCACCGTGTCGGCCTGCCTGTCGACCAACTTCGGTATCAAGGGCATCAACTACTCCATCACCTCGGCGTGCAGCACCTCGGCGCACTGCATCGGCGCGGCGGCGCAGCAGATCGCCTGGGGCATGCAGGACGTCATGTTTGCCGGCGGTGGCGAAGAGGTGAGCTGGGGCATGGGCATGCTGTTCGACGCCATGGGCGCGATGTCCAGCGCCTACAACGCCACGCCCGAAAAGGCCTCGCGCGCCTACGACGCCCACCGCGACGGCTTCGTCCTCTCGGGCGGCGGTGGAGCGGTGGTGCTTGAGAGCCTGGAGCACGCCCAGGCGCGCGGCGCCACCATCCTCGGCGAAGTGGTCGGCTTCGGCGCCACTTCGGACGGCGCCGACATGGTCGCGCCCTCGGGCGAGGGCGCGATCGCCTGCATGCAGCAGGCCATCGCCGGCCTGGACCAGCCGATCGACTACATCAACACCCACGGCACCTCCACGCCGGTGGGTGACGTGCCCGAGCTGCGCGCCATCAAGGCGGTGTTCGGCGATGCGATTCCGCGCTTTTCCTCCACCAAGTCGCTCACCGGGCATTCCCTGGGCGCCACCGGGGTGCAGGAAGCGATCTACTGCCTGTTGATGCTGCGCCAGGGTTTCATCGCCGGTTCGGCCAATATCGAAACGCTGGACCCGGCGGCCGAAGGCATGCCGCTGGTGCGCAGCACCGTGGACGCACCCATCCGCACCGCGCTGTCGAACAGCTTCGGCTTCGGCGGCACCAACGCCAGCCTGGTGCTGCGCCGCTGGGAGCCGTGATCTGCGGCGCACTGCTGTGCTATTAATAGTAGAGCTGTCATCGCTTATGGGGTAAGCGCTGACGGCTCTTTTTGCTTTAAAAACGGGCCCCTGGACGGCGCCCGTAAAATTGTCGTCCTCGGCGCAGCACCCGGCGCCCCCCACACCCACGGCGCACGGCCCACGCGGCCCTGCGACACACGCATGCTGACTTTCCAACAAATCATCCTCAAGCTGCAGTCGTACTGGGACGCCCAGGGCTGCGCGCTGCTCCAGCCCTACGACATGGAAGTGGGCGCCGGCACCAGCCACACCGCCACCTTCCTGCGCGCCATCGGCCCCGAGCCCTGGCGCGCCGCCTACGTGCAGCCCAGCCGCCGCCCCAAGGACGGCCGCTACGGCGAGAACCCCAACCGCCTGCAGCATTACTACCAGTACCAGGTGGTCTTGAAGCCCGCACCAGCCAACATCCTGGAGCTGTATCTGGGTTCGCTGGAAGCGCTGGGCTTCGACCTGAAGAAGAACGACATCCGCTTCGTCGAGGACGACTGGGAGAACCCCACGCTCGGCGCCTGGGGCCTGGGCTGGGAGGTGTGGTTGAACGGCATGGAAGTGACGCAGTTCACCTACTTCCAGCAGGTCGGCGGCATCGACTGCAAGCCCGCCACCGGCGAAATCACCTACGGCCTGGAGCGCCTGGCCATGTACCTGCAGGGCGTGGACAACGTCTACAACCTGCAGTGGACCGAAGGCCTTACCTACGGCGACGTGTACAAGCAGAACGAGGTGGAGCAGTCCACCTACAACTTCGAGCATTCCGACGCCGACTTCCTGTTCACCGCCTTCAACGCGCATGAGAAGCAGGCCAGGCACCTCATGGAGCAGCAGCTTGCGCTGCCCGCGTACGAACAGGTTCTCAAGGCGGCGCACAGCTTCAACCTGCTGGACGCGCGTGGCGCCATTTCCGTGACCGAACGCGCCGCCTACATCGGTCGCATCCGCAACCTCGCGCGCGCCGTGGCGCAGAGCTACTACGAGAGCCGCGAGCGCCTGGGTTTCCCGATGGCGCCGCGCGAGTGGGTGGAGCAGATGACCAAAAAGGCAGCGTGAACGAGCGGAAAGTACAAGAACATGACGACCCAAAATCTCCTCGTTGAACTGTTTGTCGAAGAACTGCCGCCCAAGGTGCTCCAGAAACTGGGCGATGCCTTCGCCACCGTGCTGGGCGACCAGCTGCGCGCCCAAGGCCTGGCCATGGCCGAATCGGTGGCCACGTCCTTCGCGTCACCGCGTCGCCTGGCCGCGCATGTGACGGCAGTGGCCGGGAAGGCCGCCGACAAAGCCGTGCAGCAAAAGCTCATGCCCATCACCGTGGGCCTGGATGCCAGCGGCAACGCCACGCCCGCGCTGCTGAAGAAGTTGCAGGCCCTGGGCGCGGACCAGTCTGCCGTGCCCGCCCTGAAGCGCGCCCAGGACGGCAAGGCGGAAGTCCTGTTCTACGACAGCGTCGTTCCCGGCGCCACCCTGGACGTGGGCTTGCAGAAGGCGCTGGACGAGGCCATTGCCAAGCTCCCCATCCCCAAGGTGATGAGCTACCAGTTGGAAACCGACTGCGAGCTGCCCGGCTGGAGCAGCGTGCATTTCGTGCGCCCCGCGCACGGCCTGGTGGCGCTGCACGGCAGCACCGTGGTGCCGGTGAAGGCACTGGGCCTTACGGCCGGCAACAGCACGCAAGGCCACCGCTTTGAAGCCGCCGTGTCGCCCGTGGTTTTCAAGGACGCCGACAGCTACGCCGCCACGCTGCGTCAGGACGGCGCCGTGATCGCCTCGTTTGCCGAGCGCAAGGCCGAGATCGCCCGCCAACTGGCCGCTGCCGCTGCGAAAGTAGGCAATGGCGCACACCCCATCGAGGACGACGCGCTGCTGGACGAAGTGACCGCGCTGGTCGAGCGCCCCAACGTGCTCATCTGCCAGTTCGAGGAGGAGTTCCTGGGCGTGCCGCAGGAATGCCTCATCCTTACGATGAAGGCCAACCAGAAGTACTTTCCGCTGCTCGACGCGGCCGGCAAGCTGACCAACAAGTTCCTGGTGGTCAGCAACATCACCCCCGAGGACGCCAGCTTCGTCATCGGCGGCAACGAGCGCGTGGTGCGCCCGCGCCTGCAGGACGCCAAATTCTTCTTCGACCAGGACCGCAAGAAGACGCTCGCCGCGCGCGTGGACAGCCTCGCCAAGGTGGTCTACCACAACAAGCTGGGCACGCAGGGCGAACGCGTGGAGCGCGTGCGCGCTATCGCCAAGTCCATCGCAACGCAGCTGGGTGATGCGCAATTGGTCCAAGATGCCGATCAGGCCGCGCGGCTGGCCAAGACCGACCTCGTGACCGACATGGTGGGCGAGTTCCCCGAGCTGCAGGGCATCATGGGGGGCTACTACGCCTTGAACGATGGCTTGGGCGAAACCGTGGCGCACGCCATCGAAGACCACTACAAGCCCCGTTTCGCGGGCGATGCGCTGCCGCGCAACACCGCCGGCGTGGTGGTCGCGCTGGCCGACAAGCTGGAAACCCTGGTCGGCATGTTCGGCATCGGCAACCTGCCCACCGGCGACCGCGACCCGTTCGCGCTGCGCCGCCACGCGCTGGGTGTGATCCGCATGCTGGTGGAAAGAGATTTGGCGCTAAACACCACCGATTTGGTTGAGATTGCCTACAGCGTCCTAGACGACGAGGCGCTTCAACTCGCTTGGTGGACTAAGGAACAAGAGGCTGAACTTGAAAGAAAGAACAAGGAGTCGCGCGGAGGGTTCGTGATGCACGGAGCCGAGTTCGTAAAGCGTGTTTTCGATCCCGAAGCGAAGTCTCTCTTGGTAACTTTCATCTACGACCGCCTCGCCGGCAGCCTGCGCGAGCAGGGCTACAGCGCGCAGGAGGTGGACGCCGTGCTCGCCCTGCGCCCGCAGCGCCTGGCCCTGGTGGAAAGGCAGCTCTCTGCCGTGCGTGCCTTCGCCGCCTTGCCCGAGGCGCCCGCGCTGGCAGCGGCCAACAAGCGCGTCGGCAACATCCTCAAGAAGGCCGAAGCCGAAGGCCCGGTGGACCCGCACGTCAATCCGGAGCTGCTGCAGGAGCAGGCCGAGCAGGACCTGTACACCGCTCTGCAGCGCTTCGTGCCCGAGGCCGATGCGCAGTTCGACGCGGGCGACTACACGGCCAGCCTGCAGACCCTGGCCGTTCTGCGCGCGCCGGTGGATGCGTTCTTCGACGACGTGATGGTGAACGCCGAGCAGATGGACCTGCGCCTGAACCGCCAGGGCCTGCTCAAGGGCCTGCACCTGGCGATGAACCGCGTGGCCGATCTTTCGCGCCTGGCGGTGTGAGCGCGGGCGCCGGGCCGGCCAGCACCGGGCGCGCGCGCACAGCGCTGGCCGCGCTGGTGTTCGGCCCGCCGGCCGTTCTGGCTGCGCTGCGCGCCTGGCTGGCCTGGCAGGATGGGCGGCACCCGCCCGCCGAAGCCTTCGCCCTGGCCCCCCTGCCGCCGCCCTCGCTCGCGGCGCTGTTCCTGCCCTGGGTGCTGGGCGCGGCGGCGCTGCTGCTGTGCGTGGCGCTGCTCGCGCTGTGGTGGCGACGCGGCGGTGCGCGCGCCGTGCGGCGCCTGTTGGGTGCGGCGTGGGCGCTGGCGTGGTTGGCGGGTGCGACCGGCCTGTGGGCCGCGCACGCCAACACCGGTGCATTGCAGGCCTTGCCCGAAGGCGAGGCGCGCGTGCTGGGCCTGCGTGCGCGGCCGGCCACGCTGCACCAGGAAGCGGGCAGCGAATTGGTGCTCGACGTCGTGGGGTTCGCCGGGCCGCAGCGCGTACGCATCGCCCACGCCGGCGCGGCGCCCTGGCGGCCGGGCGAGCGGCTGCGGGTGCGCCTGGCGCGGGGCCGCTTCTACGGGCTGTACCTGGTGGGCTGGGAGCCGCAGCCGCCCGCGCCGGCCCAGCCATAGATAATCACCGCCATGAAGCTCGTGATTCTCGATCGCGACGGCACGCTCAACGCCTTGCCCGCCGGCGAGGAGTTCGTTGCCGACCCGGACGACTGGCAGCCGCTGCCCGGCGCACTTGAAGCGGTAGCGCGCATCAACCGCCTGGGCTGGCACGTGGTGGTGGCGACCAACCAGCCGGGTTTGGGCCGCGGCCTGTTCGACGTCGCCACGCTCAACGCCGTGCACGGCAAGCTGCACCGTCTGCTGGCGGCGGCGGGCGGTCGCATCGACGCGGTGTTCTATTGCCCGCACGCGCCCGGTGAGGGCTGCGCTTGCCGCAAACCCGCACCCGGCCTGTTCGAGCAGATCTGCGAACGCTACGGCCTGGCTCCGGAAGACGTGCTGGTCGTGGGCGAGCAGGTCGAGCACCTCCAGGCGGGCGCGGCCGTGGGCGCCCAGCTGCATTGGCTCTGGAGCAGCGCAGATCTTCCGGCGGTCCTGCCGCCGCCGGCGCGCATGCACCAGGATCTGTCGGCCTTCGCCGACCACCTGGCGCGCCAGCAAGGCGAGGCGGTGCGCGCCGACGCCGCTCCGTCGCCATCGGCGTGAGGCGCCAGGCTCCCGACCCGTTGGCGCGGCCGCCCATGCACAACCTGGTTCAGCTGGCGCTTGATTTCCTGGCTCCCGCGCCGCCGGTCGCGCCGCCAGACAACAAAAAATACAAGAGAAATAGGCCTCCAGCGCTTGTCCCTAGAGGGTTTGAAGCTCCTGATGTCATAGCGAAATCGGAGCCCCCCCAAAGCCCCGAGTGGGCGGCGCCCGCGGTCTTCCGGCATCCGCAGGCGCGCCGCGAGCTGCGCCTGGGCAATGCCCTGGTGGGGTACGCACTGGTGCGCGCGCGCCGCCGCAGCATCGGCTTTTCCGTGGCCGAGGAAGGCCTGTCGGTGCGGGCGCCACACGCCGTCACCCTGGGTGCGATCGACGCGGCGCTGCAAGGCAAGGCGGACTGGATCCTGCGCAAGCTCACCGAGGCGCGCGAGCGCGCCGCGCGGGTGCACGCGGCACGCATCGTCTGGCAGGACGGCGTGTGCCTGCCCTGGCTCGGCGGTGCCTTGTGCGTGCGTCTCGATGGCACGGCACCGGTTGCGGGCCGGTTGGTTGCGGCGCCCGGCGGGCAGGGCAGCTTGCACCTCGGCCTGCCGGCCCACGCCAACGCGGCCCAGTTGCGCGACGCGGCCGCCGCCTGGGTGGCGCGTGCCGCGCGGGCGCATTTCACCGAGCGCCTGGAGCATTTCGCCCCGCGCATGGGCGTGCGCTGGCGGCGCCTGGCGCTGACCAATGCCCGCACGCGCTGGGGGAGTGCGCGCAGCGACGGCTCCATCCGGCTCAACTGGCGGTTGATGCATTTCGCCCCCGACGTGCTGGATTACGTCGTGGTGCACGAATTGGCGCACCTGCGCGTGATGGACCACAGCCCGCGCTTCTGGGCCGAGGTCGAAGCCGTCCTGCCCGACTACGCGGCGCTGCGCCGGCGCCTGCACCAGGAGGCCGCGCCGCCCTGGGAGGACTGATACGGTTTTGCCTTCAAACGTGTAACGTCGTTGGTTCGCCTTGCCGTGCTACAGCACTGTCTGCGGCTTCCCGCCTAGTTATCCGATTGAATGCAAATCCGTACAAGAGGTTCTAGGCGTGCGTCAGCCAGTCGGCGTGGTCCAGCCCGCCCAGGTGCGGCAGCGTGTTGAAGGTCTGGAGCATCAGGCGCTTGCTGGAGATGCTCATCTCGGTCACGGCGCTGTTGCGGATGCGCATGTTGAGCGCGATGGTCACCTCGGGCGCGGTGCCGAGCACGGCCCCGACGGCGGCCGAAATGGGCCCGCCGCTCGATACCAGCAGCACCTGCTGGCCGGCGTGCCGCTGGCGCACGGCTTCAAGCACGCCGTGCACGCCGGCGGCGAAGCTCTCCCAGCTGGGCATGCCCTCGGGGCTGACGACGCCCGCCATCCATTGCGCCAGGCCGTCGCACAGCAGGCGAAAGTGCTGGCGGTAGCGCTCGGGCGTGTCCGGGCGCACGAGCGGCTCCGGGTGCACGGCGCGGATCAGGGCCAGGCTGTCGTATTCGTTGAGCGCCGGCAGGCGCAGGGCGGCCGGAGCGCCGCCCAGGCCTTCCACGATGCCGGCCAGGGTTTCATCGTGCCGCCGCAGCGTGCCGCTGTACACGGCGTCGAAGGCCTGGCCGCGCTCGCGCCAGTACTCGCCCAGGCGCAGCGCCTGGCGCTGGCCCAGCGGGCTGAGCAGGTCGTAATCGTCGGCGCCAAACGAGGCCTGGCCGTGGCGCACCAAATGCAGGGTTCCCATACTGCAAGTGGGCCAGAAAGGGGCGCCCGGCGCTTGTCACCCCGGCGACGAAGCGCCGCTGGAATGTGCAGCGAGCACGCCGGCGAAAACCGAGGCGTCCACGTTGCCCCCGGTCAGCGCCACGCCCACCGTCTGACCGGCGAGCTGGTCGCGCTCCTGCAAGGCCGCGGCCAGCGCGGCGGCGCCTGCGCCCTCGGCCGTGTTGTGCGTGTCGGTGAACAGCGCGTGCATGGCCGCGCCCACCTCGGCGTCGCTGACCTGCACGATGTGGTCGATGTGCGGCGCGATGACTGCCAGCGCCGCCGCGTCGGCCAGGCGGCAGGCCATGCCGTCGGCCAGCTGCGTGCTGACCGGCGCGGCGACCACACGGCCAGCGGCCAGCGAGTCGGCATAGGTGGTGGCGTGGCTGCTGACTACGCCGACGACGCGCGCGCCGTGGCCCAGCGCCAGCTTGGCGGCAATGGCCGAACACACGCCCGAACCCTGGCCGATGGGCACGTAGACGACGTCCAGCGCGGGCACGGCGCGCAGGAATTCCCACCAGTAGGTGGCCACGCCGCGCAGCAGGTCGGCGTGGAAGCTCGGCACCATGTGCGCGCCGCGTTCCGTGGCGAGGTGCATGGCGTGCTCGCGGGCTTCCTGGAAGTCGCTGCCGTGCTCGACCAGGTGCACGCCGAGCGCGCGCATGGCGGCGTTCTTCTCCGCCGAATTGCCGTGCGGCACGACGATGGTGCAGGGCACCCCGTGCTTGCGCGCCGCCCAGCCCATGCTCTGGCCGTGGTTGCCGCGCGTGGCGCTGACCACCTCGCGCGGGAGCTGGCCGCGCCGCGCCAGCTGGTCGAAATACGTCAGGCCGCCGCGCAGCTTGAAGGCGCCGACAGGGCTGTGGTTCTCGTGCTTGACCCAGAGCTCCGTGCCCAGGCGCTTGCTGAGCAGGCCCCAACGGTACTGCGGCGTCGGCGGGAACTCCTCGTACACCAGCTGGGCGGCGGCTTCGATGGCGGACAGGCTGGGCAGGAGGGGGGCATGCGTCATGGGAAAGAACCGCTTGGAGAGGTTTCAGGGAAAGTGGGCACGGCCTTCGATCGCCGTCAGGCACCGGCCGCCGACCCAGACCTGGCCGGCGCCGTCCTGCTCGATGGTGACGCGGCCCGCGCGTCCGCGGCATTCGCCCTGGGCCGCCAGGTAGCGCGGTGGCGCCAGCCCCTCGCCAATCAGCCATTGCGCCAGGCTGGCATTCAGGCTGCCGGTCACCGGGTCCTCGCTGGTGCCGAGCGAGGGCGCGAAGGCGCGCACGTAGGCCGCGGGTTCGCCCGCGGCGTGGGGCTGCGGCGCCATGTAGACGACGCCCACGTCCTGGCCCAGGTCCTTCAGGCGGGCATGGTCGGGCGTGAGCCCGAGCACGGCGTCCTTGCTGTCGACGAGCAGCGCCAGCCAGCGCGGGCCGTTGTTGAGCAGGCGCGAGGCGCGCACCTGCTGCGGCCGCAGGCCCAGCGCGCCCACGACCAGCGCGGTCAGCGCGGCGTTGGGCGCGCTTTGCTCCATGGCCGGGGCGGCGAACGCCAGGCGCCCCTGTTGCTCGCGGATCGGCACCAGCCCCAGCGCGCATTCCTGCACGATGGTTCCGGGGCGCTGCGGCCGACCGCCGGAATGCAGCCAGGCGTAGCAGCTGCCCAGCGTGGGATGGCCGGCGAACGACAGCTCGCCGCTCGGCGTGAAGATGCGCACGCGGTAGTCGGCCCCGGCCGCCCGGCCGGCGGGCGTGGGCGCCAGCAGGAAGGTCGTCTCCGAGAGGTTGGTCCAGGCGGCAAAGCGCCGGAAAGTCCGCTCGGGCAGAGCGTCCGCGCCCAGCACCACCGCCAGGGGGTTGCCGTCGCCGTGGCGCTCGCTGAAGACATCGATTTGCAGGAAAGGCAGGTAGGTCATGGCATGCGCTCCCTGCGCTTGCGCGCGTTGTCCTACAGTGTAGGGGCCAAGGCCAGCGCGCGCACCGCGTCGGCCAGTGCGGCGATCGCGGTGTCGATCTGGGCCGCGCTGGCGGTCACGAACGACAGGCGCAGCGTGTGGGCATCGGCATCGCCGGCGTAGAAGGCGGCGCCCGGCACGAAGGCCACGCCGCGCTCGACGGCGAGCGGCAGCAGGTCCACCGCGTGCATGCCCTGCGGCAGCCGCAGCCACAGGAACATGCCGCCGGCCGGACGGTTCCAGGACACGCCCAGGCCGCCCATTTCGCGCTCCAGCGCGGCCAGCATGGCGTCGCGCTGCTGGCGGTAGAGCGTTCGGATGGTCGGCACATGGCGTTCCAGGAAGCCGCCTTGCAGCACCTCGGCCACCATGCGCTGGTTGAAGCCGGGCGTGTGCAGGTCGGCCGCCTGCTTGGCTTGCAGCAGCTTGGGGAACACGGCGTGCGGCGCCACCAGGTAGCCCAGGCGCAGGCCCGGCGCCAGCACCTTGGAAAAGCTCCCCAGGTAGATGCAGCCGGCCGGGTTGCGCGCCGTGAGCGGCGCCGGCGGGGGCGCGTCGAACCACAGGTCGCCGTAGGGGTTGTCCTCGACGATGGGCAGGCCGCGCTCGGCCGCCGTCGCCACCAGCGCCGCGCGGCGCGCTTCGCTCATGGTGCGACCGGTCGGGTTCTGGAAGTTGGGCAGCACGTAGAGAAAGCGCGCCTTGTCCGCGCCGCTGCCCACGCCCGCCGCCAGGGCGGCGATGTCCGCGCCCTCGTCGTCGCTCGGCACCGCGTGCACCACCGGCTCCATGGGGGCGAAGGCCTGCAGCGCGCCCAGGTAGGTCGGGGTCTCCACCAGCACCCGGCTGCCGGCGTCCAGCAGCACCTTGGCGACCAGGTCCAGCCCCTGCTGCGACCCGGTAGTGATCAACACCTGCGCCGGGTCCACGTCCCACGGCAGCTGCGCCGCCACCGCCTCGCGCAGCGGGCCGTAGCCTTCGCTCGCGGCGTACTGCAGCGCACCGGCGCCGTCGCTCTGCAGCACGCTGGCGCAGGCCCGGGCGAAGGCGTCCACGGGAAAGGTGCGCGGCGACGGCAGGCCGCCGGCCAGGCTGATGATGCCGGGCTTTTCCGTGAGCTTGAGGATCTCGCGGATTACCGAGGGGTTCATTTTCCCGGTGCGGCTGGCAAGGGTGAAGGGCATGGTGGGGTCTCCTGGTTCGGGATGAAAACGCGCGTCTGGCCGGGGTTCAGCGCAGCGGCGGGGACGCCGCGCCCGCCGGGTAGGCAGGCGCGGGCGGACGGGACAGGCGCTTGCCCACCACCACCGTCGCAACGACGCCGGCGGCAAACGCGAGGGTGACGCCATCGAGCGCCTCGCCCAGCAGCGGCACCGCCGCCAGGATGGTGAGGAAGGGCTGCAGCAGCTGCACCTGGCTGACGCGCAGCGCGCCGCCCAGCATCAGGCCGCGGTACCAGGCAAAAAAGCCGGCCCACATGGAAAACACGCCCACGTACAGCAGGCCGCCCCAGGCCGAGGGCGCCACGGCGTGCTGCGGCCACAGCCACAGCGTGCCCGGCAGCGACAGGGGCAGCGCCATCACGCAAACCCAGCAGATCACCTGCTCCGCGCCGAGCGCCGGCGTCACCTGCGCGCCATAGATGTAGCCGAGCGCGGCGGCGAACACCGCGCCGAGCAGCAGCAGGTCGGCCCAGGCGAAGCCGAAGCCGTCCTGGCCGGCGCGCAGCAGCGAGAACGCGACCACCAGCGCGCTGCCGGCCACCGCGCACAGCCAGAAACCCAGGCGCGCGCGCTGGTGCAGCACCCAGGCCGCCATGGCGGCGGTGGCCAGCGGCAGCAGCGCGGTGACGACGGCGGCGTGGCTGGCGGTGACGGTGCGCAGCGCAAAGCCCAGGAGCAGCGGGTAGCCGATGGCGTTGCCGAGCACGGCCAGGGCGAGCGGCTTCCAGTGCTGGCGCTGCGGCAGGGGCGAGCGCGTGGCGAGCAGGAACACCACCGACAGGCAGCCCGCCAGCGCCGCCCGCGCCACCGTCACGAACCAGGGCGAGAGCTGCGGCGCCTCGTGCGTGCCGGTGGCCAGCCGCGTCATCGGCAGCGTCACGGCAAAGAACGCCACGCCGAGGAAGCCCAGCGCCATGCCCAGGGTTTCGTCGCGCGACCTCATGAGCGCAGCATCCACAGGGCCGTGAGTGCCAGCACCAGCGCCATGGCGCGGTTGAACCACAGCAGGCGCCGGCCGTGCGCGAGCCACTGGCGCAGCAGCGCCCCGGTGCTGGCGTAGAGCAGGTTGCTGGCCAGTGCGAAGAGCAGCATCACCGGCAGCACCACGGCCAGGCGCTGCAGGCTGTCGGCGCGCCCGGCGACCCAGCCGGCGACGATGGTCAGCGCCAGCAGCCAGGCCTTGATGTTCACGAACTGCAGCGCCACGCCCTGCCAGAAGCCCACCTGCATGCGCGCCGCATCGGCCTGCGCCAGCGTGCTGCTGTGCGCCAGCTTCCAGGCCAGCCACAACAGGTAGGCTATGCCCAGCGCCTTGATGGCCAGGCGCAGCATGGGCGCGGCCACGACCACGGCGCCCAGGCCGCCGGCGCACAGCAGCAGCAGGGCCGACCAGCCCACCGGCACCGCCAGTACGAAGCGCATGGCCGGCCCCAGGCCGCGGTTGGCGGCCAGCGCGGTGGACAGCGTGGTGTTCGGCCCCGGCGTGAAGCTCATGGCGGTGGCAAGGGCCAGCAGGGCGGTGAATTCGGCAAGCGGCATGGCGGGCGGGAGGGGCCGCAGGTGCGGCGGAAGGTGTGGCGAAAGCGTTCCACTGTACGGATTTCGCCATTACAGTTCCAATACAGTTTCCCGGACAATTGCACGATCTGTGCTGGTGCCGCCATCGGCACACCGCCCGTCCTCAGAACAGGTTCGGAGATCCCCCTGCTGACCCGCACACCGCGCCGCTCGCTCACCGACCAGTTGGCCCAACGCTTTGCCGAGCGCATCCGTGCGCGCCTGCTGGCGCCCGGCGCGCGCATGCCCTCGGTGCGGGAATGCGCGCGCCAGCAGGCGGTCAGCCCGTGGACGGTGGTGGCCGCCTACGACCAACTCCTTGCGCAGGGCCTGATCGAAGCGCGCCGGCAACGCGGCTTCTACGTGCGCGATTTGATGCAAAAACAGCCGCTAGCGCCCGTCGATATTGGGCAGAATGCTATCAATTCAGTGAATAACGCTGTGCGCAGCGCAAGCGGCGCGCAACCGTTCACGGGGCTGGCGCCCGGCTCGCGCATCCATGCGACCGCGTTGATCCGTGGCATGTTCCACCCGCCTTCGGGGCAGGCGCAGCCGGGTGCCGGCGTGTTCCCCGCATCGTGGCTGGAGGACGCACGCTTCATGCTGGCAGCGGTGCGCAAGGTGGCGGCCAGCCCGGCGCTGCGCGAAGGTTCGTTCAGCTATGGCGAACCCATGGGCGATCCGGGCTTGCGCAGTGTGCTGGCGCGGCGCCTGGCCGAGTTGAGTGTTCCGGTCGACCCACGGCACATCATGACCACCATGGGCGCCACGCACGCGCTCGACATCGTCAGCCGCAGCCTGCTCAAGGCCGGCGACCCGGTGATGGTGGAGGAGCCCGGCTGGTCGGTCGAGTTCGCCCGGCTCGACGCCCTGGGCATGCGCGTGCTGCCCGTGCCGCGCGGCCCTGAGGGGCCGGACCTGGCCGTGATGGCGCGCTACTGCGAGGCGCATGCGCCCAAGCTGTTCGTCAGCGTCAGCGTGCTGCACAACCCCACCGGCTACAGCCTCTCGCCGGGCCGCGCGCACCAGGTGCTGCAACTGGCGCAGCAGCACGACTTCCATATCGTCGAGGACGACAGCTACTGCCACCTGGCGCCCGACCACGCCACACGGCTGTGCGCGCTCGACGGCCTGCGGCGCACGGTGTACGTGGGCGGGTTCGCCAAGATACTCGCGCCCAACTGGCGCATCGGCTTCCTGGCCGCGCCGCCGGCGCTGAGCGAGCGCCTGCTCGACACCAAGCTGTTGTCGGCGCTCACCACGCCCTCCATCCTGGAAAAGGCGCTGGCGCTGTGCATGGAGCAGGGCCAGCTGCGGCGCCACGCCGAGCGCTTGCGCCGCCGCCTGGCGCAGGCGCGCTCGCGCAGCGTGCAGCTGGCCGAGGCGGCCGGTTTCGGCTTTGCCGCAGAGCCCGCCGGCCTGTTCGGCTGGGTGGAAACGGGCGTCGACACCGATGCACTGGCCCAGCGCATGCTCGACGAGGGCTACCTGCTGGCTCCGGGGGCGCTGTTCCACGGCGGCGGCGAGCCCAGCAGCCTGATGCGGGTGAACTTCGCCGCCGCGCAGGACGCGGCGTTCTGGCGTGTGTGCGCGCGCGTGCGCTCGGAGATCGGCGCGTGACGCCGCTCTACGTTCGATGCCGAACCGTATCAGTGGCGCGCGACTTCGACGGCGGCCAGCACGCGCAGCAGCGCGCGGTTGACGTCCTCGCGCTCCATCTCGTAGGTCTCGCACAGCTCCTGGATGGCCGCGCAGTCGCCGCCCTCCAGCGCCAGGGCCATGTCCAGCGCCGGGGCGTAGGGGCCGGTGCGCAGCACCGCCGCGTCGTAGATGCGCTCGGACAGCGGCACGCGGTGCAAGGCGTTGCCGAGCGGCTCGCCGAGGAGGTCGCCCAGGCCGAAGAACAGGCCGCACAGATAGACCTCGCGCCGCAGTTCGTTCTGGATGCCGGCCTCCAGCAGGTGCTCCGTGAGCTGGGCGCGCAGCACGGCCGCCAGGCGCACCGGCTCCAGGTCGGGCTCGGTGCTGGCGTTGGGCAGCTGGCCCGAGAGCCAGCGCTGCAGCGAGCCGTAGCCCATCATGACGAAACCACGGCGCAGCGAGTCGATGCCGGTGCGCAGGCCGAGCGCCGCCGAGTTGGTGTAGACCATGAAGCGGTAGGCCAGTACCGGGTCCTCGCTCAGGATGTCCTCGAAATTTTCCAGCGATTCGTCGGCGTCGATGGCCTTCATCAGCCGCTGCACCACGGCGTGCGAGGGCTGCGCCAGATGGTGGCGCAGCTGGTAGAGCACGTCGTCCACGGGCCAGCCGGCCACGGCAGGCGCGTTGTGGCCGTCGAGGCACAGCGCCACCAGCGCGCGGCTGGGCAGGTTGTCGTAGAGCTGGCCGTCGATCAGCGGGCTGGCGCCGGGCGCTTCCGCCGGGGTGGCGCCGGGGCGTGCCGGGGCGCGCGCCTGCAGCGCCGCCGCGGCGTCCAGCGGCGACAGGCTGAGAAGGCTGTTGGCAAAGCAGGCGGCAATGCCCGGCTCGGGCAGCTGCGCCAGTTCGCCGCGCCACACCAGGCGCAGGCCGCGCTGGTGCGCCGCGCGCACGCGCGCGTGAATGGCCGAATCCTCCAGCCAGGCGCCGGGCACGGCGATCCAGGGGGTGCCGCGTGGCGCGTGCTCGAGCATGTCGCAGAGCATCTGGCGGTTGCGCGGCGCCAGCAGCAGCGGCGGGCTGGAGGCGCTCCAGAGTTCGGCCAGGGTGCGCAAGAGGTGCGGCGTGTCCACCGGCGCAAGCGCGTCGCTTTGCACCGACAGTTCGATGCCCGCCAGCGTGCGCGCACGCCCCCACAGGGGCCGGTAGGCCAGCACCAAGCTGCCGAGGACGGATTGGACCATGCGCTTGCGGCGCGCGCCGGGCACGCCCGATTTCAGGAAATGAAGTTGAACAGCGACAGCTTCTGCACCATGGCATAGGACTTCAGCGCCGCCTCGTACCCGACCTGCTGGTTCTGGAAGTCGGATATGCCCTGGATCATATCGAGGTCTTCGGCGCGTGAGCGATCGGCTTCGAGCTGCACGCCGCGCGCTTCCTGGTCGCCGCTGATGCGGTCGGCGCGGTTGAGCAGTTCGCCTGCGTAGCTGCGCACGTTCTGCAGGCGCGCGAGGCCCGTGTCCATGTTGGCCAGTGCCTGGCCGACGGCCTGCGTGGCGGCGCTGCTGGAGCCGGTGCCGATGTCGCGGATGGCGGTGTCCACCGTCTCGAAGATGCTGCTACTGGGCGAGAGCGTGAGCTGGAGCGTGTCGCCGAGGGCGGGCTTGCCGGTGAGGTTCAGGCTCAGGCCGGGAATGGCGTCGACCGGCACCGAGGCCGCCTGGCCGGGAGCGAAATCGGCCGAGGTAAAGGGGTTGGCCCCGGCCAGCGGCGCGCCAGCCGGCACGCTGGCCACGCTGTACTGCGCCGCCAGCGTGCCGGGCGCCGAGCCGGCGATGTAGCTGACGTTGATCTGGTACTGGTAGGCGTTGCCGCTGGCGTCCAGGGCCAGCTGCCCGGGGTTGCTGCTGGAGACGGCGCTGGAACCCAGACCGTGCGTGGCCGGCGTGGCGGCGTCCACGCGGGCGGTGAAGACCGCGTCGCGCTGCGGCTGGAACATGAAGGCGGCGTCGCCATCGAGCGCCCCGGGGATCGTCACCGTGGACGCGGCGCTCTGGCCCGCGAGCCCGTCGAAGCCGCCGAGCGCGTTGAGGAAGGGCGTGGCGGCGCTGCCGAGCGCAGTCAGAAGCGGCACGCCATTGGTGTCCTTGCGGTTGGCCACGCTCAGCAGCTGGTCACGCAGGCCCTGCAGCTGGTGGGCCACGGTGGCGCGGTCGCTCGGGCCGAAGGTGCCGTTGCCGGCCGAGACGACCAGCTCGCGCATTTCCTGCATCAGGCCGATGGCGTCGCCCAGCGTGCTCTCGGCCTGGGCCACGGCATTGCGCTGCACGTCGAGCGCGCGCTGCTCGGTCTGGATGCGCGTGATGCGGGTCATGGCGCGCTCGGCCTGCGCCGCTGCCACGGGGTCGTCGCTGGCGCGCAGCACGCGCTTGCCGGAGGTCAGGTTTTCCTGCAGGTTGGACAAGGCGCTGTGGCGCGTGCCCATGTTGCGCAGGGCCGTTTCGTACATGTTGGCGGTGGCCACGCGGTTGGCTGAGTAGCTCATGGTGGGTTCCTTCAGCGGCCCATGCTGCTGATCAGGGTGTCGAAGACGTTCTGCGCGATCTGGATCATCTTTGCCGAGGCCTGGTAGGCCTGCTGGTACTGGATCAGGCGCGCCGCCTCTTCGTCCAGGTTCACGCCCGAGACGGCGGTGCGGTCGCGTTCCAGGTTGGCGGCGAAGCTTGCCGACAGCTCCTGCGCGAACTGCGCGCTCTGGGTGCGCGAGCCGATCTGCGCCATGGCGCCGGCAAAGCCGTCGGACAGCGTCGCGCCGTCGAACATCCTGGCGTCGCGCAAGGCCATCAGGGCGCTGGCGTTGCCGGCATTGCGCTGGTACCAGTCGCCGTACTGTGCATCCAGGGCGTTGCCGACGGTGACCGTATCGCCCGTCTTCGGTGCGCCGCCGAGCGTGATCGACCAGCCGTCGATGGTGATCGCCTGACCGGCGTTGTAGGCGTAGGGCGGGCCGGCAAGCGGCACTGGCGGATCGACCGAGACGTCCATCAGCGGCGTGGCGTTGCCCGCCACGGTGAAGGTGGCCGGCGGCCCGGCGGTGAAGCTCAGCGTGACCCCGCCGCCGGTGGTGGCCGGCAGCACCGGCGAGGGCGGCGGCACGAAGGCCGCGCCACCGGGCTGGCCTGTGGCCTTCAGGCTCGCCAGTTGCAGGCTGCCGGCGTTGGCGGCGCCCATCTGCGCATTCACCGGGCTGGCTGCCGCCAGCTGCGAGGGCGAGAACTGCTGCGCCTGCATGCGCGCAGCGGCGTCCTTCATGGGGTTGACGAGGAACTGGTCGCCGGCGTTGGGGGGGCCGCTCAGGCCCACCTGCAGGCCGTGTGCCGCGAAGTACTGCGCCAGCGTGGGCAGGCCCGCGCCGCCAAAGGCTTCGGGCTGGCCGCCGGGCTGGGCCGTCACGGTGCCCGTGGTCGCGCCGGTGAACACCACCACGTGGCTGGCGGCCGCCAGCTTGCCCGGGTCGGAGAACGCCACCGCCATGGTCGCCGCGGAGGTGTTGGTGCTGGCCGCCTTGGGCTGCAGCGGCGGCACGTCGGCGAACAGGGCCTTGCCCATCTGGCCGTCCAGCGTCAGGCCGAGCTGGTTCTGCGCGTTCAGGCTGAGCGAGATCGCCGTGGCCATGCGGTTGAGCAGGTGGTAGCCCTCCTGCAGATCGCTGTTCTGAAAGCGCAGCAAACCGGCGACCTCGCCGCCGCCCAGTGCGGCCTCGCTCAGTTCCTGCTTGGTCGTGGCGCCGGGCTGCTGGAACAGCAGGCGCTTTTGCCCGCTGGCAGCGCCGAAATCCTTGGGGTCCTCGATGGACAGCGTGCCGGCCTTCGTGCCCAGCACCAGCGGCTGGCTGCCGGCCACGAACAGGCTGAGCGTGCCGTCGTCGGCGGCCACCTGCGAGACCTGGATGCGCTGGCTCAGGTCGCGCACCAGCTGGTCGCGCTGGTCCAGCAGATCGTTCGGCGGCTGGCCGTTGCCCTTGGCGCGGGCAATCTGCTCGTTCACCTGGGCGATGTTCTGGGCCAGTTGGTTGATGGTCTGGACGTTGCCCTTGAGCTGCTCGCTCACCGTGTTGGAAATGTCGTCGAGCCGCTCGGAGGCGCCGATCATGCGCTTGCCGGTTTCGTCCATGCGCGTGAGCGCGATGCTGCGCGCGGTCATGTCCGTGGGGGAGTTCACCACGTCCGACAGCGAATTCATCATGTCGTTGATGGCTGCGCCCAGACCGCTGGCGCCGCCCGAGAACACGTCCTGCAACTGCTTGAGGCGCGCCACGCGCGCCGAGTCGCTTGCGTCCACCGAAGCGGCGGCCGCGGCCTGGCGGGTGAGCAGGTCGCTGTGGTTGCGCAGGATGGTCTGCACGTCGACGCCCTTGCCGATGTAGCCGCCGCCAGTGAACTGGCCCGGAACCGTCTGCAGCACCACCGTCTGGCGCGAATAGCCGGCGGTGTTGACGTTGGCGATGTTGTGTCCGGCCGTCTGCAGGGCCACCTGGTTGGCCAGCAGGGCGCGGGATCCGACGTTGAGCAAACTCATGGCGGCGCCTTAGGCTTGCTGCTGCGCGCGCAGCGCGCTCTGGATGGCGCCGCCGAGCTTCTTGGCGTAGGCCGGATCGGTCGCGTAGCCCGCCTTTTGCAGTTCGGCCGCGTAGGCGACCGCCGAACCGGTCTTGGCGGTGGCCTGGGCTTTCTCGTAGCGCGGGTTCTCGGTGATCAGGCGGGCGTAGTCACGGAACGAGGCCTCGTAGGAATCGTAGGCGCGGAACTTCGCCACGACCTTGCGCGCCACGCCGTTCTCGTATTCGGTGGTGGTGATTTCGGCGACCTTGCCGGTCCAGCCCTTGCCGGCCTTGATGCCGAACAGGTTGAACGAGGTGGAGCCGTCGGCGTTTTTGATTTCGCTTCGGCCCCAGCCGGTTTCGTGGCCCGCCTGGCCGAGCATGAAGCTCGCCGGGATGCCGCTGTCGAGCGCCACGCGCTCGGCGGCGTCCTGGTGGTACATGACGAAGTCGTCGCGGCCCTTGGGTGCCGGGCCCATGGGCGCGGTCGGGGCGGCGCTCTTGGCGGCCGGGCGCGCCAGGCTCAGGGTGGAAGGCGAGGCCAGATTCACGTCGCCGCCCATCAGCGCCTGCGCGAGCTGGCGGGCAATCGCGTCCGACAGGCCGCCGGGCCGGCCGGACATCTGCACCGACAACTGCTGGTCGAGCAGGTCCGCGCCCAGGTCGCCCTGGGCGCTGTCGAGCAGGCCCGATTTCATCGTCGCCTCGCGCATGCTCTTGATCATCTCGCGCATGAACAGCGATTCGAACTGCTTGGCCGCTTCCTTGGTGGCCTCGGGGTTGTTCTGCCCGGCCTGGTACTTGAGGTTGTTGAGCGTGCGTGCGTCCACGGCCAGCGCGCTGGAGGTGCTGGCCGCCGTGGTGGCCGAAAGCGAGAGTGTCATGTCAGACCTCCTTGCACGGGTGGGCGCGGGCCATCAGATGACTTCCAGCTCGGCGTTGAGCGCGCCGGCCGCCTTGATGGCCTGCAGGATGGCGAGCAGGTCGCCGGGGGTGGCGCCCAGGGCATTGAGCGCGCGCACCACATCGGCCAGTTGCGGCGACGGCGGCACCTGGATGATGGCGCCGGGCTCCTGGTTGATCTTGATGCTGCTTTGCTGGGCCACCACCGTCTCGCCCTTGGAGAAAGGCGCGGGCTGGCTGATGACCGGGGTCGAGCTGATGGTGATGGACAGGTTGCCGTGCGCGATCGCGCAGGGGCCGAGCGTCACCGCCTGGTTGAGCACCACCGAGCCGGTACGCGCATTGATCACGACCTTGGCGGCCGGGGCGATGGCTTCGAGCGGGAGCTCCTCCAGCTGGGCGATGAAGGCGACGCGCGCGCCGGGCTCCACCGGGGCGGCGACCTGCACCGTGCGGCCGTTGAGGGCCGTGGCCCGGCCGGCGCCCATGCGCTGGTTGATGGCATCGGCCACGCCGCGCGCGGTCTGGAAGTCCGAAGCGTTCAGGTCCAGGGTGATGAACGGTCCGTCATTGAGCGGCGTCGGCACCGAGCGCTCGACCTGCGCACCCTGCGGAATGCGGCCTGCGCTCAGGTGGTTGATCTGCACCTTGCTGCCGCCGGCGGCGGCGCCCGCGCCGCTGATCACCACGTTGCCCTGCGCCAGGGCGTAGATCTCGCCGTCGGCCCCGCGCAGCGGCGTCATCATGAGCAGGCCGCCCTTGAGCGACTTGGCGTTGCCCATGGAAGACACCGTTGCGTCGATCTGCTGGCCGGGCTGGGCGAACGCGGGCAGCTGCGCCGTGACGACCACGGCGGCGACGTTCTTGAGCTGCAGCTGCGACGACGTGCCCGCCGGCAGGCTGATGCCCATCTGCTGCAGATAGTTCTGCATCGCCTGCGTGGTGTAGGGCATCTGCGTGGTCTGGTCGCCCGTGCCGTCGAGCCCGACGACCAGGCCGTAGCCCGTCAGCTGGTTGCTGCGCACGCCTTGCACGGCCGCGACTTCCTTGACGCGCAGGGCGTGCGCGGGCAGGGCGGTGGCGAACGCCAGCAGGCCGGCGCACAGCGCCGCCCAAGGCATGCGAAAGAGGAGGTGGCGCACGGAAGTCATGGCCCGATTGTGGGACGCGCCGCGCGCGGTGAAACCGCGATAAGGGCGTGCTTCTCCTGCCAATTGGTGCGGCTGCCGGGCGTGCCAGGGCCGGGCAAAAATATAGGCGAAATTGGCCTCTAGCGCTTATCCAGTAAGCGTCAGTAGCTATCAAATTTGCCGATTCTGCAGCCCGCTGCAGGGCGTGCGGGCGGGCCCATGGCCGGGCCCCGTCGGCCCCTCAGAATGGGGTCGCCGAATTGAAGAAGCGCCCCAGCCAGCCCGTCACCTGGGCTTCGCTCTGCGCGCCGCGGCCGCGCGACTGGATGCGCACGTTGGCCACCTGCGTCGAGGTCACCAGGCTGCCCGGCTGCAGCGCGCGTGGGTCCACGGTGCCAGAAAAGCGCAGCACGTCGACGTTCTCGTTCACGCCGATCTGCTTCTCCCCGGCGATCACCAGGTGGCCGTTGGGCAGCACCTGGACCACGCTGGTGGTGATGGAGCCGGTGAAGGTGTTGGCGCTTTCCGTGCCGCCCTTGCCGGCAAAGGTATTGCTGGAACTGGCGCCGAGCTTGGTCTTGTCGGTGAAGGCCGTGCCGACGAAGGGCAGGGCGCTGATGCCCGCCTCGATGCCCGAGCTGCGGTCCACCGTGGACGAGGATTTCTGGCTGGCGGTGATGTTCTCGACGATCACCACGGTGACGCTGTCGCCCACCATGCGCGCGCGCCGGTCTTCGAAGGCCGGGCGGTAGCTGGCGGTGTGGAACAGGCTGCCTGTGGCCGGCCCCTGCACCTGCGGTTGGGGAGCGATGGGTGGCGGCGTGGTGGGCAGGATGTCGACCGGCGGCGTGGGCGAGAGGCTGGCGCAGCCACCGAGCAGCAGCGCGAGCGCGGCACCGGCCCAGCGGGCGCCGGTGGCGGGAAGGGCGTGGAGCGAGAGGGTCATGGCGCGGGTCCAGAAAAGATGTCAGAGCTGCGCCAGCTTGGCCAGCATCTGGTCGGAGGTTTGCACCGCCTTGGAATTCATTTCGTAGGCGCGCTGCGTCTGGATCATGCTCACCAGTTCCTGCACCACGTTGACGTTGGACGTCTCCAGGTAGCCCTGGACCACGGTGCCCAGGCCGTTGGTGCCGGGCGTACCCTGGGTCGGCTGGCCGGAAGCGGCGGTTTCGACGTAGAGGTTCTCGCCGCGCGGCTCCAGGCCGGGCGGGTTGATGAAGCTGGCCATGGCCAGGCTGCCCAGGGGTTGCGGCGCCGTGTTGCCCTGCAGCAGGGCCGAGACCGTGCCATCGGTGCCGATGCTGATCGAGGTGGCGCTGGGCGGGATGGTGATGCCGTTGGCCACCGGCAGGCCGCTGGAGGTGACGAGCCGGCCCTGGGCGTCGACCTGGAACGAGCCGTCGCGCGTGTACGCCGCCGTGCCGTCGGGCATGGTCACCTGGAAGAAACCGTTGCCCTTGATGGCGACGTCGAGGTTGCTGTTGGATTGCTGCAGGCCGCCCTGCATGAAATTGCGGCTGGTGGCGACGGTGCGCACCCCGAGCCCGAGCTGCAGCCCGGTGGGCAACTGGTTCTGCTCCGTGGTCTGACTGCCCACCTGGCGCTGGTTCTGATAGAGCAGGTCCTGGAAGACCGCGCTGGCGCGCTTGTAGCCCGTGGTGGAGGTGTTGGCGAGGTTGTGGGAAATGACGTCGAGCTGCGTCTGCTGCGCCTCCATGCCGGTCTTGGCGATCCAGAGGGAATTGATCATGGCGGTCTCTCCTGTGCGGCGCGTTAGCCGTTGAGGCTCAGCAGCTGGCTGGCCGATTTGTCATTCGTCTCTGCGGTCTGCAGCAGACGCATTTGCTGCTCGAACTGGCGCGAAGCGGCAATCATCCCCACCATGCTCTCGACCGGGTTCACGTTGGAGCCCTCGAGCACGCCGGCCATCAGGCGGGCGTTGGCGTCCTGCGGCATGGGTTCGCCCGAGCGCGCGCGGAACAGCCCGTCGGTGCCGCGTACCAGCGGGTCTTGTGCCGTCGGCGTGGCGAGCTTGAGGCGGCCGACGGCCGTGGGGGGCTGGCCCGCCACCTTGGCGGTGATGGTGCCGTCCGAGCCGAGCGCGACTTCGGCGCCCGGGGGCAGATCGATGGGCGCACCGCCGTCGGAGAGCACCGGCAGGCCCGTGCCGGTCATCAGCTGGCCGGCGCTGGATACTTCGAATGCGCCGCTGCGCGTGTAGGCTTCGGTGCCGTCCAGGCCCTGCACGGCGAACCAGGAGCTGCCCGCGGCCATGGCGTCGAGGTTGCGGCCGGTGCGCTGCACGGCGCCGGGCGTATCGCGGTAGCCCGAGGTGGCTTCCAGCGCGAACACGCGCGTGCTCGCGCCGTCGCCCTGCAGCGGCACCGCGCGGAAGGTGGAGAGTTCGGCGCGAAAGCCGGTCGTCGAGGCGTTGGCCAGGTTGTTGGACAGCACCGCCTGCCGCTGTGCGGCGGCGTTGGCGCCCGTCATGGCGGTGTAGATGATGCGGTCCATGGAACCTCCGTTGCGTGCTCAGTGCCCGCGCTCAGCGCAGGTTGACCAGCGTGGACATGACCTGGTCCTGGGTCTTGATGGTTTGCGCGTTGGCCTGGTAGGTGCGCTGCGCGGTCATCATGTTGACCAGTTCGGCGGTCAGGTCGACGTTCGAATCCTCCAGCGCGCCGGCGCGCAGGAGGCCCATGTTGCCGGCGCCGGGTTTGCCCATGACCGGGGTGCCCGAGTCGTTGGTTTCCACCCAGTTGTTGCCGCCGATCGGCGCCAGGCCTTGCGGATTGCGGAAGTTGGCCAGGGCGACCTGCGCCTCGGCGCGCGTCACGCCGTTGGAATAGCTGGCCATCACCATGCCGTCGTTGGCGATATTGATGCCCGTCAGTTCGCCCGAGGCATAGCCGTCCTGCGTCAGGTCGGCCACCGAGAATTTGCTGCCGAACTGGGTGGTGCTCGTGAGGTCGATGGTCACGTCCCACGGCGCTGGTGGGTTGTTCGGGTTCGCGACGGAGGGGTCGACATTCACCGTCAGCGGGGAAGTGCTGGCGGCGGCGTCGTATTTGCCGTTGGCGTCGAAGGCGATCGTTCCCAGGTTGTTGGCAGTGACCGGCGGCGTGGCCGTCGGGTCGTCCAGTCCGTCCCAGACTTCCCAGGTGTTGGCCGTGCCGGTCTTGACGAAATACAGGCTGACCGGTACCGCAACACCCTGGCTGTCGTAGACGTTGATCGACGTGCCGTAGGTGGAGCGCGGCGTGGGCGGTACGGTGCTCGCGGCCTCGGGCGCGCGCGCGTCAAGGTTGATCGCCGCCGTGATGTTGGCGGTCTGCTGCGCCTGGATGGGCGCGCCGGTGGGAAAACTCAGCGGCACGGGCTCGGACGTGCCGGCACCGGTGGTGCTGTCCACCCGGAAGCCCATCACCTTCGCGCCGCCGTTGGTGACCAGGTCCCCGGTCTTGTCGAGCTTGAAGTTGCCGGCGCGGGTGTAGGCGGGCGAACCGTCGGGCTGCTGGAGGCGGAAGAAGCCGCCGCCGTTGATGGCAACGTCCAGGTTGTTGCCGGTGATAGTGATGTTGCCCTGCGAGAACTGCTGGGCCACGCCCGCCACCTCCACGCCGATGCCGGCGTTGCTGCCGCCGGCAGCGCCGATCGACGAGGCCACGATGTCGGCGAATTCGGCGCGCGAGCCCTTGAAGCCCGTCGTGTTGGAGTTGGCGATGTTGTGGCCGATGACGTCCAGGTTGCGGCTGGCGGCGTTGAGTCCGGAAAGACCTTGTTGAAAGCCCATGGTGTGCTCCTAGGAAAAGGGGGTAAGGCGTTAGAGGATGGCTTTGACGGAGCTGTAGCTGGCCGTACCGCCGCGCGCGAGCTGCAGTGCGAGCGCACCGTTGTCCAGGCTGACCGCGGTGACCTTGTCGGTGGACAGCGGCGTCGCCTCGACGGCGGTTTCGCCGTTCGCGGCAAGCACCTTGAAACGGAACGGGCCGCTGGCCTGCGCCTCCGGCTCCCACGCGAAGTTGTAGCGGCCGGCCTTGAGCGCGCCCAGGTCCACCGTGCCGACCTGCTTGTTGTTGGCATCGAGCACCTGCACCTGCACGCTGGCGGCCGGGCCGGCCAGGTCGAATGCGCCGGCGCCCTCCTGCGCCTCGCTGTCGAAGGCGAGCGATTTGTCCGCGACAAGCACCTCGCGCCCGACCATGGCGCTGCCCTGCATGAGCTGCTGGGCGGCGAACTGCCCTGCCAGGCCCTTGACGGTTTCGTTGAGCTGCTGAATGCCGGTCACGGTGTTGATCTGCGCGATCTGCGAGGTCATCTGCGCGTTGTCCAGCGGGTTCATGGGGTCCTGGTTGTTCAGCTGCGCAACCAGGAGCTTGAGGAAGCGGTCCTGCGCCTCGGAGGCGCTGTTGGCCGAGTCGGCCTTGGACGTGCCCGCACCGGTGTCCAGGACGGCGGATGGGGCGGATGTGGCGCTGTTGATCATGGCGAGGCTCCGGCCTATTGGCCCATCTGCAGGGTCTTGAGCAGCAGCGACTTGGCCGTGTTCATGACCTCGACGTTGTTCTGGTAGGAACGCGAGGCGGAAATCATGTTGACCATTTCCTCCACGGCGTTGACGTTGGAATGCGTGACGTAGCCCTCGGCGTCGGCCAGCGGGTTGCTCGGCTCGTGCACGCGGCGGCCGGGCGTGTCGCTTTCCTGGATGGCGCTCACCTTGACGCCGGCGGCGCGGTCGTTGCCTACGGCCTGCGTCTGGAAGACGACCTGGCGCGCCTTGTAGGCCTTGCCGTCCGGCCCCGCGACGGCATCCACGTTGGCCAGGTTGCTGGCCACGACATTGAGGCGCTGCGCCTGGGCGCTGACGGCGCTCGACGAGACGTTGAAGATGGAGAACATGGACATGGCGTACCTCGCTGCGGGTTACTGGCCCTGGATGGCGCTGAGCATGGTCTTGGCCTTGCCGTTGAGGAAACGCAGCGTGGCCTCATAGCGCACGGCGTTGTCCATGAAGGCGGCGCGCTCGCGGTCCATGTCCACGCTGTTGTTGTCGAGCGCGGGCTGGGTCTGCACCGCATAGCCCAGCGTGCTGCGCTCGGAAAAGCCGCTCAGCGGAATGTGGCCGGCTTGGGAGGCGCCCTCGCGCCCGGTGCTGCCGCTCTGGCTGGCCGACAGGGCGCTGCCGCTGCCGCCCGCGGCGGCGGTGAGCGCCTCGGCGAACTTCATGTCGCGCGCCACGTACCCCGGGGTGTCGGCATTGGCGATGTTGCTGGCAAGGAGACGCTGGCGCTCGGCACGCAGCAGCAGCGCGTGTCCTTGGAGGTCGAGTCCGTTGGTCAATTTGTCAAGCATGTTGTGCCTCACGCCGGGTTTGCATTGCGCCGGGCCAATAGCCTGCGGCGTGCGTCGATTATGGAAACGCAGGCCAATTCCTAAAGTGGAAAGAACGCTGTTTTGCCTGCGCAGTTCGGTGCTTCACCGCCGCCGCTGCTGCCTATAGTGTGAGGGGTGAAATGGCCTGCAGTACGCAGGCCGACGGCCAAGGAGAGCCCCATGCGTACCACTTTCTTGAACTCCCATTTCGGCGCCGCCCTGCTGCGCGCGGCAGCCCTCGTGCTGGCCATGGCGGCGCCCTCGGCATGGGCACAGGACGCGGCCGAACTCGCCAAGATCACCCAGGCCTGGATAGACAACAGCCTGCGCACCGGTGCGGCGGCCGAGCTGCCGCTGCGCATGGAAGTGGAGGTGGGGGAACTCGACCCGCGGCTGCGCCTGGCACCCTGCGCCCGCGTCGAACCCTATCTGCCCACGGGTTCGCGCCTGTGGGGGCGCAGCCGGCTGGGTCTGCGCTGCGCCGAGGGGCCCACGCGGTGGAACGTTTTCCTGCCCATCACGGTCAAGGCCTTCGGCCCGGCCTGGGTGCTTACCGGCAACGTGGCTTCGGGTGCGGTGCTCGCGCCCGGCGATGCGGTGCAGGCGGAAATTGATTGGGCGGCGGAGCACGCCGCGGTGTTGGCCGATCCGGCCCTGTGGACAGGGCAGGTGGCTGCGCGCCCCCTGCAAGCCGGCCAGGCCCTGCGCCAGGCGATGGTGCGTGCGCCCAAATTGTTCGAGGCGGGCGCCCAGGTGCGCGTGTCGGCACAAGGCGCCGGCTACGCAGTCAGCGCCGGCGGGCAGGCCTTGAGCGCGGGAAGCAGCGGACAGACTGTGCGCGTCCGAATGGATAATGGCAAGGTGATAAGCGGCGTTGTTTCCGAAGATGGAACAATCACCGTGAACCTTTAGTGGTATTCATGCACTTAGACCTAAAGTCTCCCATCCAGCCGCCGAAAACATTCCTACCGGCTCCCGGCATTTGGGGAGCATGGAGAGGGCAATGAAAATAGGTCACACACCGGAACACGCCAGCGCGCTCGCGCAGTCCAGCGCCTCCAAACAGGCCAAGGCTGCTGCGCCCGCCGCGCAGGAAAGCACGAAAGCCAGCGCGGCTGCGGGCGGCGCCGGTGTCGCCGTGACGCTTTCGCGGAACGCCCGCGATGTCGAGCAAAGCGGCAAGGCCACGTCCGATTTCGACGCCGGCCGGGTCAAGGCGGTGCGCAGCGCCATTGAGAACGGGACTTTCAAGGTCGACGCCGGCGCCATTGCCGACAAGATGCTCGCCAACGCCGAGGAAATCATCGCGCGCTCGCGCTAGGCTTCGGTAGGCGCTTTCGCTTATTCCCATGAACAGCCCCGGCCAGGAAGTCGAAACCTCGCTCGGAGAAATTGAATCCTTGCTGGCCAAGGTCGGCAAAGCCTTGCAGGACTCCGAGGCGGAGGCTCTGCAGCAGGCCAGCATCCAGCTGCGCGACGCCGCGCTGCGCTTCACCGAAGTACTTGCACACCACCCGACCCAGGCGCAGGCGCCCGCGATAGCCGTGCGCGTTCGTACCGTGGCGGTGCGCCTGGCCAGCCAGCGTGACGCGTTGGCGCGCCTGTCGGTGCTGGTCGAGCGGCAGGTGGCGTCGGTCGTGCCCGGCCAGACGCCCGGCGCGACCTACGGACCGCGCGCCACGGCGCCGGCCGCTGCCGGCGCACGCATCTACAAAGCGGCTGGCTGACGGCACCCGGCCGGTTCTTTCCAAAAACCAAAGGGCGCCACGGCGCCCTTTGGTTTTGCTGCTCGGTTCCGCCGCCTCAGTGGCTGCGCATCTTCGCCCGCAGCCGGGCGATGGATTGGCTGTGCAGCTGGCATACGCGCGATTCGGTGACACCCAGGACGGCCGCAATCTCCTTCAGGTTCATGTCCTGCTCGTAGTACATGCCCATGATGTATTGCTCGCGCTCGGGCAGCGCTTCGATGGCGGCGACCAGCGAACTGCGCAGTCGCTGGTCGCGCAACAGGGCCATGGGATCGGCCGGGGCGTCGGCGGTTTCATGGTGTTCGAGAAAGCTCTCGCCGTCTTCGCCGTCGCCGCGCGTCATGTCTTCCAGGTACACCAGCTGGGTACCGCGCACCTTGCCCAGGAGTGTCTGGTAATCGGCCAGCGACATGTCGAGTTCGACCGCGATTTCGGATTCCAGCGGGCTGCGCCCCAGCTTCTGCTCCAGCCGCTGGACCGCCTTCTCGATGTCTTTCTGGCTCTTGCGCGAGCTGCGCGACATCCAATCGGTTTCGCGCAATTCGTCCAGCATGGCCCCACGGATGCGCTGCGTAGCGAACGTCTCGAACTGAACACCCTGCGTGGCCTCGAAGCGCGTCAGCGCCTCGGACAGGCCGATCATGCCGACCTGAATGAGGTCGTCGATCTCCACATTGGCCGGCAGCTTGGCGATCATGTGATGCGCCAGCCGCCGTACCAGGGGCACGTGCTGGCGAATCAAGGCATCGCGGTCGAGCTGTCCTTTTGCGGTGTAGGTCACGTCAGTGGCTCGTTGCATGGTGCGAGGCGCGCACGGCGTCGCGAGAAGATGGTAGCGCAGGGGGCGCGCCCGCGGGCAGAATCTGCGCATTCTCCAGAAGCTCCAGGGCCAGGCGCTGGAGGTCGGCCGGGTGCTCGGGGTCCAGTGCCAGCGTGCGCGGCGTGCGCCCGAGGTGCCGCGCCGCGCATTCGCACAGCGTGCCCAGCTGCTGATGGGCGGCGGCGCGCTGGTGCTGGCCATACCCCAGCCGCAACACCGTGCCGTTGAGGTTCGCGTGCAATGCAAGCCGCTTCAGGTCGGCATAGGTCGCCATGACGGCACCGGGGCCGGTTTCCAGCAGCAATAGGGGTGGCGCGCTGATCTCGGCCATCAGGCCGGACGCCAGCACCGGCACAGGCGCATACAGCACGACCACGGCGTACCGGCGCAGCAGCGGCTGCAAGCGGTAGAGCGGCGCTACCCCCGAAGGCATGGGTTCCGCCAGAACGGCCAAACCGTGTGCTGCAGGCAGCACCGCTAGTGAATGCTCGCCAGCGTGGCCCGCGCGCGGTGCCTCGATGGGCAGGCAGTGTTCGAGCAGGTCGATCAGGCCGGGCGATTCGGCGCTTTCGCTGGCGGAGCCGTCCAGCACAACGGGGGGGTAGCCCAGCCGCTGCCAATGCATGCACAGGCTCCACAGCAGTTCCAGCGAGTGCCCTCCGGGAGCGCAGGCCATCGTGACCATGCGCAGCCCATCCTCGGGCATCCGGCCGTACAGGCTGGTACCTTGGTGCAGGCCGAGGTCAAGCATCGACCAGCCCCCGCTCGCGCGTGGCCTGTTCCGGGCCGTGAGAAAAGAAAAAATTGAGCTCGCTGGCCTTGGGGTCGAAGGCCGAACGGGCCAGAGACCGCATGGACGTCGCGACGAGCGCGTGCGCGTCGGCGGCTTCCCAGTCTTCCGGAACCCGCTGGCCGTTGGTGACGCCGCGCAGCAGCAGCTGGTGGCGGACCAGTGCGTCCACGGCCGGGCCGAGTTTGACCGCTTCATCCACCTTGGTGAGGATGGCTTGCTGGGTGCCGGGCGTCTTGAAGGCGGCCAGGGTGTCGTCGAGCGTGTCGCCGTGGCTGCCGGCGTTCAGCACCAGCAGGCGCTGGACGCCCGGCAGGTCGAGCACGTCGAGCATGTCCCGGCGCCGGGGGTCGCGCGGCGCGACGCCGGTGGTGTCGATCAGCACCATCTTCTTGCCGCTGAGCAGGCCGAGCAAGTCCTGCAGCGCGGCCTGGTCGTGCGCCAGGTGCGCGACGATGCCCAGCATGCGGCCGTAGCTGCGCAGCTGTTCGTGCGCGCCGACCCGGTAGGTGTCGAGCGTGATGAGTCCCACGCTGGCGGGCCCGTGGATGCGGGCGCAGAGCGCGGCGAGCTTGGCCGTCGTGGTGGTCTTGCCGACGCCGGTGGAGCCGACCAGCGCATAGGTGCCGCCCTGCTCGTACAGGGGTGGCATGGCCGCGTCGGTCTTGAGGTTGCGTTCCAGCACGTCCATGAGCCAGCGCACCGAGTCCCCGGCGTCGAGGTCGTCCGGCAGGCGCTCCAGAATGGTTCGGGCGAGCGCCGGCGAATAGCCGCTGCGGATCATCTTGAGCATCAGGTTCGACTGGATCGGGTTTTGCCGCGCCTGGCCGAGCCAGGACAAGGTGTTGAACCGGTCTTCGATGAGATCCTTCATGGCCTGGAGCTGCTGCATCAGGTCCTGCTGACCGGCGAGCGAGGGCGCCGGTGCCATAGCGCTCTCGCGGCGCGCACGGGCCGGTGCCGCGGCGGGCGTGGCCTTGAGCGGGTTGTGGCGCTGCACCGGGGCGGGTGGCGCGAAGGCGGCGGGCGCCGCAGGAGCGGCCTCGCTCGGCCGCGGCATCCGGGCTGCGGGTGCGGGTTGCGCCTCCTCGCCCAGGGCGTCATGGCGCCGGCGCAGCATGCGCTCGCGCACGTAGTCCTGGAAGGACAGCGTGCTCATGGCCAGCTGCTCGGTGTCCTGGTGCACGGGGTTGCGGCCCGTTGGCTCCTCGGAGCGGGCGGCCGCCGGGCGGGGGGTGCTGCGCTGCGGCGCGGGCGTGTCCACAGGATCGTCCAGGGCGCTGAGCGTTTCTTCCGCCGTGGCCACCACCTCCACGCCATTGGGCGTGGGGCGGTTGGAGAGAATCAGCGTGCCATCGCCAAAGGCCATGCGGGCCTTGGCGAGCGCCTCGCGGGCCGTGGGCGCGTGGAAGCGTTTGATGTTCATGCCATTGCTCCTTTGAGGATGGGGCCGATGCGGATGGTGTGGGTTTCAGGGATTTCGCTGTGCGCCAGCACTTGCAGGCGCGGCGCCACGCGGCGCACCAGGCGGGAGATCGAGCCGCGAATCGCGTCCGGCACCAGCAGGCAGGCGGGCAGGCCCATCTCCTCCTGGCGCAGTGCGACTTCGGCGGCTTTGTTGGTCAGGATGTCGGCCACGCCAGGGTCGAGCGCCGGGCCGTTGGCATTGCCCAGGGCCTGCACCAGCAGGCGTTCCAGGCCGGGCTCGATGGCGATCACGTTGAGCTCGCGCGTCGGCCCGTAGATCTGTTGCACGATGGCGGGCGAGAGCGCCACGCGCACGCGCTTGGCCAGCTCCACCGGGTCGGCGATGGCGCCGGCGTGTTCGGCCAGCGTTTCGATGATGGTGCGGATGTCCCGGATGTGCACGGATTCTTCCAGCAGCAGTTGCAGCACTTTCTGGAAGGTCGCAATCGAGACCATTTTCGGCACCACTTCCTCAATCAGTTTCGGGGCCAGCTTGGCCACGTGTTCGACCAGTTGCTGGGTTTCGGTGCGGCTGAGCAGCTTGGCGGCCTGCACTTGCATCAAGTGTGACAAATGGGTCGCCATGACGGTTTCCGGATCAACGACGGTAAAGCCGGCCATTTGCGCCGCTTCCTTTTGCTGCTCGTCGATCCAGTGCGCCGGCAGGCCGAATGCCGGGTCGGTCGTCGGTGTCCCGATGAGCGGCGTGGAGATGCCGCCCGGGTTGATCGCCAGGTGCATGCCGGGGAAGGCCTCGCCCTCGCCGACGACCACGCCGCGCAGGGTGATGCGGTAGGCGCTGGGCTTGAGCTCCAGGTTGTCGCGCACGTGGACCGGGGGCGGAAGAAAGCCCACTTCCTGGGCGAACTTGCGCCGCACGCCCTTGATGCGGGTAAGCAGATCTCCCTGGCGCGTCTTGTCCACCAGCGCAATCAGGCGGTAGCCCAGCTCCAGGCCGAGCAGGTCGACCGGCTGCAGGTCGTCCCAGGTGGCCTCGCCGTCGCCCACCGGGGCGGCCGGGGCTTCCACCGGAGGCGGCACCTTGGCGCGCTCCATCAGCACCCAGGCGGCGTAGCCCAGCGCCGCGCCAATCGTCAGGAAGACGATGTGCGGCATGCCCGGAATCAGCCCGAGCAGGATCAGGATGCCGGCCGTGACACCCAGCACCCGTGGCGACATGAACAGCTGGTGCACGATCTGCTGGCCCATGTCGGAGTCCTTGCCGACGCGCGAGATCACCATGGCTGCCGCGACCGAGATCAACAGCCCAGGAATCTGTGCGACCAGCGCATCGCCCACGGCCATCAGGATGTAGGTGTCCGCCGCCTTCCCGGCCGACAGGCCGTGCTGCAGCATGCCGATGGCGAAGCCCCCGACGATGTTGATGAGCAGGATCAGGATGCCGGCGACGGCGTCGCCACGCACGAATTTCGACGCGCCGTCCATGGAGCCGAAGAAGTTCGCCTCTTCTGCCACCTCGGCACGCCGCCGCTTGGCTTCAGTCTCGTCGATCAGGCCGGCGTTGAGGTCGGCGTCCACCGCCATCTGCTTGCCGGGCATGGCGTCCAGCGTGAAGCGTGCCGACACTTCGGCAATGCGCTCGGCACCCTTGGTGATGACGATGAAGTTGATCACCACCAGGATGGCGAACACGATCAGGCCGACGGCGAAATTGCCGCCGATGAGGAAATGCCCGAACGCCTCGATCACCGCGCCGGCCGCGCCGGGCCCGGTGTGGCCCTCCAGCAGCACCACGCGCGTGGACGCCACGTTGAGCGACAGGCGCATCAGCGTGGTCAGCAGCAGCACCGACGGAAAGGCAGCAAAGTCCAGGGGACGCAGCATGTAGGCCGCGACCATCATCACCATCAGCGCGACAGCAATGTTCAGCGTGAAAAAGGTATCGAGCAGCCAGGGCGGGATCGGCAGCACCATTAGTGCCAGGATGGCCACCACCAGAAGCGGGGCCGAGAGGCCCGAGGCGCCGGCCAGCCGGTTGCCTGCCCATTGCCGGGCCGAAGTCATTGCCGTATTCATGCGGGCTCACCTTGCCGCGTTGCGCGGGAGAGAGGGTCGAGTTCGGGCGCGATATACGGCTGTGGTACGTCGCCGGGCATCTGCCCTTCGCCGCGCAGGGCCGCCTTCAGGCGGTAAACGTAGGCCAGGACCTGGGCCACGGCCGTGTAGAGCGTTGCCGGAATCGGCTGGTCCAGGTCGGCGTTGGCATAGAGCGCGCGCGCCAGCATGGGCGACTGCAGCACCGGCACGGCGCTCGCCTTGGCCAGGTCGCGGATGCGCATAGCGACTAGGTCCGTCCCCTTGGCGATCACCTGGGGGGCGCTCATGCTTTCGTCGTACTTCAAGGCCACGGCGTAGTGGGTCGGGTTCATCACCACGAAATCGGCCTTGGGCACGGCGGAGACGCTGGCGCGGTCGGCGATCTCGCGCTGGCGCTGGCGCATGCGGCCCTTGATTTCGGGGTTGCCGTCGGATTCCTTGTGTTCCTGCTTGACTTCCTGGTGCGACATCTTGAGCCGCTGGCGGAAAAAGAACGCCTGCAGCGGTACGTCGATCAGCGCTGCAAGAAACACCACGAGCAGCAGCAGGCCCATGCCGGCGGTCATCCAGTCGGCCACGTGCGAGAGGGCCATGGGCGAGGGCTGCAGCACCAGGGCAGCCATTTCGTGGATGCTCTTGCCCAGGTAGTTCCAGGCCACCGCGGCCAGGATGCCCGTCATCAGCACCATCTTGGCGACGTTGGCCATCTGCTGCTTGGAAAACAGGTTGGCCGCGCCCTTGAGCGGGTTGAGGCGGCTGAATTCGGGCGCGATGGGCTTGGCGCTGAAGACCCAGCCGCCCGCTCCCACGGCGCTGAGCAGGGCGGCCCCGCCCGTGAGGCCCGCGAAGACGATGCTGGCGACCAGCCCCGTCCCGGCCATCGACTGCAGACGCGCCATCATCGACATGGGAGATCTCATGGTGGCGGCGTCGAAAGCCAGCTGGCGCACCATGTCGAGCCGCAGGTGGTCGATCAACCGCGGCATCAAGATCAGCAACGCCATGGCCCCGGCACCCAGAATGGCCAGGTGCGAGAGGTCGCGCGAGCGCGCGGCCTGCCCGTCGGTGCGGGCTTTCTGCAGCTTGCGTTCGGTCGCGGGAAGGTTGCGGTCTTGGCTCGTTTCCATGGTGGCACGGCGGGGGGTGTCGTGCCATTGTCGTGAGCCGCGCCGGAATCTAAAGCGCGATAAGCGGGCCGGACCCGCCCTTTATCCAGGGCGAGCGGCGCCCTGGCGGGCCGTCAGAAACCCAGGCTGGCCAGCAGGTCGTCCACCTGCGACTGGTCGGTCACGACGTCGGGCGTGGCCTCGGGGTTGACCACCGGGCCTGGGAGGTGTGCCGAGGGCGCTGCTGTGGCCGGCACCACGGCCGTGGGCGGCGCGGTCTCGATCACCAGCTGGACCAACTGGGCCTCGATGGTGGCCGCCAGGGACACCACGCGGGCAATCACCTGGCCGGTGAGGTCGTGGAAATCCTGGGCCATCATGATTTCGGTGAGGTGCTCGTCTGCCGCCCGGCTGACCTGGGAGACGTCGTCCAGGAAGTTCATGATGGCGCCGGTCGCCACGGCCTTCACGGGGTCGCGCACCAACGCCTGGCGCATGCGGGTGGCTTCCGCCGCCAGGTGGTCGTGCTGGAGCTTCGCCTGTTCCACGCGCGTCAGCACCTTTTCCGCGGCTTCCCCCGTCAGCCTGGCAATGTAGGACAGCCGGCTTTGCGCGTCGGGCAACTCGCCCACGGTGCTGCGCAGCTGGTCGGCATAACCCAGCTCGCTGAGCGAATCGTGCAGCTGGCGCGTCAGCATGCCGATCTTCTGGTGCAGATCGGGTTCGACGGACCCGGTGCCGGAAGGGTTGGTCGTGTCCATGGCGCTCTACAGCCCCGCCTTCTTGATGATGAGCGTGACTTTCTCTTCCAGCGTTGCCTTGGTAAAGGGCTTGACGATGTAGCCGGCAGCGCCCCCCTGGGCGGCGGCGACGATGTCCTCCTTGCGCGCTTCCGCGGTCACCATGAGTACCGGCAGGTGCTTGAGCTTGTCGTCCGCCTTGATCTCGCCGAGCAGCTGAAAGCCGTTCATGTTCGGCATGTTGATGTCGGTGACGACGAAGTCGAACTTGGAATTGCGCAGTTTGTGCAGTGCCGCGACGCCGTCTTCGGCCTCGTCGGCTTCGGTGAAACCGCTTTCCTTGAGCAGGTTGCGGACGATGCGCCGCATCGTGGAAAAGTCGTCAACGATCAGGAATCGAAGGGCAGTGGACACGTGGGACCCTTTCGGTCGAGGTAGGCAATAACGTTGGCTAGGGCCGCGGCACCGCGGCGGCGCTGGCGGGCGCGCCAGTGGACGCCGGAGTATCAGTTTGTAATGCCGATTGTGCCGCAGGCGGAGCGTCCGGGCCGCCCAACAGGCGTTCTTCGGCTTCGCGCGTCAGTACGGTGATGCTGATGCGCCGGTTGGCGGCCGCCCGGGGGTGCTCGGCATCGAGCGGCTCGCTGGCCGCCAGACCGACCACGCGCGCGAGCTTGGCGTCGGGCATGCCCGCGGCGACGAGCTCGCGGCGCGTCGCATTGGCGCGATCGGCCGAAAGCTCCCAGTTGCTGTAACCCCGGTCGCCGTTGCCGTAGGGCGTGGCGTCGGTGTGACCGGCCAGGCTGACGCGGTTTTCCACGCCGCCCAGGGCGGCACCAATTTCCCGCAGGATGTCGCGCATGTAAGGTTTGACCAGTGCGCTGCCGCTGTCGAACATGGGGCGGTTCTGGTCGTCCACGATCTGGATCAGCAGGCCGTCGGGCGTCACGTCGATGCGAACTTGCGAGCGGTATTCGCTCAGCCGGGGATTGGCAGAAATAATGCTTTCGACCCGCTCGCGCAGCGTCTTGATGCGCTGGGCGTCGCGCTCGGCCTGCTGGTGGCGCATTTCCTCGGCCGACAGGCGCCGGTTGGTGCTCTTGTCGGCGTCGCTGCGGCGCACCTGCCCGTGCACCTTGCTGAGGTCGTTGCCGCCGCCTGGAATCACGCTCGAACTGTTGCCGGCGCCGGTGCCACCCGACATGGCCACGGTCATGGGCGAATTGAAATAGGCCGCGATGCCTTCCAGGTCGCCCTTGGCGGTGGAGCCGAGCAGCCACATCAGCAGGAAGAAGGCCATCATCGCCGTCACGAAGTCGGCGTAGGCAATTTTCCAGGCGCCGCCATGGGGCGCGTGCTTGCCCTTGCGCACGCGCTTGACGATGATCGGCTGAAGCTTCTTCTCCGCCATGCCGGCCCCGTGCCTACTTGCGGCCCTTCACGTGGGCTTCGAGCTCCAGGAAGGTCGGGCGCGCCGTCGAGAACAGCACCTTGCGCCCGAATTCAATGGCCGTGGCGGGGTTGTAGCCCTGCATGCTGGCCAGCAGCGTGGCCTTGATGCACAGCAGTTCCTTGGCCGCGTCGTCCATGCGCTGCTCCATCAGCCCGGCGATCGGTTCCACCGCGCCGTAGGCCAGGAAAATCCCGAGAAAGGTGCCGACCAGGGCCGAGGCGATCATCCCGCCCAGTACGGCCGGCGGCTGCCCCACCGAACCCATGGTGTTCACCACACCCAGCACGGCCGCCACGATGCCGAAAGCCGGCAGGGCGCCGGCCAGGCGGGTGAGCGCCACCACCGGCGCATGGGCCTCTTCGTGGTGGGTATCGATCTCGCTGTCCATCAGCGCCTCGATCTCGTGCGAATTGAGGTTGCCCGAGACCATCATGCGCAGGTAATCGGTGAGGAATTCGACCACGTGGTGGTCCGCGCCCACGGTCGGGTACTTCTTGAAGATCTCGGACTCGTGCGGCGCCTCGACGTCTTTCTCGATCGCCATCAGGCCGTCCTTGCGCGCCTTCTGCAGAATCTCGTACAGCATGGCCATCAGTTCCATGTAGCGCGCCTTGGTGTATTTCGATCCTTTCAGCAGACCCGGAATCGCCCCGATCGTCGCCTTGAGCACCTTGGGCTGGTTGGTGACGATGAACGAGCCAGCGGCCGCGCCACCGATGGTGATGAGTTCAAAGGGCAGCGCCTCCATCAGCACCTTCATATTGCCGCCGTGCGCAATGAACACGCCGAACACGCAGCCGAAGGTGATGATGTAACCGAGGAGGACAGCCATGGTGGGGCGATTCTGGCAGACGCTTTGCGCTCTGTTCGCCGGAACTGGGGGCGGGAGCCCCGATTGATTCCCCGCTAGCGGCGTGCTGATGCCCCTCTTTCTCGCCGGATGGGGCGCGTAGACGGGGTTGATTTTTTGAATGTTTTTAAGACCTGGCGCTTACCCTGCCTGTCTTTTTAGCTCTCGATTTAGGAGTATTCAAGCGCTGCATGAACGAATACCGCAAGCGGCTAGCACCGAAACAAACAAAAAGTTACTGGATCGCTAAAGTTTGTTGCATGTGGGTCCGATAACACATTCAACAGGGAATCCAAGCCCTGTACCTCGCGACAGGCAGGCCCAGGCCGACCTGGCACGGGTTGGGCCGCCGGCTAGCGCTGGCATTCATTTGATAACGGCAGCAATGCCGCACGTTTGGGCTTACTTCAAGGAGCTACCACCATGGCCGCCACTATCAACACCAATGTCCAGTCGCTCAACGCGCAGCGCAACCTCGGCGTTTCGCAGAACTCGCTGGCCACTTCCATGCAGCGCCTGTCTTCGGGCCTGCGCATCAACAGCGCCAAGGACGACGCCGCCGGCCTCGCCATCTCCGAGCGCATGTCCACCCAGATCCGCGGCCTGAACGTCGCCACGCGCAACGCCAACGACGGTATTTCCCTGGCGCAGACGGCGGAAGGCGCAATGGCCAGCGTTACCAACAACCTGCAGCGCATGCGCGAACTGGCCGTGCAGTCGGCCAACGCGACGAACAGCGCTTCGGACCGCGCCGCCCTGCAGCAGGAAGTGGCGCAACTGTCTGAGGAGATCGACCGCGTCGCCACACAGACGTCCTTTAACGGCACCAAGCTGCTGGATGGCTCATTTACGGCGCAGAAGTTCCAAGTCGGCGCCAACGCTGGCCAGATCATTACCGTGGACTCGATTGCCAGCGCCCGCACCAGCGTGCTTGGCAAGTTCGAAGGCGTGATGGTCAGCAACCAGTCGATCGGCGTCGCAAGCGACACGGCGGCTGCGGCAACCGTCACCATTGGATCGAGTTCGGCGGTCAGCCTGGGCACTATTGCCAACGATGCCAAGGCAATTGCTGCGGCGGTCAATACGGCCGGTATTGCGGGCCTGTCGGCTACGGCTGGTGTTACGACCAAGGCTGCTGGCGTTTCGACCAGCGGCGTTGAAGTTACTACAGCTGGCACGGCCAGTTTCACGATCAATGGCACGACGATCAATTTGAATGCTGTTGCCAATGGCGCCAGCAATCGCGCCGATGCGCTCGCAGCCATCAACAACAAGTCGTCCGTCACCGGGGTGGTGGCCAAGGATACAGGGGCAGGTCTTGAGCTCGTGGCGGCCGATGGTCGCAACATTACGACCTCGGCCTTGACTCTGGGGACGGCCGTGGGAGCCACGCTAGCCAGCTTCGGTCTGGGGGCGGCAGCGACGCAGGGCGCCGGCATCGATATTACGTACGTGGCAGCCGAAGGCGTGACGGGCAACGTGACATTTGCTGGTGTGATGGGCGCTGCATCGCTGGCAATCGGAGACCAGGGCGTTGCAGTCTCGGCACTGGACATTTCCACGGTGGATGGTGCCAACGATGCACTCACGTCTATTGACGCTGCGCTGACGACCATCAACTCCAGCCGCGCCGCCCTGGGTGCCATCCAGAACCGCTTCGCCTCGACCATCGACAACCTGATGACGACCAGCGAGAACCTGACCGCCTCGCGCAGCCGCATCATGGACGCCGACTTCGCGGCGGAAACGGCCAACCTGAGCCGTGCGCAGATCCTGCAGCAGGCCGGCACCGCCATGGTGGCGCAAGCCAACCAGTTGCCCCAGGGCGTGCTGGCCCTGCTGCGCGGCTAAGCAAGCAGAGCCTACGGTGGGCGCCAAGCCCACCACATCCGCATACGGCGCGAGGGTCCACAAAGCCCCCGCGCTTTTTGCGTTGATAGGCGGAGAAAGGTGGAAAAGCGGCGCTTCATGGCGGCTTTGCCGGCCGCGCAGATCTTGAAAATAAAGACCCAAGGGAAGAGAGGCGCCCGTGCCTGTCGTCCCGAACCCAGAGCACTGAAGGCAACCCCCTGTTTGCTGACCGTGCGTTGATTTGCAGCTTTATTTCAGGAGCTATCACCATGGCAGCCACCATCAACACCAACATCCAGTCGCTCAATGCGCAGCGCAACCTCGGCGTTTCGCAGAACTCGCTGGCCACTTCCATGCAGCGCCTGTCTTCGGGCCTGCGCATCAACAGCGCCAAGGACGACGCCGCCGGCCTCGCCATCTCCGAGCGCATGTCCA
>Ga0208518_100081_pt1 | contig 58700 bp, 53 predicted proteins | sample LakWasM127_HOW14_2_FD_183937 | JGI IMG/M metagenome (GOLD analysis project Ga0208518, IMG submission 183937) | Freshwater sediment methanotrophic microbial communities from Lake Washington under simulated oxygen tension - Sediment Metagenome... | ecosystem: Environmental > Aquatic > Freshwater >...
TGGCGTGGGGATCAGCCCTGCGACGCCAGAGGAAGACGCGCAGGCCTTGCGCTGGAGTTTCTGGGCGGTGACCGAACTGGAGAAAGATGCCCTGACCGTGCTCATGCACCGGCGCGTCATGCCAGAAGCCCAGCGCAAGAGCGATCTGGCGGCCGCTGCGGAAAGGCGCCTCAACGTCCCCCTTGCCGTACTGGAGGCGGAACTGCGCACTCAGCATGGGCGCGGCCGAGATTGGCTGGCCGGTACCCGCTTTACCGTGGCTGACCTGTGCGTCGCCAGCGTGCTCGCCTGGGCCATGCCGGCACGCGCCCTGCTGGCAGCACACCCACTGAGCGCGCAATGGCTGGTGCGTTGCCTGGCACGTCCGGCACAGCAGGCGATGCGCGAACTCGCACGCCAGTACGGCGTGGAAGACTATCAAAAAAATAGCTGCTAACGCTTACCCTATAAGCGCTAGCAGCTATTTTTACTTGAAATTTCGCCACCCGCAAGTGGCGCAGCGGCGCCTTAGAATTGCCCTAGCGCAGCACCAGCACGGGAATATGCGAATGCGTCAGCACATGCTGGGTTTCGCTTCCCAGAAGCAGGCGCTTGATGCCCTTGCGGCCGTGCGAGGCCATGACGATCAGATCGCACTTGTGCTTCTTGGCCGCGGCAATCACCGCTTCGGCCACCAGATCAGACTTGGCCACCACTGCTTTGGCCGTCACACCCTGAGCGCTTGCATCGGCCTTGATGGCGTCTACCGTTGTTTGGGCGTTTGCAGTCCATTGCGCTTCAATCTGCTTGACGTTCTGGGCGTCCACTGGCAATGCGCCCTCCATGTAGCTGCGCGGGTAGCGCGGCACCACCTTGAGCGCCACCAGCGTCGCGCCCGTCAAAGCCGCGAGGGACAGGGCGCTTTGCACCGCTTTTTTGGAGAGATCGGAGCCATCGGTGGCAACGAGAATGCGCTGGTACATGAGAGGCCTCTTGGATGAACACAACAATGGGCACAGCGTAGGCGCCGAGTGCGCTCTCGGACTTGATTCAAGTCAATTCCATGAAAGTAGTGTGGGTTAAGCTTGCGCCATGTCAAAGAGTTTTTCGGCACCAGCAACTTCGGCACCCCTGCCGCAAGCCCAAGGTGTCTCTGCCGAGCAGCTCCACAGCGTGGAAAATTTGCTCGACGACCCTGCGGAGTGGCCTGCGTTTGGCCGCCCGGTGGAGTCTGCAGGCGAAGGCAATCATTGGGAATCGCATCTTGTCATCGAGGGCATGCATTGCGCAACCTGTGCCTTGACCATAGAAGACGCGCTGCGCGCGGTCCCCGGAATTGCGCAGGTCGATGTCAGCGCCGCGACCCAGCGCGCGCGCGTGGTGTGGGCTGCGGATGCCACGCGGCCCTCGCAATGGCTGAATGCCGTGCGCAAAGCGGGCTACCGTGCACTTCCTGCAGTGGATGAGGCAGCACGCGCGCAACGCGTGCGCGAGAACCGCCGTGCACTGTGGCGTTTGCTGGTGGCGGGCTTTTGCATGATGCAGGTGATGATGTATGCGTGGCCGGCCTACATCGCGCAGCCTGGTGACCTGAGCGTTGAAATGGAGTCCCTGCTGCGCTGGGCCTCCTGGGTCATTACCTTGCCGGTGGTGCTGTTTGCCTGCGGCCCATTTTTTTCCAGCGCCCTGGCAGATGTCTGCCATCGCCGCATCAGCATGGACCTGCCAGTCGCCTTGGGCATGGCGATCACGTTCGGGGTGAGTACGCTGGGCACCTTTCAGCCCGAGGGCTTGTTTGGGCGTGAGGTGTACTACGACTCACTGACCATGTTTGTCTTCTTCCTGCTGACGGGGCGTTGGCTGGAGCTGCGGCTGCGTGAGCGTACTGCCGGCGCGCTCGAAGCCGTGATGAACCGGCTACCGGACAGCATCGAGCGACGCAGCGGCGACGGCAGCTTTGTCCGCGTTCCGGTGCGCCGCCTTGCAGTGGGCGACGTGGTGCGCGTGCTGCCCGGAGAGGCGTTCCCTTCGGATGGGCGTTTGACAGCCGGCAGTTCTCGGGTGGACGAGGCCTTGCTGACCGGCGAGTCCGCACCGCGCTGGCGCACCGTGGGGGCATCGGTTTGTGCGGGCAGCATTAACTTGGAAGCCGCCGTGGAGATGGAAGTCGTTCGCTTGGGCGCCGACACGCGCTTTGGCGAAATTGTCGCGCTGATGGAAAGCGCCTCGCTGCAGAAGCCCCGCCTGGCCCAGTTGGCTGACCGTGTGGCGCGGCCCTTTTTGATTTTCGTGCTGCTGGCAGCGCTGGCGGCTCTGCTGTGGTGGTGGCCGCGCGACCCGCAGCACGCGCTGATGGTGGCGGTCTCGGTGTTGATTGTTACCTGCCCCTGCGCACTGTCGCTGGCCACCCCCGTGGCCATGCTCTCGGCCGCTGGTGCCTTGGCGCGCGAAGGCGTTCTGGTGCGCAATCTGCAGGCGCTTGAAACCCTGGCTGGCGTTGATACGGTGGTGTTTGACAAGACCGGCACGCTGACGCTCGACCGCATGGTGCTGCGCCACACCGAGGCGACGGGCGGCTTGTCGCCTTCAACCGCGCTGGAGCTGGCGGCAGCGCTGGCGCGGCACTCGCTGCATCCGGTATCGCGTGAGCTGGTGGCAGCTGCGGAGCAAGCCTTGCCGCAAGGCGCTCCGTCTTGGGACGTGAGCGAGGTTGTCGAAATACCGGGGCGGGGCCTCAGCGCGCAAGTTCGGACCATCAGCGGCACCGGTCCAGTGCGGACGCTGCTGCTGGGCTCTGCCGAGCATGTGGGCGTGGCGTTGCCTGAGCGTGACTGCGTGCAGGTGTGCATGGGCTGGGCCGAAGACGTAGTTTCGCGTCGCGTGAGCGCACGTTTTGAATTGGACGAGCAATTGCGCGGTGATGCCGAGATTTCGCTGCGTGCGTTGGCCCATGCGGGCATTGCAGTACAGATACTTTCGGGCGATCGGTCTGCATCGGTAGGCCGCGTGGCGCGGCGGGCGGGTATTGCCAATTGGCGGGGCGATTGCACGCCGGCCGACAAACTGGCTGCGCTTTGCGCCTTGCAGGCAAACGGGCATCGCGTCGCCATGGTGGGTGACGGGCTGAATGATGGCCCCGTGCTCGCCGCTGCCCACGTCTCCTTCGCTTTCGGTAGCGCTGTGCCGCTGGCGCGCTTGCGTTCCGATTTCGTGATGCTGGGCGGGCAGTTGCGTCTGATTGCGCAATCCATCGTGCTGGCGCGCAAGACGCTGCGTGTGGTGCGGCAAAACCTTTGGTGGGCGGCTGGCTACAACGCCTTGTGCGTCCCGCTGGCCATTGCTGGGTGGATGCCGGCGTGGCTCGCTGGCCTGGGCATGGCCACAAGCTCCTTGTTGGTGGTGCTCAACGCGGCGCGCCTGGCGCGTGCCATGCCGCCGCTCGCGCCACTGGTAGAGGCACAGGCGCAATGCACTTCCCTCGTCCATGCGCCGATGCGTGCCTGATCTTCAAGGAACTTCCATGGATATTTTGTATGTGCTCATCCCGCTGTCCGTAGGTTTGGTGCTGCTCGTGCTGCTCGGTCTTTGGTGGGCGGTCTATCGTGGCCAGTTCGAAAATATCGACCAGGAAGCGGAGCGCATTCTTCGAGAGAATTGACGTTGGTCAAAAACATTACTTACAGCACGGTTAATATTTTTGCAGACTTTCAGAGGTAATTGATGACTCCTTCAACCACAGCAAATGCCGGCTATTACAACGACACCGTTGTCCGGCAGTTTTCCATCATGGCCGTCGTATGGGGCGTGGTCGGCATGCTGGTCGGCGTGTTTATCGCCTCCCAGCTGGCTTGGCCAGAGCTGAACTTCGGCATACCCTGGCTCAGCTACGGGCGTTTGCGCCCACTGCACACCAACGCGGTGATCTTTGCCTTCGGTGGCTGTGCACTGATGGGGACCAGTTATTACGTCGTACAGCGCACCTGCCAGGTGCGTTTGTTTGGTGGGCCGTTGGCGGCCTTTTCCTTCTGGGGCTGGCAACTGGTGATTCTTGCTGCGGCCATCAGCCTTCCGTTGGGCTATACCACCAGCAAGGAATATGCTGAGCTTGAGTGGCCCATCGACATCCTCATTACCATCGTATGGGTAGCCTATGCCATCGTGTTCTTTGGCACCATCGGCATACGCAAGGTGCGCCACATTTACGTGGCGAACTGGTTTTACGGCAGCTTTATTCTGGCGGTGGCGCTGCTGCACATCGTCAACAGCGCGGAAGTGCCCGCCGGCTTCATGAAGAGCTACTCGGCCTATGCCGGCGTGCAGGATGCCATGGTTCAGTGGTGGTACGGCCACAACGCGGTCGGGTTCTTCCTCACGGCGGGCTTCTTGGGCATGATGTACTACTTCATTCCCAAGCAGGCGAACCGGCCTGTGTACAGCTACCGCCTCTCGATCGTCCACTTTTGGGCGCTGATCTTCACCTACATGTGGGCGGGCCCGCACCACCTGCACTACACGGCCCTGCCTGACTGGACGCAGTCGGTCGGCATGGTGTTCTCGCTGATTCTGCTGGCTCCCAGTTGGGGCGGCATGATCAACGGCATGATGACGCTGTCGGGCGCATGGCACAAGCTGCGTGAAGACCCCATCCTGCGCTTCCTGATCGTTTCGTTGTCGTTCTACGGCATGTCCACTTTTGAAGGTCCGATGATGGCCATCAAAACGGTCAATGCGCTCTCGCATTACACGGACTGGACGATCGGCCACGTGCATTCGGGTGCGCTTGGTTGGGTGGGACTGATCACCATCGGCTCGCTCTACTACCTGATTCCACGCCTGTTCGGTCGCGAGAAGATGCATTCTGTCAAGGCCATTGAACTCCACTTCTGGCTTGCCACTATCGGCATCGTGCTCTACATCGCGTCCATGTGGATTTCCGGGGTGATGCAAGGCCTGATGTGGCGTGCAGTGAACGCGGATGGCACGTTGACCTATACCTTCGTTGAGGGTGTCAAGGCCACCTATCCCTTCTATGTGATTCGGGTGATCGGCGGACTGCTGTACCTCAGCGGCATGCTCATCATGGCTTGGAACGTCTGGCTGACGGTAAGTTCCGGCCGCTCCTCCACGGTGGCGATACCGGCCCTCAAGCCCGCCCACGCCTGAGTTTTGAGGATTGATTCATGTCACATACCAACAAAGTATCCAAAGGCTTCTCGCACGAGAGCATCGAGACCAACAACTTCTTGATGATCGTGCTGATCGTTCTGGTGGTTGCGGTGGGCGGCCTGGTGGAAATCGTGCCGCTGTTCTTCCAGAAATCCACGACCGAGCCCATCAAGGGACTCAAGCCCTACACGGCGCTGCAACTGATGGGCCGTGATATTTATCAGCGCGAGGGTTGCTACAACTGCCACTCGCAAATGATTCGGCCTTTCCGTGCGGAAACTCTGCGCTACGGCCACTATTCGGTGGCGGGTGAGTTCGTCTATGACCATCCCTTCCAATGGGGCAGCAAGCGTACTGGTCCGGACCTGCAACGCGTAGGCGGCAAGTACAGCGACGAATGGCACCGCATCCACCTGAACAACCCGCGGGACGTGGTGCCTGAATCCAACATGCCGGCCTACTCTTGGCTCAATACCGGCATGGTCGATCCGCAAGATGTTGCGCCGCACATGAGAGCCCTGCGCAGAGTAGGTGTTCCGTACACCGACGAGGAGATTGCCGCCGGAGCCAACGAAGTCAAGGGCAAGACGGAAATGGACGCCGTCGTGGCCTATCTGCAAGTGCTGGGCCGCTCGCTCAAATAACGGCAGGAGAACACCATGGATATCACTACCTTGCGCATCGTGTTCACGCTGCTGTCGTTCGCCTGCTTTCTGGGTATAGGCATATGGGCATTTTCCAGCCGCAACCGCGAGCGCTTTGAAGAAGCCGCACGCCTTCCCTTCGAACAAGATTGATCCGATCAGCTCCGAAAACGAGAACATCCCATGAGCGATTTCACCCACAATTTCTGGTCGATCTACGTCGCTGGCATGACGCTGGCCGGGATCATCGGCTGCCTGCTGCTGCTGTGGTTCACCGCGCGCAAGAAAGTCGACGCCGCAACCGACAACACCACGGGCCATGTCTGGGACGAGGACCTGACAGAGATGAACAACCCCATGCCGCGCTGGTGGATGTGGCTGTTTGTCATCACCATCGTTTTCGGCCTGGGCTACTTGGCGTTTTATCCTGGGTTGGGAAATTTCGCCGGCAAGCTGGGTTGGACCGAAGTCAAGGAATACCAAGAGGAAATGCAAAAGGGCGAGGCCGAGATCGCTCCTGTGTATGCACGGTTTGCCTCTTTGACGACGGAGCAACTGGCGGGTGACCCACCGGCCATGGCCATTGGCGAGCGCCTATTCATGAACAACTGTGCGCAGTGCCATGGCTCTGATGCCCGCGGTAGCAAGGGTTTTCCTAATCTCACGGACAAGGATTGGTTGCACGGTGGACTGCCAGAAAACATCAGTGAGACGATCCACAATGGCCGGATTGGCATGATGCCGCCTATGGCTGCGGCGGTCGGTACGGCGGACGACGTGCGCAATGTGGCGAATTACGTGCTCAGCCTCTCTGGCAGCCCGCACGATTCGGTGCGCGCATCGCTAGGCAAGTCCAAGTTCGTTGCTTGCGCTGCCTGCCACGGCATGGACGGCAAGGGCAACCAGGTGATCGGAGCGCCTAACTTGACGGACGACATCTGGCTTCATGGTTGGGGCGAGGCCGCCATCACTGCCATGGTCAACAATGGGAAAACCAATGAGATGCCCGCGCAGGCCAGTAAGCTCACCGAGCCACAAATACGTGTGTTGACCGCCTACGTGTGGGGTCTGTCGAACCGGCCCAAAGCTGCACAATGATCCTGCGGATTTCCCTGGTTTCCGGGGTCGGTATCCGATCGCTGCAACCAGGGGAATTGTCCCGAGGGTCTGAAATTTCTTTGTACGTGGCACTTTCGTCCTGATGTGCTGAATTTCTAAAGCAGTTTTCCATGAATACCCCAGGCGATAAGCCTCGCAAGGTCATCCCGATTGCCCCAGTGGCATCGGAGCCATCTGCACAGAACTCTGTGTCTTCTCTCTACGAGGCGCAGAAGAAGATCTACCCACGTTCAATTAGTGGGTTTTTCGCGCGGTGGCGCTGGGCCCTGGTGTTCATCACCCAGGCCGTGTTCTACGGTCTGCCGTGGCTGGAGTGGGGACAGCGACAGATGGTGCTGTTCGACTTGGGCGCGCGCCGTTTCTATATGTTCGGCCTGGTGCTGTACCCGCAGGACTTCATTTATTTGACGGGCTTGCTGATCATCTCCGCGTTGTCGCTGTTTCTGTTCACCGCAGTGGCCGGTCGCTTGTGGTGCGGCTTTGCTTGTCCACAAACGGTCTACACCGAAATATTCATGTGGATCGAGCACAAGGTCGAGGGCGATCGCAGCGCCCGCGTGCGACTCGACAACGGTCCGTGGACGGCCGAGAAAATCTGGAAAAAATCGCTCAAGCAAGCACTGTGGGTGCTGATTTCGCTATGGACAGGCTTCACGTTCGTCGGCTACTTCGTGCCCATTCGCCAGTTGGGTATCGAGCTGCTGGCGCTCCAGGGAAGCTGGCAAGTGTTCTGGGTGCTGTTCTATGGGTTCGCAACGTATGGCAATGCCGGCTTCTTGCGCGAGCAAGTGTGCAAGTACATGTGTCCGTACGCACGTTTCCAGAGTGCGATGTTCGACAAGGACACACTGATCGTCACCTACGACGAAGCACGTGGCGAGCCGCGTGGTCCCCGCGTCAAGACGGTGGATTACAAGGCCAAGGGGCTGGGCGATTGCATTGATTGCACTTTGTGCGTCCAGGTCTGCCCCGTGGGCATTGATATCCGTGATGGCCTGCAATACGAATGTATCGGTTGCGGTCTGTGCGTGGATGCGTGCAACAGCGTGATGGACAAGATGCACTATCCACTCGGGTTGATCCGGTTTTCCACGCAGAACGCCGTGGTCAAAGGCTGGGGCAAGGCGGAGATTTTCCGCCACGTGCTGCGCCCGCGCGTGCTCATCTACACTGGTATTCTGGTGGCGCTGTGCGTGGGCATGCTGACAAGCCTCATCATGCGCACTCCGTTGAAGGTCGATGTGGTGCGGGACAGGGCTGCACTGTCGCGTATCGTGGCAGGGGGAAAGCTTGAGAATATTTATCGACTTCAGATCATGAACGCCACCGAAACCACGCACCGCTACCGCATCAGTGCCGCGGGGCTCGATGGGCTGGAGTTGGCCTCGGAGCCCGAATTCGAAATTGAGGCTGCGCAGTCGCGTTGGGTGCCGGTCAATCTGCGCATTCCCTATGGCTCGGCCGAGCCTGGATCTCACCCAGTGCATTTTGATATTGAAGCCATTGGCACGAATGCGCATGTTCGCGAAAAATCGGTTTTTCTGGTGCCACGCTGATCAGACTGAATTCGCAGCCATGGTCGGTGCCGCCTACCTCCCTGATTGACCCTCATGATCAACCCATCCGCTCCTTCTGCTGATTCTTCCAAGCCCCAACCCTGGTGGAAATTTGGCTTTGTCTGGCTCATTTTTGGTGGACCTGCCGTCGTCGTGGTGGCATCGTTTGTCACCCTGTGGCTGGCCATTCGAACGCCGGATCCGGTGATCGATGAAAACTACTACCAGCATGGCATGGCCATCAACAAGACGCTCACCGCACAGGAGCACAGCCTTGCCCCTGCGATGAAAGGGCGCAACCATGCGGCAACACCGGCTGAAGACGTACCGCGCTGAAATCGCTGCGCCCAATTACCTTTAGAGGAAGCAAGCAGATGTGGACCCAACGCCTGATGTGGATTGCATGGCCCGCCTTTTTGGTCGCGGGCCTGCTCGAAATGCTGGTTTTTGCCATGGTCGATCCGAGTGATCTGCACTGGTTTGGTGAGCCGCTTGGATTGTCTCGCCAGGGCGTGTACACGCTGGCGTTCTTCCTGTTTTGGGCAATGACGATTGCATCCAGCGCATTGACCACCTTGCTCTCGTTTTCACCTTTCGAGGTCAATCGCTGTCCTGTGCCCAATGGCGAACGACCAGACGATTGCCGAAAAATCCACATGCGCACCTGACTTTCGCTTGGAACCCGACACATGGCAGACGCTGCAATGTCCCCTTTCCCATTTTTTTCAACCTGCGACTTCTGCGACCTGCACAAGACAGACGACAGCGGCGCTTTTCGCGTGCTGCCTCCGAGCTTGTCATCGTTCGGAGGCAAGCGCGTATTCGCCGGGCCTGTGAGCACAGTCAAATGTTTTGAAGACAATGCTTTGGTAAAGGCGGCGCTCGACACGCCCGGCGAAGGCCGCGTTTTGGTGGTCGACGGTGGTGGCTCGCTGCGCCGCGCTCTTGTGGGGGGCAACCTGGCGGCGGCGGCTGCGGCGAATGGATGGGCCGGCATCGTGGTCGACGGCTGTGTGCGCGATGCAGCAGAACTGGCGGCTGCGTCAGTGGGGATTTGTGCCCTCGGCCTCATGCCCCTGCCAACCACCAAACGTGGCGAAGGGCAGCGCGATGTCGCGATTCAAGTGCTTGGGGTATCGGTGCGTCCTGGTGATTGGCTGTATGCCGATCAGGACGGCATAGTGGTCAGCACTACTGCGTTGCACGCCCCCTGAGTGCTGTGCCAGAGCGGCACCAGTACTTGCAAGGCACCCATGGCGCTGGTTGTGCCCCTCTCATCCCGTCGCCTGGGGTGACGGACCAGAAACCGTTTGGCCGACGAGCGCTCGCATGCGGGTCAGCCGCCCCGTTGCCTTGTCCGTGGTGGGCACTGCACGCTGTGCATGCAGTCCAGGGCAAGTGGCTAACGGCTAACGGTGGTCCGAATATTTGTGTGCATGGGTTATTGGCTTGGGCTTCGCACCTTCTGGCCCCACCTTGACCGCCTCATCGGCGCGGGCAAGCAGCTGGGCACATTCGGCATCGTCTTCTGCCGCTGGGACCGTGATGGGCACAAGTGCCAGGGCGGTGGGGGCCGCGACCGCGGCGACGATTGCAGCACCAGCACGAGCCAGTAAGGGGCCTACCTCAAATCCCACCTTGGGATCGATGAAGGGGCCGCGTACGGTGAGTGGCGTACGCAGCGAGAAGAATTTCCATTGCAACGATTCAGGTTTGACACGCAGGTTGATGTATTCATGCCCAAAGTCAACCGTTCCGACCGCCTCGACTACCGCCTCGTTGGTGCTCAATTTGACCGAGCGCGTTTGGGCCATGCCGTTCTTGATGCCAAAGTCCGCCATGGCGCAACGCAGTTTCACTTCCTTGTCGGCGCCAAACAGCTTGGTGACAATTACGCTGCCCAAGTTGAGCGCGGCCAGATCCAGGAGCTGCTTGCTTAGTGTGCCGTCACGCACATACAGGCGCGCCTCGCCAGAGCTGCTCGCGAGCATGCTGGCAATGGAGTCCCCCCTGCTTGCCAGAGCAAATGCGCCGTCCATACGACCGAGGCTCTTGTCCATCAATGCCACTTTGGGAAACAACGCAGACAGTTTAAGGCCGTCCACCGTCGCATGAATGCGGGCATTCAGAGGGTCTGTATGGCCATCAAGGTCCACTTGGGTATCAATCCGCCCTTTGGCTACGCCGAAGCGCAAGGGGTTCAGGTGCAATGTGCCGTTCTTGAGGGTGGCACGCATACTCAGGTTGTCCAAGGGCAGAGACGATGGGCCCAACAATTTTTCGCCGAGAAAGGCGATGTCCAGGTCCATTGCCCCCCAGCGATCTGTTGCGAATTTGGTGTTGGGCAGAACCTTCCCGGGGCGGGCAGTTTCTTTTTTGTCTGATTCTGTGCTTTGGGTCGTGCCAATGATGGGGCCGAGATCCGCCAAGCGGAGTTTTTTGGACTTCAATTGCCCCCTCAAATGCGGCCGAGGTTGCCCGGAGGTGTAGGTGAGATGCCCTTCCAGGTCGCTTTCGCCCACGGTGCCGGAGAAGTCCTCGTAATCCCACGTTGCGTGTTCTGGCTCCAGGCTGCCGACCAGATGGCCACTGGTCTTGTAAGGTGGCGTATTGGGAAGCACGAGCCCTGTCAGCCCGTAGAGATCGGCCATGGAGTCGCCCTCGAGCTGCACCTGCAAATCGACGCCAGAGAGCTTGCGGGGGTTGGACACAGTGCCTCGCGCCTGCGCGCGCGTGTTCCCGGCACGCACTTCGAAGTCCACGGGGTATTCCACTGCTGCATCGCGCAATGACAGCAACTGCCCCACACGTCCCCAGCCTTTAAGTTTCGCATTGCGGAACTTGCCGCTCATCTCGACGTGCAGCCCATAGCGGGCACTGTCCTCGTCAGTCGATGCCGTTTTGTCTTGCTCTTCAATGGCGGCGCGCAGCGCCAGCTGCTGCATTTGGTCGGTGTACGAGAGGCGGGCTTGGGTAAGCCCCAGCTGTCGCACGTCTACTCTCCAGGGATTGGGCTGTGCCGTATCGGCTTCCTGCGTCTGGCGGGGAAAAGTCCAGTTGTTTTCGCCATTTTCCTTGCGCGCAAGCGCTATGTCGGGGGCAGAGAGCATCAGCGTGTCGATCAATACCACGCGTCCCAGCAAGGGCAGCAGCCGCAGGCTTGCGCTGGCTTGCTTGACTTGCGCCATGAGCGGTTGTGTGTCGGCAGCCCCATCCTTGCGGGCAGGTGGGGCCAGGGAGGGTGGCTGGGAGCGCGTGCTTGGCGCATCCAGGGAGCCAAGATCGCCAAAATGCTTGCGATTGGCCAGTTCCAGATCCCTTGCCTGAACCAGAAGTCCCGGAACCCAGTGGCGCCACCCGGTGTCCAGGGGCTGGGGCCAGATCCAGTGGGCCTCAAGATTTCCCTTGATTTCAAAATGCCGGCCACTGGCTGTACTGACCTGTTCATTGATCCATGGCCTGGCCCGGTTCCAGTCGATCAGGTGCACCGCCAGCAGCGTGGCGAACGGCAACACCAAGGTGGCCGCGCACAGCACAAGCGCAGCGCGCAGCCAAAGGAGACGTGCCAGGGCAGGGCGTTGCGGTGACGGCGGAGCGCTTGGGGGGTCGATGGTGACCATAGGCCCGCTATGCTACGGCGGCCCCAGCAGGAGTTGGCGCGTGGGCGAGGTTTGCCGCCCTTGTCCTACATCAAGACCGCTATGCCCCGTCGTTCAGGTATTGCGCAGGCAAGCAGAACATCCTGCTACAGCACTGCAAAAAGTTTTTCTCGCAGTTCTGGCAGGCGCTTGTGACCTATTGAATTGGATTCCAGTGCCTGGGCCCAAGCGTGGTACACCTCGCGCAATTCACTGCTGCTCTTGCAGTTGTAGATCGACTCGATCAGACTGATACGGTTGTGGTGTCCGAAGATGTTGTTGACGGTATTGGTCATGAAATTGCGCGCCATCTCAATTTCCTTGGCGCTGCGCGATTCTGCTGGTGGCAAAACGGCCAGCCAGTCGGTGGAGGCAGGAGCAAGCATGGATGCCTCGGCCGCAGAGCCGGTTGCCGGGGAGGCCTTCGCTGGCAGCACAGCCTTCATTTCTACGCAGTCGCGGTCAAGGAGCTCGTTCAGGTATTGCGCAAGCTCGTGTCCGGCCACAAAGGGCTCCAGGTCGTGTCCCGTGCGGCGTCCGTCAATCAGCACCAGCAGCCGCCGCGCCAAGGGGCTGAGTCCCAGCGAACGCGAGGCGATTTCTTGCTGCCCGGTGGTGGTTTTGGAGAAAATGGCGGAGCGTAAGTCGGTGGGGGTATCTGGCATGAAGCCGGGATCCTTGAAAAAGCGGAATTTCTCTCTCGATAGTGATCTACGGGATAGGGACTGCACACTGGGGTTTTTACCGATTTTGCGGAGAGATACCAAGAAAGCGGGTGATTGGCCGTTCCTTGCCGCCGCAGGGCTACAATTTTTCGGCCCCCGACAGGCCTATCTACCCAACGCCATGCAAAAAAACCGCCGCCCAGCTGTACTGCCGATGCGCGATGGTGTGAGCCCGAGCTGTGTGGTGCTGCCTTCCAAAGGGCATGGATTGGCGTTGGATTTTCTCTGCGATCGTATTCCCAAGGTCTCCCGTGCCGACTGGGAACGGCGTATGGCGGCGGGGGAAGTCGTGGACGAGCACGGTCAAACGGTGCTCCCTGTAAGTTTGTTTGTACCCGGTCTCAGGTTGTTCTACTACCGCAGCCTGGCGAGCGAGCCCCGACCGCCGGACGCAGAAGTCGTGGTGTACCGCGATGCCCACCTATTGGTGGCCGACAAGCCGCACTTCATGCCGGTCACGCCCTCGGGCCGCTATCTGCACCACAGCCTGCTCGTGAGGCTCAAGCGGGCCTACGGCTTGAGTGAGCTCTCGCCCCTGCACAGGATTGACCGGGACACCGCGGGCCTGGTCCTGTTTTCGGTGCAGCAGGCCACACGTGGCACCTACCAGGCGTTGTTTCGTGAGCGCTGCATCGACAAGGAATACGAGGCCATTGCGCCCATCTGGCCGTGCGGGGCGCCGCCACGTGAGCGCGCCAGCCGCCTTGAGGAAAGCCCACAATTTTTTCGCATGCACGAGGTAAGCGGTCCGGCCAACAGCCTCACGCATATCGATGTGTTGGAGACGGGCACTGATTGGGCACGTTACCGCCTGCGGCCGGTCACGGGCAGACGCCACCAGTTGCGCGTGCACATGGCGGCGCTTGGTCTGCCGCTGCGCAACGACGCGTTCTACCCCGAAGTGAACGACCCGCCGGAGGGCGATTGGTCTCGGCCCTTGCAGTTGCTCGCGCGCTCGCTGGCCTTCACCGACCCCTTGACGGGGGACGCCAGGTTTTTTGCCAGCCAGCGGTCGCTATTGCCACTGGGCGATGGTGGTGCCTGAGTCCATCCCTTACTGCTACTAAATTGATATCTGGAACCGCTTACCTGGTAAGCGGTAGAGGCCGAAAACACCTAAAACTCTGGCGCCGAGGTGAACTGCAGTGGTTCCGCGGTTCGCGGATGCGCGAAAGCCATTCGCGTGGCATGCAGCAGCAATCGGGGGGCGCTGGCCGCGTCGCCGTACAAGGCATCACCCAGGATGGCGTGGCCGATGGCCGACAGGTGCACGCGCAGCTGGTGCGTGCGCCCTGTGAGCGGTGCGAGTTCCAGCCGAGTGGCATTGCTACCTTGGGCCGGTCCGAGGATGCGCCACTGGGTTTGGCTGGCTTTGCCCAGTGCGTGGTCGATGACGCGCAGCGGGCGGCGCGGCCAGTCTGCGGCGATGGGCAGGGAGATGGTGTTCCAGCCGCCATCCGCTTGCGCTGCGGGCCCGTCGTGCGGTCTTCCGTGCACGATGGCCTGGTAGCGTTTGTGAACCCGCTGCTCGGCAAATGCGGCCGACAGAAGGCGCTGCGCCTCGGGATTGCGTGCCATCACCAGCAGCCCAGAGGTCGCTTGGTCCAGGCGATGCACCACCAGTGCGCCCGGCCAGCGCTGACTGGCACGCTGGCTCAGGCAGTCGCTTTTGTCAGGCCCGCGCCCTGGCACGCAAAGCAGGCCGGAAGGCTTCTCCAGCACCAGCAGGTCCGCATCTGCGAATATGGCGACCACGTCTGGCGGTGGCGCCTGCGGTTCAGGCATCGCCACGCACCAGGCGCTGCACGGTGGTGCAGAGTTCTTCGACGTCGTTGGGTTTGTGCACCAGCGCGCGCGCGCCAGCGCGGATCGCCGCTTCTTCGATCTCTTGCGTGACGTAGCCAGAGGCCAATGCCACCGGCAGATCGGACCGCAGCCTTTGCGCCTCGCGCAAGAGGTCCAGCCCGGAAAAGCCCGGCATGTTGTAGTCGGTCACCAGCAGGTCGTATTTCCAGGGCGCTTCCGCCAGGGCCGCGAGGGCGCCGCGCGGATCGGTGAATCCGCTCACCTGGTAACCGCGCCGGCGCAGGAGGCGCTGCACCAGAAAGACCAGCGCCTGGTCGTCGTCCACGTACATGACATGGTGAGGAGTGCTCGTGCGCGGCGCCTCGGCCACCAGCGGCGCGGGGGTGCTGGCAACGAACTCAGGCGCCTGTGCCTCGTCTTCGGCTGCGGGGAAGTAAAGAGTGAAGCAGCTTCCTTCGCCCAAGGTGGCGCGCACATCCACAGCGCCTCCGTGGGCGCGCATCACGCCATGCACGACGGCAAGACCGAGCCCTGTTCCCTGGCCCACGGGCTTGGTGGTGAAGAACGGCTCGAACACTCGCGTCAACGTATCTGCATCGATGCCCGGGCCATTGTCGTGCACGATGATGGCCACATAGCGGCCCGCTGCGAGGCCCAGGCGTTCGCGAACGCGGGCATCGGGTTGGGCCGGGTGGGCTTGTACCGTGACGTGGCCGCGGCGCCCGGTCATCGCCTGGATGGCGTTGGTGCACAGGTTGAGAACGGCCTGTTCGACCTGTGTCGCATCGGCCAGTATGGGGGGCAGGGCGCTGGACGCGCGCACCTGCAGTTCAACCGTGGGCGGTAGCGTGACCCGCAGCAGACGCTCGGTGTCGTGCAGCAGCGCCTCCAGGCGAACCGGTGTTCGCCGAGGTGGCTCGTTGCGGCTGAAGGTGAGGATTTGGCGCACCAGGTCGCGGGCGCGGCGGCCGGCTTTGGCGATTTCGCGCAGGCTTTCCTGCACAGGAGAGTCTGGTGGGCAATCCGCCCGCGCCAGCTCCACGTTGCCCAAAATAGCCCCGACGATGTTGTTGAAGTCGTGCGCAATACCGCCGGCCATGGTGCCGATGGCCTGCATCTTGTGCGATTCGCGCAGTTGCAGTTCCAACTCGCCACGCCGCTCCTCTGCACGCTTGCGCGCCGTGAGGTCACGGGCAAACACAGTGGTGGTCTCGCCGTCGGCGTGCTGCTCGAACGAGACGCTCACCTCCACGGCCAGTTCGTGTCCGCTTGCGGTGCGCGCCGTCATTTCACCCAGCAGGACCTGTGTGGTGAGCGGTGCAAACAACAGCGCCTCGGCCGCCTTGGGCAGAAAGCGCTCGAGCGGGCTTCCCAGGGCGTCGCTGACCGCGCACTGAAACAGCGCGGCAGCCGTGGGGTTGAACACGGTAATGCGCTGGTGCCGGTCCACGCACACGATGGCGTCGAGCGCTGAGTTGATCACGGCCGCCAGGCGCTTTTCACCAGCGTAGAGCTGTTCGTTGCGCTGTTGAAGCTCTCTTGTGCTTTGTTGCAAGGCGCGGCGCTCGGCCAGCAGCGGCCCCTGGTCTACCAGGGCGCAGAGGAACTGGTATTGCGAGAGATTGTTCTCCTGTGGCGTCTCGATGCGCGCGATGTGCAGATCGCCCGTGATGTGCGTGGTCTCGCCAATGCGAAATACGACTTCGGTTGCTTCGGCATGTCCTTGCGCCGCCGCCTGCGAAAACGCGTGCTGCACGCGCTGTGCGTGTGCAGCATCCACAAAGGGCATGAGCGCAGTCAGCGGGCGATCGCCTTCGCCTGGCTGAAACGAGCGGTGCGCCATGGGATTGGCCTGAACCACCATGTCGTGTGCATCGATCACCATGAGTACCAGTGGCACACTGGCAAACAGCGCTTCGAAACGCTCGGATGCACTCTCGGCTGCGGCCTGGCTGTAGCGCAGCACCTCGTTTTGCGCCTTCAGTTCGGCCTGGGATTTGCGCAGCTCCGCGATCAGGCTCGCGACAGAGCCGGCGGGGCGAGCGTCGGGGTTGCGGCGCTCTGACACCGGCCAGTCCTGTGCTTGCGGCGGATACGCAGCCGGATCGGATTTGCGCAGCAGGTAGGAGAGATCAGGCTCATTCATGGGGCAAGCACCCGTGGCGCAGGCGCGCACGGACGGCGGGCATGCGAGCGAGTGTACGCGGGAGCGCTGCGATGCGGCTGGAGCGGCGCTGGTTCAGCGCCCCGAATGCCATCGGGCCATGGCGGGCTCCGACTGCACCAACGCATACCGTGCCGAGTGCTGGCAGGCCAGGCAGGCGCGGGTGGGGCGCATCGCGCGGGGCTATTCGGCAGCGCTGACCGGAATGCAGCTACAGAACAGGTTGCGGTCGCCGTACACGTTGTCCACGCGGCCCACGCTCGCCCAGTATTTGTTGCTGCGCAGGGCCGCGACAGGGTAGGCCGCCAGCGCCCGGGGATACGGGTGGTCCCAGGTTTCAGACACCAGGCTGTGGGCGGTATGGGGCGCATTCTTGAGCGGGTTGTCGTCCCGGGGCCAGGCGCCCGATTCGATCTGGCGGATCTCGTCACGGATGGCAATCATGGCGCCAATGAAGCGGTCCAACTCGAACAATGTCTCGCTCTCGGTGGGCTCGACCATCAGCGTGTTGGGCACAGGGAACGAGAGCGTGGGCGCGTGAAAACCGTAGTCGATCAGGCGCTTGGCCACGTCTTCGGCCATCACGCCGCTGGTGTCCTTGAGTTGCCGCAGATCCAGGATGCATTCGTGCGCGACGTGACCGTTGGCCGATGCATACAGCGTCGGGTAATGGGGTTTGAGGCGCGCGCTGATGTAGTTGGCCGAGAGGATGGCCACTTCGGTCGCGGCCTGCAAGCCGACTGCGCCCATCATGCGGATGTACATCCAGGAAATCGGCAGCACCGCCGCGTTGCCCAGCGGCGCGGCGCTCACCGCGCCCACGCGCCCAGCGATACCGCCTGTGGCATGGCCTGGCAGGTAAGGCACCAGGTCTTCCACCACGCATACCGGCCCCACGCCCGGCCCACCGCCGCCGTGTGGGATGCAGAAGGTCTTGTGCAGGTTGAGGTGGCTCACGTCGCCGCCAAATTCCCCCGGTGCGGCAATGCCGACCAGCGCGTTCATGTTGGCACCATCGACGTACACGCGGCCCCCGTGCTGGTGCACCAGGGCGCACAGCTCTTTCACCTGTGTTTCAAACACGCCGTGCGTGCTGGGGTAGGTGATCATCACGCAGGCCAGGTGGGCGCTGTACTGCTGGCATTTGGCCGCCAGGTCAAGCATGTCGACATTGCCGTTGGCATCGCACGCCGTGACCACCACCTGCATGCCGGCCATCTGTGCGCTGGCCGGGTTGGTGCCATGCGCGCTGGCCGGAATCAGGCAGATATGGCGGTGCGCACCACCGTTGGCGGCGTGGTAGGCACGGATGGCCAGCAGGCCGGAGTATTCACCCTGCGAGCCGGCATTGGGCTGCAGGCTGACGCCCGCGTAGCCGGTGGCCTCACACAGCCAGGCGCGCAGCTGCTCATCGAGCAAGCGGTAGCCTTCCAGTTGGTCGGCGGGCGCGAACGGGTGAATGTTGGCAAATTCCGGCCAGGTGATGGGCACCATCTCGCTGGTGGCGTTGAGCTTCATGGTGCAACTGCCCAGTGGGATCATGCTGCGGTCCAGCGCCAAGTCCTTGTCCGAGAGCAGACGGATATAGCGCAGCATCGCGGTCTCACTGTGGTGGGTGTTGAACACCGGGTGCGTGAGAAAGGCGCTGCTGCGGCGCAGGGCGGGCGGAATCAGCGGCTCAACGCCGCTCTCGAATGCGCCGAAGGAAGGAGTCGCCTGCCCATCCTTGGCGAAAATTTTCCACAGCAACTCAATATCGGCGCGGGTGGTGGTCTCGTCGAGCGAGATGCACAGCCAGTTTTCAAAGTAAATTCGCAGGTTGGCGCCCATGGATACTGCGCGAGCAGCTATTTCTTTGGTAGCGCCATCGGTCTTGAGCGTGACCGTGTCGAACGTCGCCTGCTCGCGTACTGGCGCACCCAATTGCTGCAACCCGCGGGTCAATATGGCCGTGAAGCTCGCCACGCGCTGCGCAATGCGCGAGAGGCCCTGTGGCCCGTGGTACACGGCGTACATGCTGGCCACCACGGCTGGCAGCACCTGCGCGGTGCAGATGTTGGAGGTGGCCTTTTCGCGGCGAATGTGCTGCTCGCGCGTTTGCAGTGCCAGGCGGTAGGCGGGATCGCCATGCACGTCCACGCTCACGCCTACGAGGCGGCCGGGCATGGAGCGTTTGAAGTCGTCGCGGCAGGCCATGAACGCGGCGTGCGGGCCGCCCGCGCCCATGGGCATGCCAAAGCGCTGCGTGCTGCCAACGACAATGTCGGCGCCCCATTCGCCCGGTGGGGCAATCAGCGTCAGCGCCAGCAGATCGGCAGCCACGACAAAGGCCGCCTGCTTGGCATGCACCTTCGCCACGTCGGCGCGCAGATCGTCGATGCGGCCGCTGGTGGCGGGGTACTGGGCGAGCACGGCAAAGTAGTCGCCATCCAACGCGGCGTTCCATTCTTCGAGCGAATTGGCCAGCACCACCTCGATGTCCATGGGCGCGGCGCGCGTCTGTAGGACTTCAATGGTTTGCGGGTGCGCGTCGCCGGCCACGATGAAACGCATGCTCTTCGATTTGACCGAGCGGCGCGCCAGCGTCATGGCCTCGGCCGCGGCCGTGGCTTCGTCCAGCATCGACGCGTTGGCCACCGGCATGGCGGTGAGGTCGCAGACCATGGTCTGGAAGTTGATGAGCGCCTCCATGCGCCCCTGCGAAATCTCGGCCTGGTAGGGCGTGTAGGCCGTGTACCAGGCAGGGTTCTCCAGCACGTTGCGCAGGATGACGCCTGGCGTGTGCGTGCCGTAATAGCCCTGGCCGATGAAGCTGCGCAGTACCTGATTTTTTCCGGCGATGGCCTTGAGTTCTGCCAGCGCATCCGCTTCGGTGCAGGCGGGCGGCAAATCCATGGGGGTGCGGCGCGCAATGGAGCGCGGCACGATGGAGTCGATCAGCGTTCGGCGCGAAGCCTCGCCAATGGCCGAAAGCATGAGCGCTTCGTCTTCGGCGTCAATGCCGATGTGGCGGGGCAGAAATTCGGCTGCGTTTTCAAGCGCGCGCAGGGCAGGGGTGGAAGTCATCGGCGTGGACAGAAAAATAGAGCTTTCGTCCGCGCGGGCTACGCAGGCGAAAGCGGGGGAAACGAGGGGGTCGCTCAGGCGCCCTTGGTGAAATTGGCGTAGGCCGGCTCATCCATCAGGGCATCGAACTGCGTCAGGTCGCTCACGCGCACCCGGAAGAACCAGCCCGCGCCCAGCGGGTCGGTGTTGGCAAGCGAGGGGTCGGCGCGCAGTGCTTCGTTTACTTCCACCACCTCGCCGGCGACCGGCATGTAGACGTCGGCGGCGGCCTTGACCGACTCCACGACGCCAGCCACCTCACCCTGGGCAAAAGTGGCACCCACTTCGGGCAGGTCGACGAATACCACGTCGCCCAGCGCGTCCTGTGCGTGCAGCGTGATGCCCACCGTGGCAGCTTCGGGGTTGCTGATGTTCACCCATTCGTGGTCGCGCGAGTATTTGACGGTCATAAAAATGCTCCAGAAAAAAGCTTGAAGAAAGAGGACCGGCCACTGTAGCGGTCGGTGTCGCAGGGGGCAATGCGGAACTGCCGCAGGGTTACCCGCGGAAATAGCGTGCCGGGACAAACGGCATGGCACCGACCTGCATCGGCACGGGCTTGCCGCGCACCATGGAAAACAGTTGGGTGCCGGGCGCTGCATAGTCCGAACTGACATAGGCCATGGCAATCGGCTGGTTCAGCGTGGGGCTCAGCAGGCCGCTGGTGACCTGGCCGACTTGCTGGCCGTCCATGTTCTCAAGGACCGCGGGTTCGCGCACCGGCACGCGCTCGGTAGCGATCAGGCCGACGCGCTTGCGGATAAGCAGGGTCGGGTCGTCGATTTGCGCCAGCACCTTTTCGGCGCCAGGGAAACCGCCAGCGCGCGCCCCGCCCGTACGGCGCACCTTCTGGATGGCCCAGTTCAAGCCCGCTTCACTGGGGGTGGTGCTGGTATCGAGGTCGTTGCCGTAGAGGCACAGGCCGGCCTCCAGTCGCAGCGAATTGCGCGCGCCCAGGCCGATGGGCGCAACTTCCGGCTGGGCCAGCAGCGCACGTGCCAGGGCCTCGGCCTCGCTCGCGGGCACCGAAATCTCAAACCCATCCTCCCCGGTGTAGCCACTGCGCGTGACGAAGCAGTCGGTGCCAGCGACGGCAAAGTTGCCGCCGGTCATGAAGACAAGTTGGTCGATGCCGGGTGCCAGCCGTGCCATCACGGTGGCCGCCTGCGGGCCTTGCAGGGCGAGCAGGGCGTGGTCTGGCAGGGGCTGCACGGTGCAGCGCTGGCCGATACGCGCCGTGATGTGGGCGATGTCGGCCACCTTGCAGGCGCCATTGACGATGACGAACAGGCTGTCGGCGCTTTCCTTGAAGAACATCAGGTCGTCGAGGATGCCGCCCTCGTCGTTCAGCAGCAGGCCGTAGCGCTGTTTGCCCACCGCAAGGCCGATCACGTCCACGGGAATCAGTGTTTCAAAGGCAGCCGCAGCGTCGGTCCCGGTCAGGCGCAACTGGCCCATGTGCGAGACGTCAAAAAGGCCCGCCGCCGTGCGCGTGTGGCGGTGTTCGGCCATCAGGCCGGCGGGGTACTGCACGGGCATGGAATAGCCGGCAAACGGCACCATGCGCGCGCCAAGCTCCAGGTGCAGGGCGTTGAGCGGCGTGGTCTTGAGGTCGGTAGCAGGAGCGGTCATGGGCAGATCTCGGGGCAAATGCGGGCCGCAGCCCGGAGGCCACGGAATTTGCCCTGCTGTCCGCTTTACCTGAGAGATTCACCCCATCGCCCTGGCTGGCCGTGCGGCTTGCTCCTTCGGTGGGCCAGTGGCGCTGCTCTGCGCAGCGCCCGGCCTCTCTCCAGCAAGGAAACGCCCGCATCGCTGCGGGCGGTTGCCAGTCCTTTTGCCTGAGCGTTCGGTGAACCTGCGCCTTCGGCGGCGCCGCAGCCCCGGTGCGGGGCGGGCGCTCTCTCCTGACCTGTGGAATTCTACGGCAGGCGCGCAGCAGGGGATGACCAGCCGGCAATTACCGGTCTGACTGTGCCCTGGCTAGTGGTAACCAGCCAGGGCCCCGGCAGTTCGTGCGTTCCGGTAAGAGCGCCTTGATGTCCACAGTGTGCCGGAAAGCTCAAAGACGAATTTGCTGAATTTCCGTCAATTTCCGAAAATTGAAGAATAATTTTCTGTATCGCAGAGTTTTATTGAATAATTTTGGATATGGATCGTCTCGACAGAAAAATTCTCGCTGTACTGCAACACAATGCCCGTGCCAGCCTGCAAGAGATTGGCCAAGCCGTGGGCCTGAGCCCCTCGCCGTGTTGGGGCCGCATCAAGAAGATGGAAGAGGCCGGCGTGATCGAGGGCTATACGGTGCGCATCAACCCGCAGGCGCTGGATCTGGCCGATACGGTGCTGGTGCAGGTCACGCTCGACAGCCATTCCGACAACACGCTGGAGAAGTTTGGCGAGATCCTCGCCAGCATTCCCGAGGTGATCGAGGCGCATCTGGTCTCGGGCGACTACGACTATTTGCTGCGTGTGGTGGTGAAAGATACGCGCGATTACGAGCGCCTCCTGCGCGAAAAACTCTACAAAATCAAAGGTATCCGGCACAGCCGTTCCAGCTTCGTCCTGCGTACCTTGAAGAAGGCAGACCTTCCCCTGGAAATCTATTGACTCTGCATTGCCTGAGACCGCCATGAATTTGCGATTTGTTGAAGCCTTCTATTGGGTCGCCGCCCTCAAGAGCGTGACGCGCGCGGCAGACAAGTTGTTTCTTACGCAGTCGGCCATGTCGAGCCGGGTGGCAGCACTGGAAGACGAGTTGGGCGTCGTTCTGCTTGACCGCCGGGACAAGCAGTTCAAGCTGACCGTAGCAGGAACACGTTTTCTTGTGTATGCCAAGCGCATGCTCGAACTGCAGCGACAGCTCAAAGCCGAAATGGGCTCGGGCGCGCCGCTGGAGGTTTCGATTCGTCTTGGTGTCATTGAATCCGTTCTGCATTCCTGGTTGATCCCGTGGGTGGAGCAATTGCGCCGTGACAACCCGCTGCTTGAACTGGAACTGACGGTGGAGACGACCCCTGTTCTTCTGGACCAGATCAGGCGCGGCATGCTCGATGCCAGCTTTGCGGCGCTGCCAGTTTCGGGCGATGGAATACGCACGCAGGCGCTCGCGCCCATGGAAATGGTGTTTGTCGGAAATCGGAAACTGCACAGAAAACGCAGCTATGCGCTTGGCGACTTTGCTGCGACCGATATTCTTACGTTCCAGCGTGGCTCGCAGCCGCACGTGTATCTGCTCGATCTGTTCCGAAATGCGCAAGTGGAACCGCGCTGCGTGCACGCGATTTCATCCATTTCGGCAATGGTGCAGCTCGTGCAGGCGGGATTTGGGGTAGCGACGCTGCCTCGGCAAGCGGTGGAGCGAATGCTGTCGTTTCCAGACCTGCGTGCACTGCCTTGTGAGGTAACGCTCAAACCGCTACCGATTCATTTGAGCTACCACGAAGATCCTGCGTCCGCCGCTGCAGAAACGATGGTCCGTTCTGCGTTGGCGTTCATTGACGCGCACAAGCTGTTGACTGCGCTGGACACCTTGCCTGTTCAGAACAAGTAGATCCGGCGGCGTTATGCGCACGGCCCCGGTCTGCTGCCCTGGACGTTGCATCGCAAAAGGTGTCCGACGTTCTCGCAGATGGCATGCCGAGCCCTTGCTTCTGGTTTCGCCGTGAGCCTTTGAAAACCTCCGTAAAAACCCTCAGATAAAAACCTAGGGATATCCCTAGGTTTTTATCTGAGGCGGGCCGCTCCTATGTAATACATCGAAAAAATCGATGCATTGACAAGAAATTTTTGAGTTTGCCAGCGCGATTCCAGGCCAACACAATCCGCCCAACGTCATGCATTTGACTTCTCTCAATGCAAGGAAATACGGTGGATTCAACTCAAGAACAAGTGCTTGCGGTCTTTGGAGCCGAGGGCAGCAGCAACCCGCATCAGGTACGTGACGCCATCCGCCGGGGCCTGTGGACCTCGCATACCAGTGGTCTGGCAGACGGCCACGTGCAGGGCAACGTGGTCATCCTGCCCAAGGTGCTTGCCTGTGATTTTCTGCGGTTCTGTCAGCGCAACCCCAAGCCCTGTCCGGTGTTGGCCGTGAGCGAGCCCGGCCAGTTCACCCTGCCTTCGCTGGGTGAGGGCATCGATATCCGCAGCGACGTGCCGCTGTACCGCATCTGGCGCCATGGAGAGCCAGCGGAGGAGGTCGCGGACATTGTCAGCGTCTGGCGGCCGGACCTGGTCACCTTCATCCTCGGTTGCTCGTTCTCCTTCGAGTACGCGTTGATCGAGGCTGGAATTCGCCTGCGCCACGTCGACGAAGGCAAGAACGTCGCCATGTTCCGCACCAATGTGCAAACCGTGCCGGCCGGCCCCTTTGGCGGGGCCATGGTGGTGACCATGCGCCCCATGCCTGCCGCCGATGTGATCCGCGCCGTGCAAGTCACCTCGCGCTTTCCCAACGTGCATGGGGCACCGGTGCATATCGGTGACCCGGCGCTGATCGGCATCGCCGATCTGGCCCGCCCCGACTACGGCGACGCCGTATCGCTGATGCCTGGCGACATCCCGGTTTTCTGGGCCTGCGGGGTGACGCCGCAGTCGGTCATCCTGAATGCGCAGCCGCCTTTTTGCATCACGCATGCGCCGGGGTGCATGTTGGTCACCGATCTTCTTAACCACCAGCTAGTGTCGTGAGTTAGAAGTTCGTTTCAGAAAGTTGCCGAGAATCGCCGCCATGCGGCGTTGCAAATCCTCGCGATAGCTCCGGCTATCGCTGTGGTTTGCGCCTTGCCTGACGCCGATTTCGACAGCTTTCACTTTTTCAACCTACTTCCAACTCACGACACTAGCCAGTTTTTAAAGGAGATAGACATGAAGAAATTTGCACTGTGCATGACGGCCGCCCTGAGCATGTGGGGCGCTCACGCCGAAGTGAAATGGGACCTGCCGACCGGCTACGGGGCCAACACGTTCCAGACGGAGAACGTGCAGCAGTTTGCCAAGGACGTCGACAAGGCGACAGGTGGACAGCTCAAGATCACACTGCACCCCGGAGGTTCGCTCTACAAGGCGAATGAAATCAAGCGAGCCGTTCAAACGGGTCAGGTTCCGGCCGCCGAGTTCATTCTTTCGGGGGCATCGAATGAGAACCCGCTGTTCGGTATCGATTCTGTGCCGTTCCTGGCAACCAACTATGCCCAGTCCAAGCGGCTGTATCTGGCGGCCAAGCCCGCGCAAGACAAGCTGCTCGCCTCGCAAGGCCTGAAGGTTCTGTTTACCGTGCCGTGGCCGGGCCAGTCGCTGTATTCGCTCAAGCCGGTGACCACCCCCGCCGATTTCGTCGGAACGCGCATGCGTGCCTACAACCCGGCCACCACCAAAATCGCTGAAATGCTCAAGGCGCAGCCGGTCACGATCCAGCTCTCGGAACTGGGACAGGCGCTGGCGACCAATACGGTCCAGAATTTTCTGACTTCGAGTGCGAGCGGTGTCGAGTCCAAACTGTATGAGCAGGTGAAATATTTTTATCCGGTCAGTGCGTGGTTGCCGCGCAATGCCACGGTGGTGAACATCAAGGCGTTCGAGGCGCTCGACAAGCCTGCCCAGGAGGCGGTCATGAAAGCTGCCGCGGACGCGGAAGCACGCGGTTGGGCCGCCAGTGAAAAACTCGATTCCGAGTACATCAAGGAGCTGGGTGCCAAGGGCATGGTGATTGGCGAGCCCAGCGATGCCATCAAGAAGACCCTCGCCGATATCGGCGAGAAGATGACCGCGGACTGGATCAAGTCGGTCGGGCCGGATGGCAAGGCCATTGTCGACGCCTATCGCAAGCCATAGAGCCACCAACGCTGCGGGTGACATTCGCGAGGCCCGCAACCCTGTGCTTGCAGCGCAGGACCAGCGAAAACCAATACGTTTATTCAGCGGCAAGGGAGCACGCGATGGACCACTTCGTCCGAAATTTCTACAGGCTGCTGATGGTGCTCTCAGGCATCTCCATGGTGGCGGCCTTTGTCATCGTCATCTTGGGCGTCATTTCACGCGAGGTGCCGTTCATTGCGATCAATGGACTGGATGCGTATGCGGGATATGCCATTGCAGCGGCGCTGTTCTTTGCGCTGCCAACAACGCTGGTGAACGGCGACCACATTCGCGTCACCTTGGTTATCAACCGCCTGTCGCCAAGAGGCCGGGGAATATTCGAGATCGGTTGCCTGTTTGCGGCAACTGCTCTTGCATTGTTCGTTGCATGGTATGCGTGCCGGGCGGTCTGGATCTCCTACATCACCCACGACGTATCGCCTGCTGCAGACGCGTCGCCGCTGTGGATTCCGCAGATCAGCATGGCCATCGGTTGCCTCGGCTTCGTACTGTCTTTTGTGCATGCGCTGCTGCTGCGTTTGCGGGGCGGCGCCTTGATTGCCGAAGGCGGCGAGGCCGCACGTACCGAATAGCCTGACAGGAACACCCATCATGGATTTGATTATTGCCGTTGCGCTCGTTGTGCTGCTGTTTGCAGTGCTGGGTTCGGGATTGTGGATTGGCCTGTCGCTGTTGGGCGTGGGGCTGATCGGTATGGAGCTTTTCACCAGCCGTCCGGTGGGCGACAGCATGATGCTGACCATCTGGGGCTCTACGTCGACCTGGACGCTGACCGCGCTTCCCCTGTTCTTGTGGATGGGCGAGATATTGTTTCGAAGCCACCTTTCGGACAACATGTTCAAAGGGCTGGCGCCTTGGCTGGATCGGCTTCCCGGCCGGTTGCTGCACACCAACGTGGTGGGCTGCACCATTTTCGCGGCGATCTCAGGTTCCTCTGCCGCAACCTGCGCCACCATCGGAAAGATCACGCTGCCGGAGTTGAAGAAGCGCGGCTACCCCGACGACATTTCGGTGGGGACCTTGGCTGGTGCCAGTACGCTGGGCCTGTTGATTCCGCCTTCCATCATCATGATCGTGTACGGCGTAGCGGCCAACGTGTCCATCGGCAAGCTTTTTCTGGCCGGCATCATTCCAGGTCTGGTTCTGGGGGCCCTGTTCATGGGTTACATCGTCGTCTGGGCCTTGCTGAACAAGGACAAGGTCCCCGCGCCGGATGCGCCCACCACCTTCGTGCAAAAGCTGCATGCCTCGCGCTTTCTGATTCCGGTGGTGTCGCTCATCGTGCTGGTGCTCGGCGGTATCTACACCGGCATTGCTACCGCCACCGAGGCCGCTGCGCTGGGGGTTGCAGGGTCTTTGTTGCTGGCCACGATCGAGGGCTCGCTGAGCTGGGAGCGCTTCAAGGACGGACTGGTGGCCGCATGCCGCGTCTACTGCATGATCGGTCTGATCCTGGCAGGGGCCGCGTTTCTTACGCTCTCCATGGGTTTCATCGGCCTGCCGCGACACCTTGCGGAATTCATTGGTTCGCTGCATCTGGCACCTTTTGCGCTGATGGTGCTGCTGGTGATCTTCTTCATCGTGCTCGGCTGCTTTCTGGACGGAATCTCCATGGTGGTGCTGACCATCGCCGTGCTGCTGCCCACCGTGCAGGCGGCAGGGTTTGACCTGCTGTGGTTCGGCATCTTCATCGTGCTGGTGGTGGAGATGGCGCAAATCACGCCGCCCGTGGGCTTCAACCTGTTCGTGCTGCAGGGGCTCACCCGGCGAGAGGTGACCTGGATTGCACGCACCGCGATGCCGCTCTTCTTCCTGATGCTGGTAGCCGTGCTCATCACCTACTTCGCACCCGACATCGTGCTCTGGCTGCCACACCAGATGCAGAACTGAAGACGTTTGCAAGACCCGGCGCAAGGCGCAGAGCCTCTGCCAGCGTGCGCGGCGGTGGCGCCCACGGACGAATCGCCCGACCCTTTTCACAAGGAGCTTTGCATGAAAGTCATCTTGATGGCGGCAGCGTTGTTCGCTGTTCCTGTCCTGCATGCGCAGACCCAGTGGCAGCTGGCTACCGGCTATGGGGTCAACACGTTCCATACCCGCAACCTGGTGCAGTTCGCGAACGATGTCGATCAAGCTACCCAGGGCGGGTTGCACATCGATGTGCACCCGAACAACACGCTGGTGAAACTGGCTGAGATTCCGAAAGCGGTTGAGAGCGGCAAGGTGCAGGCGGGCGAGGCGATCATGACCAGCTTTGTGGGCGAGGTTCCGATCGCGGGTGCCGACGCCGTGCCGTTCGTGGTTCGTACCTATGCAGACGCCAGGCGCATGTGGCAGCTGCAGCGGCCGCTGATCGACGCGCATTTCAAAGCAATCGGCTTGAAAGCCCTGTACGCGGTGGCGTGGCCACCACAAGGGCTCTTCTCCATCGCACCGGTGCACAGCAAAAGCGATTTCCCAGGGACACGCATGCGCACCTACAACCCGACCACGGTGCGCATCGCGGAGCTGCTGGGCACGCAACCGGTGGATGTTCCCATGGTGGGCGTCCATCGCGCGCTGTCCGCCAATCGGCTCGATTCGATGATCACTTCCGCTTTGACCGGTGTGGAAAACGAGGTCTGGGGAAAGATCAAGTACTACTACGACATCAATGCCTGGTTCCCCAAGAACATCGTGTTTGTGAACCAGAAGGCCTTCGACGCACTGACGCCGGCCATGCAGCAGGCGCTTGTGACGGCCGCCGCCGATGCCGAAAAGCGCGGCTGGGCCATGAGCCAGGCCGCCGCCGAGGCGTCCGTTACAGAACTCCAGCACAACGGAATTCAGGTGGAGCGCGTACCGCCTGATTTCGATGCAGACCTCAAGCGCCTGGGAGAACGCTTTTCCCGTGAATGGGTAAACAGCGTCGGCTATGAAGCCACCAAGATTTTCATTCCTTATTACTTCGAACGTTGAACCATGGCTCTCAATACCACGCAAACTTCCTCCTCGACCCATGCCAGCCGCTGGCAGTTCTGGATAGACCGAGGCGGTACCTTTACCGATATCGTCGCCAAGGCTCCCGATGGTTCTCTGTTCACCCACAAGCTGTTGTCGGAGAACACCGAACAGTACCGGGATGCGGCTGTGGCGGGCATACGCCACCTTTTGGGGGTTGCACCTGGCCAGCCAGTCACATCCGATCTGGTCGAGTGCGTGAAGATGGGAACCACGGTTGCCACCAATGCGTTGCTGGAGCGCAAGGGCGAGCGCACCTTGCTGGTGACGACGCGCGGGTTTCGCGATGCGCTGCGCATTGCCTACCAGAACCGGCCACGCCTATTCGAGCGGGAGATTCACCTGCCTGAACTGCTGTACAGCCAAGTGGTCGAAGCCAAGGAGCGTGTCGGCGCGCACGGCAAAGTGCTGGAGGCGCTGGACGAAGAGGCGCTGCGTGCCGATCTGGCCGGCGCCTACGCCAGTGGAATCCGCAGCCTGGCCATCGTATTCATGCATGGCTACCGGTATACGGAGCACGAAACCATCGCCAAGCGGCTCGCGCAGGAGGTTGGATTCACGCAAATCAGCACCTCGCACGAAACCAGCCCCATGATGAAGTTCGTCAGCCGGGGCGATACCACGGTGGTCGATGCCTATCTCTCGCCCATCTTGCGGCGCTATGTCGATCAGGTGGCCAGCGAAATGCCCGGAGTCCGGCTGTTCTTCATGCAGTCGTCCGGTGGCCTGACCGACGCCAACCTGTTCCAGGGAAAGGATGCGATCCTGAGTGGCCCTGCCGGTGGCATTGTGGGCATGGCGCGCACGGCAGCCATAGCAGGGCAGGGGCGGGTTATTGGCTTCGACATGGGCGGCACATCGACTGACGTGAGCCACTATGCAGGCGCCTTTGAGCGCGAGTTCGAAACCCATGTGGCCGGCGTGCGCATGCGTGCTCCCATGATGAGCATCCACACGGTGGCTGCCGGTGGGGGGTCGCTGCTGACATACGACGGCGCGCGTTTCCGCGTTGGACCCGAGAGTGCAGGGGCCAACCCGGGTCCGGTCAGCTACCGCCGCGGTGGGCCGCTCGCTGTGACGGATGCGAACGTCATGGTGGGCAAGGTCCAGCCCCGGTATTTCCCCAAGGTGTTTGGTGCAAATGCCGACGAGGCGCTAGACGCAGACGCCGTGCGCGCCAAATTTGCTGAACTGGCGGCCACCACCCACCGCAAGCCCGAAGAAGTGGCGGAAGGCTTCATCCAGATCGCGGTCCAGCAGATGGCCAACGCGATCAAGAAGATCAGTGTGGCGCGCGGGTACGACGTAACGCGCTACACGCTGCAATGCTTCGGCGGCGCGGGTGGGCAGCACGCGTGCCAGGTGGCCGATGCCTTGGGCATGTCGCGCGTGTTTGTGCATCCCTTGGCGGGTGTTCTGTCTGCCTACGGCATGGGGCTGGCGGACCAGACAGTGATCCGTGAGCAGGCAGTGGAGATGCTGCTCGATACCCAGAATCTGCCGCTGATCGCGGAGCGACTCGAAGCGCTGGGGGCATCCGCCCAGACCGAACTGGAGTCCCAGCAGGTGGGGAACAACCCAGTCGCCGTCCACCACAACGTTCATGTGCGTTATGAAGGCACGGATTCGGCTCTGGTCGTGCCGTTTGGCGATGTCGATTCGATCAAACAGGCGTTTGAGGCGGCTTACCGGCAGCGTTTCGCGTTCCTGATGCAAGGAAAGCGCCTGGTGGTGGAAGCGGTATCCGTGGAGGCCGTGATTGCCGGCGACGCGCCCGAAGAGCCGAGGATGGATGTGCACCCTGAGCGCGCGGTGCCGCTGCGCGAGAAAGCGCCCATGTATTCCGGCGGCCAATGGCACCAAGCGGCCTTGGTCGTGCGCGAGGACCTGCGGCCTGGCGACGTGATTCCCGGGCCGGCCATCATTGCCGAGAAGAACACCACCACCGTGGTGGAGCCCGGCTGGTCGGCCTGCCTGACGGACCGAGACCACCTGGTGCTCGACCGTGTCGAGGCGCGCGCCCTGCAATACGCCGCCGGTACCACGGTGGACCCGGTGCTGCTGGAAGTGTTCAACAACCTCTTCATGAACATTGCCGAGCAAATGGGCCTGCAACTGCAAAACACCGCCTACTCGGTCAACATCAAGGAACGGCTCGACTTCAGCTGCGCGCTGTTCGATGCCGAAGGCAATCTGATCGCCAATGCGCCGCACATGCCGGTGCACCTGGGCTCCATGGGCGAGAGCATCAAGACGGTGATTCGCGAGAACGCTGGGCGCATGCACCGGGGCGACGTGTACATGCTCAACGACCCGTACCACGGAGGCACGCATTTGCCCGACGTGACGGTGATCACGCCGGTGTATGTATCGGACGCGAACGCGCCCACGTTTTACGTGGGAAGCCGCGGGCACCATGCCGATATCGGCGGCACGACCCCCGGTTCCATGCCGCCGTTTTCCACACGCATCGAAGAAGAGGGTGTGCAGCTCAACAACGTCAAGCTGGTGGACCGTGGCACTTTGCGGGAGACCGAAGTGTTGGCGCTGCTTGCCACGGGCGGCGGCACCACGCCGTACCCCAGCCGAAATCCTGCGCAGAACATGGCAGACCTGCGTGCGCAGATTGCGGCCAATGAAAAGGGCGTACAGGAACTCACCCGCATGGTGGAGCAGTTCGGCCTGGACGTCGTGCAGGCTTACATGGGCCACGTGCAGGACAACGCCGAAGAGTCGGTGCGGCGCGTCATCACGCACCTCAAAAGTGGCCGCTTTACGCTGCCACTGGACAACGGCGCGCAGATCAGCGTGTCGATTGAAGTGAATGCCACAGAGCGCAGCGCGGTGATTGACTTTTCCGGCACCAGCGCGCAACAGACGAACAATTTCAATGCGCCTCGTGCGGTGTGCATGGCGGCGGTGTTGTACGTGTTCCGCACATTGGTGGACGACGATATTCCACTCAACGCCGGCTGTCTCAAACCACTCGAGGTAGTCATTCCGCAGGGCTCCATGCTGAACCCCAATCCTCCGGCTTCCGTGGTGGCGGGCAATGTGGAAACGTCCACCTGCATCACCAATGCCCTGTTCGGTGCGCTGGGCGTGATGGCGGGCAGCCAGCCCACCATGAACAACTTTACCTTTGGCAATGCGCGGTACCAGTACTACGAAACCATTGCCGGCGGCAGTGGCGCTGGCGCTGTGCTGGATGCCAATGGAGCGGCCTTGCGCGGCTTTGACGGTACCGGCGTCGTGCAGACCAACATGACCAACTCGCGTCTGACCGACCCGGAAATTCTGGAGTTCCGGTTCCCGGTGCTTCTGGAGAGCTTCGAGATCGCCCAGGGTTCGGGTGGTGCCGGGCGATGGACCGGTGGTGATGGTGGCGTGCGCAGGCTGCGTTTCCTCAAGCCGATGACGGCCAGCATTTTGTCCAACGGCCGAGTCCATGCTGCTTTCGGCATGGCCGGCGGGGCGCCGGGCCGCCCCGGCGCCAACCGGGTGGTGCGCGCCAATGGCGACATCGAGGCGCTTGGCCACATCGGTGAGGCTGAGATGGCTGCGGGCGATGTCTTTGAGATCGCGACGCCTGGCGGCGGTGGGTTCGGCGCGCCAGGTGCTTGAGTGTCTTGCGAGGAGGGCGCCTTGTTCGCTGGGGATGTGGCGGCGCCAACAGCGTTTGCACAACCGTTTTGCTGGGCTCTGTGGAATGCAAAGGAATCAAAATGAACCACTTGCCTGCTGTGCCGGTATATGGATGTTTGGGCAGGAGCACCGAAGCCGGCCTCCCGGCGGATGTTGCGGCTGTGCGCGCCCCATCGCCGGCGCCTGGGCGAAGGGTTGGCTTGAGCGTGGGCCAGAAACTAGCGCTCAGCTTTGGCCTGCTGGGGCTGGCGGTGGCGGTTCTGGGCGCGGCCACCTGGTTCACCGGAGAGGCCACGCAGCATCAGGCGGGCTTGCTGGTGCGCGAACAGTTGCCCATAGAGCGTGCCGTGCGCGACTGGAAAACCCAGTCCGTGCTGATTGGTCAGATTGCGTTGCGCGCCACGGCGACGCAGGAAGTGTTTCCCCTGCTGACCGAAATGCGCGCGCAGTTGGTCAAGGAGGAGGCATCGCGCAAGCGCATCGAAGCGGCGCGCGCGCAGTCTTCCACGCGCGATGCGACCAAGCTGGTCTGGGCGGCTGTGCTGGCTCAGCGCGCCCAATACAGCGCGCTGCGCGACGCGCTAATGAAGAATGCGCTGGAATCCAAGATCGCCAGCCAGAAAGACTTGGCCGAGCATGCCCAGGCGCTGACCGCGTACTTGGGCGCGATTGACCAACTGCTGGTCGATTCCGAGAAGGCGTCCCTGGCCGAAGGCGACGCAATGATTGCGGGCGCCTCGCGCGCGCAATGGATCAGCGGCGTGGCGGTGTTGATCGTGCTGGTGTTGTCGGCGCTGTTCGGCTGGCTACTGCGCCGCTCCATCGTGTTGCCGCTGCGCCAGGCGTCAGAGGCGGCGACCACGGTGGCGCGTGGGGATCTCACGGTGCATCTGGAGACGGAGCGCGGCGATGAAATCGGCCAGCTTCTCACGGCGTTGAACCAGATGGTGGCGTCCCTGCATTTCGTCGTCACCGAGGTGCGCGATTCTGGCGACTCCATCCATACGGCCGCGGTGGAGGTGGCCGCCGGCAATGCCGACCTGAGCGCGCGCACCGAACATGCCGCCAGCAACCTCCAACAGACCGCTGCCAGCATCACCCAGCTCGCGCAGATGGTGTCCGCCAACGCGGAAAGCACGCGCCAGGCCAATGTGCTGGCGTCCGACGCCTCGCAGGTGGCCGGCAAGGGCGGCGCGGTGGTGAGTCAGGTCGTCAGGACCATGGAGGACGTGAACGCCAGCAGCCAGAAGATTGCCGAAATTGTCGGCATCATTGACGGCATTGCCTTCCAGACCAACATCCTGGCACTCAACGCGGCCGTTGAGGCGGCACGTGCTGGCGAGCAGGGCCGGGGTTTTGCCGTGGTGGCCAGCGAGGTGCGCGCGCTGGCGGGGCGCAGCAGCACGGCAGCGCGCGAAATTCGCGTTCTGATTTCCGACAGCGTGACCAAGGCCAGCGATGGCGCGAAGCTGGTGGTGGCGGCAGGCAGCGCCATGGGGGATATCGTGCGCAGCGTGGAACGCGTCAGCACGCTGATGGCCGAGATTCACGCCGCCTCCACCGAGCAGAGCGAGCAGATTGGGCAGGTAAGCCAGTCGGTGGACCAGCTCGACCAGATGACGCAACAGAACGCGGCGCTGGTGGAAGAGGGGGCGGCCGCTGCCCAGAGCCTCAAGGAACAAGCCAACCGGCTCGCCGGTGCGATGGGCCAGTTTGTGCTGTCCCCGGCGGCTTGACGCATTCGCGGGAGGAAGCCGAAGCGCTGCACCACGCCAACGCCTTCCACCGTGAAAGTTTCAAGGAAAAACAGCCTCTATCGCAGGTAGATAAAGGGCTCTTTGCTATCGAATTTGATGCGTTGTCACATCCCCGAGTAGTTCGGCCCGCCACCGCCCTCGGGAGGAATCCAGACAATGTTCTGCGTCGGATCCTTGATGTCGCAGGTTTTGCAGTGCACGCAGTTTTGCGCGTTGATCTGCAGGCGCTGTGCATTGCCGCCCTTGGCCTCGTCCGGCACGAACTCGTACACGCCGGCCGGGCAGTAGCGCTGCTCGGGGCCGGCGTATTTCGCCAGGTTGATGGCCACCGGCACGCTGGCGTCCTTGAGCGTGAGGTGCGCCGGCTGGTTCTCGGCGTGGTTGGTGTTGCTGATGAACACGCTGGAGAGCCGGTCAAAGGTGAGTTTTCCATCGGGTTTCGGATACACAATGGGCTTGCATTCGGCGGCGGGCTTGAGGTAGGCGTGGTCGGGCTTGTCGCGGTGCAGCGTCCAGGGAATGCTGCCCTTGAGCACGAATTGCTCGATGCCGTTCATCAGCGTGGCGGTGGTCAGGCCCTTCTTGAACCAGGCCTTGAAGTTGCGCGCCTTGTTCAGCTCGGTGTAGAGCCAGCTTTCTTCAAATGCCTTGGGGTAGGCGGTCAGCTCGTCGTGCTGGCGGCCGGCGGCAATGGCGTCGAATGCCGCTTCTGCCGCCAGCATGCCGGTCTTGATGGCGGCGTGGCTGCCCTTTATGCGGCTCACATTCAGGTAACCCGCCTCGCAGCCCACCAGCGCGCCACCGGGGAACACGGTCTTGGGCAGGCTCAGCAGGCCGCCCGCCGTGATGGCGCGTGCGCCGTAACCAATGCGCTTGGCTGGTTTGATGCCCTTGGATTCATCGCCTTCGAGGTACCAGCGAATGTTCGGGTGCGTCTTCCAGCGCTGGAATTCTTCGAACGGGCTGAGGTAGGAGTTGCTGTAGTCCAGCCCCGTAATGAAGCCCAGCGAAACCTTGTTGTCCTCGGCGTGGTACAGAAAGGCACCGCCATAGGTGTCGCTGTCCATGGGCCAGCCGGCGGTGTGCAGCACAAAGCCGGGCTGGTGGCGGGCCGGGTCGATCTCCCACAGCTCCTTCACCCCCAGGCCGTAGGTTTGCGGATCGCAGCCCTCATCGAGCTTGAAGCGGGCAATCAGCTGGCGGCCGAGGCTGCCACGTGCGCCTTCGGCAAACACGGTGTACTTGGCGTGCAGCTCCATGCCGAGCTGGAAGTCGCCCGTCAATTCGTGGTCCTTGCCCACGCCCATGTTGCCGGTGGCCACGCCCTTGACGCTGCCGTTGTCGTTGTAGAGCACTTCGGCGGCGGGGAAGCCGGGGAAAATCTCCACGCCCAGCGCTTCCGCCTGCTCGGCCAGCCAGCGCGTGACATTGCCCAGGCTGACGATGTAATTGCCGTGGTTCTGAAAGCACTTGGGCAAAAAGAGGTTGGGCGTGCGGAACGATGATTTTTCGCTCAGGAACACCATGGCGTCGCCGGTCACGGGCTGGTTGAGCGGGGCGCCGCGCTCCTTCCAGTCGGGGAACAGCTCGGTCAGGGCCTTCGGGTCCATGATGGCGCCAGACAGAATGTGCGCGCCCGGCTCGGAGCCCTTCTCAAGCACCACCACCGAAACTTCTTTCGCGTGCTGCGCGGCGAGCTGCTTGAGCCGGATGGCGGTGGACAGGCCCGCCGGCCCGCCGCCGACGATCACCACGTCGTATTCCATGGATTCACGGGGGCCGTGGGCGCTGAGGATTTCTTCGTTGGTCATGGCGTGGGATCTGCGTTTGATAATGAAGGGGATTCTCCCGGCAGCGCATGGGGCGCAACTGTCCGGCATGCGACCGATTGTATGCAACGGCGATGATAAAAGAACGACCGTTCTATTTTTGATTTTTCAAGGAGTGCAGTGATGGCCTACAGCATCGATCTCTCGGGCCGTGTGGCCTTTGTCACCGGCGCGTCCAGCGGCCTTGGGGCGCAGTTTGCGCGCACCCTGGCCAAGGCCGGCGCTGGCGTGGTGCTGGCGAGCCGCCGCATCGAGAAACTCAAGGAACTGCGCGCCCGTATCGAGGGCGAGGGCGGCGACGCGCACGTGATCGAGCTGGATGTGACCGATCTCGATTCCATCAAATCCGCCGTGGCGCATGCCGAGACGGAGATGGGCTCCATCGACATCCTGGTCAACAACTCGGGCGTCTCCACCACGCAGCGCCTGCAGGATGTGACACCCGACGACTACGACTACATCTTCGACACCAACGTCAAAGGCGCCTTTTTCGTCGCGCAGGAAGTCGGCAAGCGCATGCTGGCGCGCTCGCGCGGTGCCGCGCCCGGCAGCTTTACCGGTGGGCGCATCATCAATATCGCTTCCATGGCGGGGCTCAAGGTGCTGCCGCAGATTGGCGCCTACTGCATGAGCAAGGCGGCCGTGGTGCAAATGACCAAGGCGATGGCGCTTGAATGGGGGCGTTTTGGCATCAATGTGAACGCGCTGTGCCCCGGCTACATCGACACCGAGATCAACCACGACCACTGGCACACCGAGCACGGCCAGAAACTTGTTGCCATGCTGCCGCGCAAGCGCGTGGGCCAGCCGCAAGACCTGGACGCGCTGATCGTCATGCTGGCCAGCGACCAGAGCCATTTTGTCAATGGTGCGGTGATTGCCGCCGACGACGGTTTTGCGGTTTGAATTCCCCCTGCTTCGCTTCGTGCCTTCCCCCAAGGGGGACACCTCCGATGGACTGGCGAAGCCAGATCCACGGCGGCACTGGTATTGGCGCGCGCCAGTTTTTGCGCTTCGCATCACGCCAGGCCTTCCTAGCTTTAATCGGTTGTATTCCATGAGAATCGAAATTCCCGAGCACAAGAAACTGGTGCACGAAATGCGCTTTCCCGTGCGCTGGGGCGACATGGACGCCATGGGCCATGTGAACAACACGGTGTACTTCCGCTACCTGGAGACGGCACGCATCGACTGGATGGTGGCCGCGGGCTGCAACCCCGATCCGGCGGGCCAGGGGCCGGTCATCGTGAACGCTTTCTGTAACTTTTACCAGCAGCTCCAGTACCCCGACGAGGTGCTGCTCAAGCTCTACGTCAGCGACCCGGGCCGCACCACGTTTGAAACCTGGGGCACGATGGAGCGCATTGCTGCGCCTGGCGTGGTCTGCGCGGCCGGCGGGGCGACGACCATCTGGGTGGATTTCCCCAGGCAGAAGGCGATGGACTTGCCCGGCTGGATGCGGGCGCTGGTGACGCCGTGAGCCGCGCGGTGGTGCGCAAGCGCCGCATCGTCAAAGTTTCAAGGAAAATTGGCTTCTAGCGCTTATTCCATAAGCGCTAGCAGCTATCAATACAGGAGTTTTATTTCTGCCGAGGCACGCGCCCCATCAGGTAGAACTCGGGATTTGGCTGCATGCCGGCAAAGCTGGCCATGCGGTTGGACAGGCCGAAGAACGCGGTGATGGCAGCAATGTCCCAGATGTCCTCGTCGTCAAAACCATGCGCGTGCAGCGCCTCGAAATCGCTGTCGTCAAGTTCGGCCGAGCGCAGACAGACCTTCATCGCAAAATCGAGCATGGCGCGCTGGCGTGGGCTGATATCGGCCTTGCGGTGGTTCACCGCCACCTGGTCGGCCACAAAAGGCTTCTTCTCGTGGATGCGCAGGATGGCGCCGTGGGCCACCACGCAGTACAGGCACTGGTTGGCCGCGCTGGTGGTGGTGACGATCATCTCCCGATCGCCCTTGGTGAGATGGCTGGTGCGGCCCGCGCTCTCGGGGTCCATCAGCGCGTCGTGGTAGGCAAAGAAGGCGCGCCACTCTGCGGGGCGGCGCGCGAAGCCCAGAAATACGTTGGGGATGAAGCCCGCCTTTTCCTGCACTTCCAGCACTTTGGCCTTGATGTCGTCGGGCAGGGCGTTGAGGTCGGGCGCGGGGTAGCGGGCGGTCATGGGTGGGCTCCTTGGTTTCAGCTGTTGTCTCTGCCGGGAATGATACGTGCGGCCATCTTTGGGCAGAGGCGGGCACGAAAAAGGCGCCGGGCCGAAGCCGAGCGCCTTGCGTCATGCCGCGCTGCTTACTTGAGCGTGCCCGCCTTGAGTGCTGCGAGTGCCGCCGCCACGCCGGCGCCGTAGGCTGGGTCGGCCTTGGTGCAGTTGGCAATGTGGCGTTCCTGGATGGCCTTTGACGCGCCACCGACCGAGCGGGCGGTGTTGTCAAACAGCACTTGCTGCTTTTCCGGCGCCATCAAACGGAACAGGTTGCCCGGCTGCGAGTAATAGTCCTCGTCCACGCGGTGGTTCCAGTGGTCGGCCGCGCCTTCGAGCGACAGCGGTGGCTCGGCAAAGTCGGGCTGCTCCTGCAATGCACCCTTGCTATTGGGCTCGTAGCCCACCTCCGCGCCGTTGTTGCTGTCCACGCGCATCGCGCCGTCGCGGTGGTTGCTGTGGAACGGGCATTGCGGCGCATTCACCGGAATCTGGTGGTGGTTCACGCCCAGGCGGTAGCGCTGCGCGTCGCCGTAGCTGAAAAGGCGCGACTGCAGCATCTTGTCGGGCGAGAAACCGATGCCCGGCACCACGTTGGCCGGGTTGAAGGCCAGTTGCTCGATTTCGGCAAAGTAGTTCTCGGCGTTGCGGTTGAGCTCCAACACGCCCACGTCGATCAGCGGGTAGTCGCCGTGCGGCCAGACTTTGGTCAGGTCAAAGGGGTTGAGGTGGTAGGTGGCCGCGTCTTTTTCGGGCATGACCTGGATCTTCAGGTTCCAGCGCGGGAAGTCCTTGTTGTCGATGGCGTTCAGTAAGTCGCTTTGCGAGCTTTCGCGGTCCTTGCCGACCAGGGCCTCGGCTTCGGCGTCGGTCAGGTTCTGGATGCCTTGCTGCGTGACGAGGTGGAACTTGACCCAGAAGCGCTCGTTCTTCGCATTGATCAGGCTGAAGGTGTGGCTGCCAAAGCCGTGCATGTGGCGGTAGGACTTGGGCAGGCCCCGGTCGCTCATCACGATGGTGATCTGGTGCAGCGCCTCGGGCAGCAGGGTCCAGAAATCCCAGTTGTTCTCGGCGCTGCGCATGTTGGTGCGCGGGTCGCGCTTGACGGCGCGGTTCAGGTCGGGGAACTTGATCGGGTCGCGCAGGAAGAACACCGGCGTGTTGTTGCCCACCAGGTCCCAGTTGCCTTCTTCGGTATAGAACTTCATGGCAAAGCCGCGTATGTCGCGCTCGGCGTCGGCAGCGCCGCGCTCGCCGGCTACGGTGGAAAAGCGCATGGCCAGGGGCGTTTTCTTGCCGATGGCTGAAAACAGCTTGGCCCTGCTGTAGCGCGTGATGTCGTGCGTGACGGTGAAGTGGCCAAACGCACCCGATCCCTTGGCATGCATGCGCCGTTCGGGGATCACTTCGCGGGCAAAGTGGGCGAGTTTTTCCAGGTGCCACACGTCCTGCAGCAGCATCGGGCCACGTGGCCCTGCTGTCATGACGTTCTGGTTGTCGGCAACAGGTGCGCCGGCGGCGGTGGTGAGCTTGGACATGGTGAATCCTTTCATACGAAAACAAAATATTGAGCGCTGGCTCCTGGCCAGATGGCAAGGGGCAGGGTCTTCATCCCAATTAATAGCTAATAACTATTAATGTGAATTTATTATTTTCGTTTTCTATGAAAAGGGCAAGCCTTGGCCCATCGTATTTATGCAAGGTGGTGATAGCCGGTGCCTTTGAAGGCGGGCAGGGGTGAGAGTCTCGGCTTCAGCCCGTGACGAGTTTGTGCACCAAGTCCACGGCGGTGGATGCGCTGTATTTGCGCATCAGCCGGGCGCGGTAAATTTCTACGGTGCGGTGGCTGATGTCCAGAATTTTGCCAATTTCCTTGGACGTCAGACCTTCGAGCAGGCGTGCTGCCACCTCACGTTCGCGTCCTGTCAAACTGGATTTCACGGCGCGGCGCTCGCTCAGGTCTTCCAGCGTCCAGATGCCAGCAGCATGGGGATCGGCGCGGTCGAGCGCACGGCCCGAGACATGGCACCAGAACATCTCGCCGTTGGCCCGCTTCATGATGCGGTTGTCCGAGTAGTGCCCCTTGGCGTTCAGGATGGGTTCCATGTGCGCGCCCAGGCGTTCGTATTCCTCGGCGCTCGGGTAGAGAATGCGAAACGACTGCCCCACCAGCACCTCGCGCGAGGCACCAAACATGGCGCAGAGATGGTCGTTGCAGTCGATCATGTCCCGATTGCGGGACACCACCATGCCCACCGGGGCCATTTCAAATGCAAGACGATAGTCAATGGGCATGGTGAAAATATCTACGAAAAACTACCTATATTAATACGTAGTATCGTTCGATAAACCTAATCAACAGGAGAGACGCGTGAACAAGGTATTTGCTTCAGCCACCGAAGCCCTCGCGGGGGTGGTGGAGGACGGCCAGTTGCTGGCGGTTGGCGGGTTTGGGCTGTGCGGGATTCCGGAGGCCCTGATCGAGGCGCTCCAGGCCAGCGGGGTCAAGGATCTCACCGTGGTCTCCAACAACGCAGGCGTGGACGGCTTCGGTCTTGGCAAACTGCTTGAGACGCGCCAGATCAAGAAAATGATCTCCAGCTACGTGGGGGAAAACAAGGAGTTCGAGCGCCAGTTCCTGGCCGGTGAGCTTGAATTGGAATTCACTCCCCAAGGTACGCTGGCCGAAAAGCTGCGCGCGGGTGGCGCCGGCATTCCAGCGTTCTTCACCAAGACCGGCGTGGGCACCATGGTGGCCGAAGGCAAGGAACTGCGCGAATTCGACGGCGAAACCTACGTCATGGAGCGCTCGCTGGTGCCGGACGTGGCGCTCGTCAAGGCGCATCGCGCAGACAAATCGGGCAACTTGCAGTTTCGCCTGACGGCACGCAACTTCAACCCGGCCGCGGCCATGGCCGGCAAGGTCTGCATCGTGGAAGTCGAGGAAATCGTCGAGACCGGAGCCATGGTGCCTGACGAAGTGCACCTGCCTGGCATCTACGTGCACCGCATCGTGCACAACCCGAACCCGGAAAAGCGCATTGAAAAGCGCACGCTGACCGACAAGAAAGGAGCCTGACATGCCTTGGACCCAAGATCAGATGGCGGCCCGCGCCGCGCAAGAACTCGAAGATGGTTTCTATGTGAATCTCGGCATCGGGATTCCTACGCTCGTCGCCAATTTCACTGGTGACAAAGAGGTGTGGCTGCAGTCGGAAAACGGCATGCTGGGCATCGGCCCCTTTCCCACCGAAGACCGGGTGGACGCCGACCTGATCAACGCCGGCAAGCAAACCGTGACCACGCTGCCTGGATCGTCCATTTTCGGCAGCCACGACAGCTTTGCCATGATTCGCGGCGGCAAGATCAACCTCTCGATTCTCGGTGCCATGCAGGTGAGCGAAGAAGGCGACCTGGCCAACTGGATGATTCCCGGCAAGATGGTCAAGGGCATGGGCGGCGCCATGGACCTGGTTGCCGGTGTGAAGCGCGTGATCGTGCTCATGGAGCACGTGGCGCGCAAGAAGGACGGCACCGAAGACCTGAAAATTCTGCCCAGCTGCACGCTGCCGCTCACGGGTGTGGGCGTGGTGGACCGCATCATCACCGACCTGGCCGTGATCGACGTGACGCCCGAGGGCCTCAAGGTGATCGAACTCGCACCGGGGGTAACGTTCGAGGCATTGCAGGCAAAGACCGGGGTGACGCTGCGACAATAGGACTGCGCGGAGAGGTTTGGTTAGAGAAAACGGGCCCGTCAAGGCCCGTTTTTCTTTTAGGGGTTTCGTTCGCTGCCTTCTCCAAAGCAAGCACAGGATTTTTCGATGTATTCACGCCGCTTCTGCTCTGTTGACCTCGCGTTCGCCATCCAATCGCTACTAATGGGAGCCGCTACATGATTCTGGTGACCGGAGGCGCCGGCTATATTGGCTCACACACTGGCGTGGCGCTCGCAGCGGCAGGCCAGCCGTATGTCGTACTCGACAATTTCAGCAACAGCCGCCGCAGCGTGCTGGAGCGCGTCGGCCGTATCACCGGGGTGGTGCCCCAGTGCATTGAGGGCGATGTGCGCGATGCGGCCTTGCTGGACAGCGTGTTTGCGAACTACCCCATTACTGCCGTCATGCACTTCGCTGGACTCAAGGCTGTGGGTGAGTCTGTGCGTGAGCCCTTGCGCTATTACGACAACAACGTGGTGGGCACGGTATCGCTGTTGCGCGCCATGCAGCGGGCACAGGTGCACACGCTGGTGTTTTCTTCCTCCGCCACGGTGTATGGCGATCCGGCCAGATCGCCCATCCGCGAAGATTTCCCGCTCACCGCCACCAACCCTTATGGCTGGAGCAAGCTCATGATGGAGCAGGTGCTGGCCGATGTGGATACAGCCAATCCCGGCCAATGGCGCATTGCCCGGCTGCGCTACTTCAACCCGGTCGGGGCGCATGAGAGTGGTCTGATTGGAGAGGACCCGCAAGACGTTCCGAACAACCTGTTGCCCTATGTGGCGCAGGTGGCCGCTGGCCAACGCAAATGCCTCAGCGTGTATGGCGGCGACTACCCCACACCCGACGGCACGGGTGTGCGCGACTACATCCACGTTTGTGATCTGGCAGAGGGCCACGTGGCGGCGCTGCGCTACCTGCAAAGCCACACGGGCGTACTCACCGTGAATCTGGGAACTGGGCGACCCGTGTCCGTATTGGACATGGTTCGCGGTTTCGAGCAGGCCAGCGGCCGCCCGGTCCCCTACCAGGTGGTGGCGCGGCGCCCTGGCGACGTGGCCGAGTGCTGGGCCGACCCGGCGCTGGCCGAGCGCCTGCTGGGCTGGCGGGCGCGTCATGGCGTGGAGCGCATGTGCCAGGATGCTTGGCGCTGGCAGGACGGTGTTGGGCGCAGCGTGAATCGGGAGTAGTCAGTTGCTTCAGCGTGAGCGCATTGAGAAATGAAAAAGGCCTAGGTGAATTAATCACCTAGGCCTGTATTTGGCGGAGAGGGCGGGATTCGACCAGTCCGAAGAACTTTTTCAATAAAATCAACGGCTTACGGAAATTGGCAGCTTCGTCACCGTATGACCTCCCGTATGACCTAGAAGGCTCACGGTGAAGTTTACCGCGCCTGGTTCGCGCCAGAGGTGAATCCAGCTGGTCTGACCGGACGATATGCGGTCGTTCGTAGAGGCGACTTTCAAGCACCCACCGCCCGCGCTTTCTTCCACGCCCGCCGTGCAATCGGATGGAGCCCGGGAGGCCCCCTGAAGCGTCACCCATCCCGCATGAAGTCTCACGAAAGGCTTGCATACCAGAATCCCGCGACAAGCATCCCACTGTGAAGGCCAAGACACGGGGCCGACCTTGTTCCATCGACTCAATTCGGCGGCCTGAGGGGCACCGCACTCGCCGGGTCCGGTAAGAGTCGTTCTAGTTGGCCAGGGGCTTCGCTGTCCGGTGTGGGCGTCTGGACCCGATGGTCATCGCGGCTCCAGAAACCGCGGGAAGTGCACCGCAGCCCGTGGAGCCCTCTCAGGTGGGGGGCTTGCTCGCTACAGAAAATTTTTCGGCTCATTGCAAAGCGGAGTAGTATTGTGTTACATTCAATGCCTCATCAGCGCAATATCTCGCGCAAGAACACGACTCCACCTGCACATCGCTGCGGGCGTCGGATTGTCGTGTTCTTTAAAAAATCTCGCCGCCAGGGCAACCATCGATAACGCGCAGACTCGCAAACTACCCTGCCACGACCGATGGTGGCGCCTATTACGCAACCCATTTCTCATTGTTGGCCCAAGGTCAACAGACTTTCACACGTCCTCTTTTCAAGCCCCGCTCGTCGGGGCTTTTTTATTTCCGAACTCAAAATGCAAAACAAATTCCAAATCTCTTTTTATGAAAATTCGCAAGGCGTCACTGTCGGCTCCTTGAGCATCGGCAACCAAAAGCTGCTCGATACAACGCACCCTGCGACCATTGCCTACGCACTTCAAGCAATGAACGCAGAGTCTGTCGAAATAACACATGAATCCACGAGCTTTGAGATTCCCCTCCCCGGCGTGATGCTGATGTCCCGTCAATTGGAATCGCTGGGTCAACATGCGCACTGGGTTTCGCATTTTTTGATGTTCTCGCAGATTGATTCATTCAACCCGCCAGCGATTGATGACCGGGCAGACATTCACCTCCGGACCGCCATCCACTTTCTACCTAAGGGACTGGTCAAGCGCAAGCCGACAAGCGCAAAGCCCCAGGATTGGACGAAGAAGCTGAATTTCCGAAAGGGCTTCATCTACTTCCCCTTTTGCTGAAAAGCCTGAGGAAGGCCTGTTCGCTCAGGGATAAGTGGGTTTGACTTCCGAGGCTAAAACTAGATTCGAATCAATAAACACCTAAGAAAATAATTGTGATTAAGCTAACCCCTATCAAAACGCCCCTGCTCTTTGAAAATGCCGGTGAGATTGAAAATTGGAAAAAAACTTTCTCAAATCACGGTGGATTAGATATAGAAACTGGCGCCTTCGTTCCATTGAGAAATGTCAAGAAGATGCTCGAAGAAAGCTCCTGCGCAGTCAGTTTTATTATGGATTCAATTGCAGGAGCTTCTGAATATGGCAGCATCGCGCTTTGCGACTATTCTGACTTTAAAGAGCTTTTCGCCAAACTAAAAGAAATCGGAATTTTCCTGCAGGCGCTTGCAGAATACGGGGAATGCTTTTGGCTCAACGAGCGACATCTTCACGCATTCTTTAATAATCTTATATACGACGAAATGGATTGCATCTCCTATGCCAGCATTGCCAACTGGCTCGAAGATAATGCTGAATGAGTTTGTTGTTGCTGTTAGAGCAACGTCACATTGCTCCCCATAGAGGAGACCGGGCAGCGCTCCCAACTGGCGAATAGGTCTTGAGATGTCAGGTGCAAACCCCCAAGCGTTTCCAATCTCCGAATGGCCGCAAGGCAGCAAACGCCTCGCGGTTCAGCTTCACCATTTCATACCGCCGATGTCGGAGGAATCCGTGCTGCTGTACGCATCGCTGTCAGAAAGTCCCGTGCTAGCGTGATGCTCGAATGACGTACCGCTATCGCCGTAGGTTTTTCCAATCACGTCCACCACGCCCCCATCGAGCATGGGTGTGCCATCTACGTTGGCTATCGGCCCGGGATACCCCGCGATACCTGCCGCAGCCAAGGCGCCTCCTGCCCCCAGCTGCCCGACCACACTTTTGCGACGAAGGCGTTCTTGCTCATCTCCCGCCTCGTCCACCCAACGACGCGCAGCCCCTGCCGCACTCACATGGCGGATAACAGCTTGGATGACACCGATGGCGACTCCGAGCCCAAAGAGCAGTTCCCCCGCACGAATCGGCCACACGTAAAAAGGTTTTCCCCACACCTTGTGTTCGGGCGCAAAAAACAAGCCGAAGAAATAGAGGAGCAATCCGCAGGTTACAAGAACGGACCAGATGGAAATACCGCGTTTCATGGAGCTGATTCTTTCAGGCGGGATGTGGTGCTGCAACAATATGCTACATGGAGCGCATGGTGATGCCATAGAACAAATCCGCTCCGGAAGAAAGCCCTGTGAGACTTGAAATCTCACAGGGCGAATCAGTCTTGGGCTTGTTACCTGGTTACCTCCGCCGCCACAGAAGAGGGCTTGGCAATCTTTGCTGCCTCAAAAGCGATGATGAGCAGCGTGCCCGTCGGCTTGCCTTCGCGTGACAGATAGAAGTCCGTCTTCAGTTTACCCGTGACCTTGACGAAATCGCCCCTGTCGAGCAACGGCTTGCTGTCCTTCATGACCCGCACCGTGTACCAGGTGGGCTCGGTATCAACGCCGCGCTGACTCTCAGCCAGACGAAATTCGAAGTACGCCTTGCCGCTGGCCTTACTCTTCTTGACCTCTGGCTGGGTGGCAACGTTTCCAAAAACTTGCATGCGATGTCCTTTGTGAACGCAGGGCGGATGCCCTGTCTGGTTCGTATAGCAACCTGGCTCGTGTGGGGTCAGTGCACGGTCTCCTGCGGTGCAGCCTCGGTAAGCGCATGACCGGAAGTGAGCATGGAGACACTCACATCGGTCACCTCACGCCCCATCACGAAGCTCGGGATGGCATCTGCGCGACCCAGCGTCAGCATCACCATCAGCATGTCGCCAAGACCCGCTTCTGCAGGCGGCCTGTAGGCGCTTGTGCACAATCGCAGCAAGGGCTGAATGTCCTCCTCGCCGGTGGGTTGACCCGGTATCACCACCGCCTGCAGTTCTCCGGCGCGCCCCAGCGAGAAACCATGGCGTGCCTCGGGCATCGCAGAGAAGAACGCAGCAGAGGCCGGTTCCCAAAGAGGCAGAACGAATCGATGTTGGTGGCCTTCGATTTGGTGCGTTACCACTCCCCAGCGGCTGCCAGGTGTCGAAGTAAATGCGCTCACGCGAAATGGAATAGAGATACCTGGAGTGCGTGAGAAAAGCTCATAGGTTGATGCCTTGACGTCTCCGCAGAGCATCCAGCGCTGCTCGTAGCACTCTGTCTCATGATGAGGGCGATGTCGGGTGGCCGCGGCGACTTCTGCAGGAGACATCAGGCGCCCCATGGCAAACTGCGTCTCCAGGTCGTGCTTCGATGGCTCGTATGTGAGCTGTCTCAATCTGTTCATGGTTGTCCTTACAAAGCGCGGTATCGCGCAGTTCGTATAGACACCAGTCACACTTGCCTCAAATCCAGGCGGCCGGCCGTTGCTGCCCCCACTGCGCGCATGTCATTTCTTGACCGCAGGTGGGTCGCGTGACTCGCCATGGATGCGCGTAGCGCTATCAACCGGGTGCAATAACCCGATGGGGTGTGGCCACGGGGTCATGCCCGGCGGCCTGCGGTAAGGCAAATAGTTATCGGTGAACCAGCCCTGTGTGGAGAAGCCTCCGCGTCCATCCATGCGCACCCGCGGCAACCAGATGGGCAACTCCTGCACCATCACATGTCCGGCGATAACGTCCACGAGTCGCAGGCGCCCGTCCTTCAGCCGCTCCTCTATCGTGAGCCAGACCTCGAATTGCTGACCCTCTGTGGACACCAGCCGGCGGCGCCCCTCGGCCAGCGAGTGCCGCGCTGTCTCGGTAGCCAGGCTTGTCAACGTCGCGAGCACACGGTTTTTGATGCGCTCGGTGCGGGTGTACACGACGACCCGGCGCAGTACGGGGCCGAGCGTGGTGGCCGCGCCCACCGAGAGCACCAGCGATTTGAGGGAGGCGGCACGGTCTGACCCGCGCGCGCTGCGGTCCACCTCGAACCACGTCACTCCATCGGACTCGATGGCCACCGCGTCAGGTCGAAGGTTCAGGACCCTGCGCTTCCCGGGTGATTTGGTTGCCGCCTGCAGCAGGCCTTGCGCGACAGAGCCGTCTGAGCCGAGTCTTGTGCTGAGAACCTGAAGCAACTCCTGTTCAGCCATCGCTGCCAGCCCTCGCGCTTGCGAGCAGAGTGTCAGAAACTGGGCCCACAGCCGATGCTCCGGGTTCGTCATGTCCGTGACGCGTCGCACAGACGCTGCGGCATCAACGTCACGTTCCTCCAGCCATGCCGCCCCGCGTTCGGTGATGCCGTAGACAGTCATAAAGCGGCTGGTGCGGTACCTGGCAAGCAATCGTGCCTTGCACATGCCACGGACCGCTCTTTGCGCCGCACTCAGAGCCGCTTTGAACGGTCGCTCTGCAAAACAGCGCACTGCAATATCGATGGTACGGATGACCCGAAAGCGGGTGGCCAAGGTCAGCGAGCGTAGCCAAATGGCCTCCTGCAGAGGCCATGTTCCGATGCGTGCCGTCAGCCCTCGGGGAACCTTCCGGGAGGCCTCTGCTGTCGCAGGCAGGGGCTCTTGCATCTCAGGGACAGGCGCAGCTCTCCCGTGGGTGCATTGCATCTCTGCACCTGTGGCAGTGGTGGCCGGTTCCGGGGTGGAGTCGGGCGTGTCGTCGGGGTGTGTTGTCATTGTCAGGGCTCCGGTGGTTGGTTCCACCGGCCCCCTGAGCAACCGTGCGGTGCCGTCGGGCCTCGTGCCGGTGGTTCCCTCGTGTAGCGAACGCATCGCTGTCGCGCTGCCCGTTCGCACCACCCAGCACACCTCGCGAGACCCGCAAGTGCTTGGTGGCACCGATGTCCGACTGCACGACCTCCAGCGGGCATGGGGCAGATGTCTTTCCCCGCTGGAGGTCTCGCACGCTGCGTGCGTGCGTCAGTCGCGTTTTCGTCGCGACGTGCTTCCAACGCCACTGTTCCATCGCCCGGCTTCGCCGGTGCGAACCGCCGCCGTCCGCAGATGTTTTTTCGAGGGCGGATGTACCTCAGGACGGCTTGCGCAACTGTGCTCACGGCGTGCCCTGCGGCCCCGGCTAACCCCAAGTCCGCCAGAAGCATCCGTTCTTTCGGGCGGCCCAGGGGCCCCGGCCGGGTGAGGTGCAACGCACCCCGTCCCTTCAACGACAGCACGCGCGGGGACGGCGGCGGTTCGCACCGCCTTGCCGCGCCCAGTCGCGAGCAGCTGTACTCCCTTAGCTGTCCACCAAAGCCACGTGTTGCCTCTTACACGCCGCAACGGTTCCACGAGGGCCCGGGCTGGACGCCCGTCCGGCAGCCCGCTGGTGCCATCGAGCGTACGCCTTCGCTGTCATCGGGCCAGGCGTTTGTAGAAGCCGTTCAGGCCAATGCAGAGGGTTCATCCAGACCGCTATCGGACGGGCATTCGCGTTTCCGCGGTGTAGCTGTGCGTCTATCCCCCGGGACATCCGTCAGGTGTCTACACGTCACACGGGGCCCCGTCGGGCTGCCGGGAGCCTTTCATGAAAATCAATATCCGAGGCCGTCGTGCCTATCTCTACCGGCGACGCTGGGTGCCTGTCGGCCCTGGCGTGCCGCACGGGTATCCGACTGAAGACTATGTCGGTGTCATCGACGCCGATGCCGAGTCCATCCCTGCGCAGCTCCTGCCGTTGTTGAGTGAGACTGAGCAGGAGCAGTTGCGCGACAAGGTTCTGCGGCCTGCAGCGCAGGCCCGTGCGGCCCGGGAGCGCAAAGCGCTAGACCCGCAGTGGCGTATCGCGGAAGCCACGCGACTGTTGTCAGAGGCTGCACGGCTCAGCCAGGAGCGGCGTGTGCTGCGCTCCACTCTCGCCCCGGCGCTGCAAGCGCTGGACGCCATCCGTCTGGTCGACGGCGCACCGATTCGGCCTCCACAGCCCGCGCCCACAGCTGCGGACAGATTGGCAGAAGCACTGGCTGCTGTGAAAGCCGCCGCTGCTGCGGTGCGCGATGGAGCCTATGGTCACGCGCCTGCGGAGGGCGCGCGCAGCACCCGAACGTATCGTCTTTGGTCTGAGCTGACAGAGGCGCTGGACGGCAGTCGCCAGAGCCTGTTGCGTGCGCTGCAAGAAAAGGGCTTTGTGAAGTCGCGCAAAGGTTGATAAACCAGGGCTCTCGCAACCTCTATGGCGGTGCAGTACCAAGGTCTGGAGGGTGGCTATGTTCTTTGCAGTTGGCCCATCGAAAAAATCTCATCAGTGACTACACGTAAGGCATGCATGTGCATGCGCCACAGGACACTCACTGATGAATTCCAATATTTGTTTGCAAGTCAACTCAGCCACCTCTCAAAGGAAATACACCCCGTCTCCTGCTGTGGCGGAGGAATCCAGAGAAGAGCGAGTCAGTCGTTTGTACGCATCGCCTGGCGGTCCGCTCATCGGCTGGCTGTTTGATGAATGCCGTCGGCGGCGCCAGGAGTACCGCGAGATGGCAGCTTGTCTGGGCGTGACCTACGGCTACGTCAACCAGCTGCGCAGCGGCTTGCGGCAGACTCGGCAAATCAGTGACGACTTTGCCGTCGCCTGTGCCCACTACCTCGGTGTACCGCCCGTCGTCGTCAAGATGGTTGCCGGTCGCATTCCCATGTCCGACTTTGTGACCCCACGGGAACCTGAGGAGGACGCATTGGACCGCGCCATGGCGCAAATGCTCGACGACCCGGTCGCGCGCAGGAACTTGCCAGCGGACATGAGCGAGCTCTCCCTGTCTGCGAAGCGTGCGTTGGTGGCTATGTACATCGAAGCTTCTGGCCGCGATATTTTTGGCTTGCACCAACTGCCCGAGATGGTGCGCTGGCTGCAGCGAGCTGCAATGATTCATGACGAGTCAGAGGCGGAGTTTCTGAGAGGACATCGCGATATTGCTGACTGACATGGATGGGCGTTGGACTCACCGGCATTGAGGCGATAGAAGGGATTGATTGACCAAAAGGGGCAAGCCATGGCTTGCCCCTTCTTTTTTGTCGGCAGGGAATAAACAACCGACCTAAACGTGCCAGCTGGAGCCGCTTTGTGGCGCCAGCGGGCACGAGAGGGCGCCGCCGGTCGCACTCGTGCTCCGACCATCGGCGTGGAGCAAATCAATGTCAGAAACGAAGTCGGTCCTCGCACTGCGAGACCTCGCAAGCCTCCTGGGCCGGAGCCCGGAAACCATCCGCAAGGACCTGCGCCGTAATCCGGCCGCAGTGCCGCCGCGTCTGCTCATTGAGGGGGCACGCCTATTGCGTTGGCGGGCCGTCGATGTGGATGCGTGGCTCGCTCAGCGTGTGGAGGGCCTGAACCATGACTGAGGCAATGAAGAACGTGTTTTCTCGCCCACTCGACATCGGGTACATGATTCGTAATGCGCCACCTGCGTTGGACCATGTCCTTCCTGGACTGCTGGCGGAAACGGTGGGTCTCGTTGTTGGCCCCGGCGCGGTGAGCAAGACGATGCTGGCGCTGCAAATGGGTATTGCGATGGCAACCGGCACGCCACTACTGGGCGGACTGGTTGGTGGTATCTCGGGGCGACCACAAAAGCCAGAGCGTGTGGTTCTTGTTCTCGCCGAGGAAGCCGCCAATGTCGTTTGGCAACGCCTGCACGCCATCATGAGCGTCCAACTTGCGGCCTTTGACATCGACCCCGAACTGGCAGCGGAGCTTCTTGAAAAGAACCTGGGCATCCACGCGCTGGCCGGCAGCGACCAGGTCAACCTGCTCGGCGACAACTGGGACAAGACACCCGCCGGTGACCTGCTGCGTCGCGCTTGCGAAGGTGCTCGCCTGGTGGTCCTCGACCCAGTGCGGGATTTTCACAACGCGGATGAGAACGACTCGACGGCCATGAAGGCCCTTGCTCGTCACATCGCGAGCTATGCCAAGTCGACGGGTGCAGCTTGGCTGTTGGTTCACCATGCCAGTCGCGCCGCAGCCCTGAGTGGCTACGGCGGGAGCGCGGATGCGGGACGGGGGTCCACAGCACTGATGAATGCTGTGCGCTGGCAGCTCAACCTCAGCCGTCCCACCCGGGATTCTGCGAAGCAGCATGGACTGCCCCTCAACAGTCTGCATAAGCATGTGCTTCTCGACGTACCGAAGGCGAACTACATCGAAACACCCAGCACGATGGTCGTTGCCCGAGGTCCCAACGGTGTGCTGGTGCCTGCCGGGGAGGTCGCATGAGTCGAAAGCCCGTAGCCGCCATTGCAACTGCGCCACGCGTTGTTCGTCTCGCGCATCCCTTCGGGTTGTGCCAGTTGTTCCGGCCGCTGGCTAAAGACAGCAAACCCCGTCCGGTGCTCAATGAGCAGTTCGAGTACGCTGGCGTGACGCTGCGCTTCAGCGCACGCGAGGCGATGGGGGCACCGGAACAGACGCTGTTTCTAGCCCTGCTCGAGATTGCACAGGAGCAGCATCGACGGCGTCCGGCAGAGCACATGCTGGATGAGACCGACCACAGCGAAGTCGGAGCCTTGCTTTGGTCGGGGCTGCACGTCGGTAGTGCTGCACCGCTCGTGGATGCGCCTTCTACCCTGAAGCTGCACTGCAGCTGGAGTGAACTGCATCGCCGTTGCGGCGGCAAGAGCGTGGGAGGCCAGGTGACAGAAAGCCGAAGACAGTCGCTGATGAGACTGTGCGAGGTGACGGTCTGGGAACGGGTCGAATCGACACGCAAGGTGCGCTCGTGCCGATTGGTGAGCTGGCTGCTCGGAGACGACCAGCGCGTTCATGTCGCGTTGAATCACCGACTGGCTGCTGCGCTGCTGGCGCCGAGCTACGCTCAGGTGCTCCTGTCCGAGCGGCTCTGCCTGCCTTCGCAGACGGCGATGTTGGTCCATGCCTTCCTGTCGACCTGTCTTGGCGTCGGCAAGACGATGGCTATCGGGCACGAAACGCTGGTTGCTCGGCTGTGGCCTCCAGGTAGCGGACTGACACCCGCCAGTACACAGAGGCGACGCCTGAGTGATGTGCGTGCCGCACTGCGGGCCATCGGTCGTCTGCAGCGGTGGCGGGTGGAGCTGGGAGCCACAGTCGCGACCGTCACCCGGACTCTTTCGAAGCCAGGTGCTGATTCTGTCGCTCCGCAAGAGTCTCTCGCTCCGACCTCAGTGTCTCGGCCGGCTGCCGAACCGCGCGCCCGCGATATGACGAGGGCAGGACATTTCGTGGTCTCCGACTCGTCATTTGGTGAGCAGCCGTTCTGGAAAAAGTTGAACGCCCACAAGTACTTGCCGCGAAAAGACGAGGGCAGTACTACTTCTTAATAAAGAAAACTCTCTTAGAGGCAGGGCAGGGCGTTCGCTGCCCGCCCTGCCATTGAGTGGAGGGCGCCCAGCTCATCAAAGGCGGTTGACCATCCTTACTTGCCCAGCCTGCTGCGCTATCTTGCCTCGAGGCAAGACGCCCGCCGTTACCCCGTTACCTGGGTTACCGTGCACAGTTCAAAGAAAGAGGGGCCGCCAGTGTGGCAGCCCCTCCATGAATCAGCCGCTTCGCGGCCCTTGTGCAAGGTTTATTGAATGACCTCGTCGGCCCCGGTCGGGAGCGCCTGTATCGCCTGGGTTGCAGCGACAAAGGTGTTCATCAAGAGCACCGCATTTGCCCCACGCCCGGCCACCATGACCCGGTTGTCCAGCAGAGGCTCCTGGGTACGAGCGAATTTGCCAGATGTATCGTTCATAAGGTACAGGCCTGCGTTGAGCATGTGGAACAAGTTCTCATTTCCTATCAGCTGCTTTTGCACGGTGGCAGCCCTTAGGAGCGCCTCGTCATTACGCAGCATGTCGCAAGCGGTCATCATGACCACGCTGACCGCCGCATCGAAGGCGTTGAGCATCAACGTGATGCAACCTCGTTCGACCGAGTCGCGCAACCACAACTGCGCATCCTTTTCCCACATCGGCACAGCCCACCGGCATTGCAAGCCGTTGACTTGAGTGGTGAGGATGACGACGGGCAGGCCGCCGTCGAAGTCTTGCACCACCAACCGAGCCGGTGGCTTAGGCTGCTGCGTCAGATGTTCGATATCTTCGCTTGAGAGCTCGGCATGGATGACCCAGCCCGGTGGGGGCGCCTCTAGCCCTGCATCGGCAGCCATTTCGGCCACCTCCGTGGGGCTCAGAAGTTCGGCGTAGCGTGCGCGATGGCACCCGAGGAGCGGGGACGGGACGTTGCTGATTTCGCCATCGGCGTTGTTGTTTGTGACGTTCAACTTGGTTTCCTTTAATTGACCTGGAAACCTGTGTAGCGAACATGCTTCTCAACAGTTCGCGCATCCCTTGCACAGCTCAGTTTTCTTGGATTCGCTCTGTAGAGCGCGGCGATATCCGTAAATGTCACTTTCTGTACGTTAAGCTAGCACGTTGCTAGCGTTTTACTCACAGGAGTCTCGCAATGGCCGTTGCCAAATCCCAGGTCGTCAGTGTGCGTGTAGAGCCTCCCATCAAGGCAGCTCTGCAGTTGGCGGCTGAGCGAGAGATGCGCAGCATCGCCAACATGGTCGAAGTCATGGTGGTCGCGTACTGTCGCGCGCAGGGCTATCCGTTGGACGGAGTGCCGGAAGACACCTTGGCAAATACCAGCCTGCGAGGACCTGCCAAGTGACAGCGGAGCGCCAGGCACTCCTTGAGCAGCTAGGTTTTCGCTTCGGCATCAACGGCCCGCACGCAGCGCGCACCATGATGCTGGACGACTTGCGCCTGCTGTTGGCGCACACGCCGCCGCACGCCACACGTCCTGATTACGCTTCAGCGGTGGTTGATGGAAATGTGTTGGGCAAGCCGACTCGCAAGGCGCGAGAGCTCGCTCTGCGGCACATGGCCACTCTGTACGCCCTGGACCCTCTCAACCCTATCTTCCGCGCCCTTCGTCGGCTGTGGCCACTCGACGAGGCTGCCCAGCCACTGCTAGCCCTGGCCGTGGCTCTGGCGCGCGACCCGCTATTGCGAGGCACTCAGCCCTTCATCCTCGGGCAAGTGGTCGGGGTTTCAGTGCTAAGGGAGGCCCTGGAAGCTTTCCTCAGCACGACACACCCCGACCGTTTTAGCCCAGCTTCACTGAAGTCGTTCGCACAAAACGTCGCCGGAACTTGGACGGCTGCGGGAGTACTTGACGGGCGCGTACGCAAAACACGCGCTGTCGTTCAGCCACGCCCCGAGTCCGTCACGTTACTGTTGTTCCTGGGCTACCTGGAAGGTCGCACCGGGCAACGTCTTTTCTCTTCCGATTGGACGAATTTGTTGGGATGCTCGCCGGATGAGCTGGAGGCTCTCGCAACCTCAGCGTCTCATCGGGGCCTCATGGTCTTCATGAATGCTGGCGGCGTCCAGGAAGTGCGCTTCCCCGGCTACCTCACACCTGAAGAAGAACAAATCCGTCAGGAGGTTTCACATGTCGTCTAAGGTCGCCAAGCTGGTGTCCGCCTACCGTCAGCATCTCACGGTGCCCTGGCAAGCCGGGCTCGCAGCCATCCAGCGCGTTATCTTTGCCGTTTATGACAAGACCGACGAACTGCGCCTGCGCGCCAACGTCGAAGAGTTTGCGCTGGTTACCCAGCAGGCCAGCAAAAAGTGGTTGCTGCTGGACTTGACCAACGCTTTCCCCGAATGGATGGCGGCCCAGGAATACCGTGACGCTTACTTCGAGTCGCCCGAAGACCTGGCTGGCTATCAAACTGGCGAGCTAACCGAGTTCGTTGCTGCCCTCACCGCTAAGCTGAAGAGCCGTATCAGCGCAGAAGCTGACGCCGATACCGTGGTCGCTCTCATGGGCGTTGGCACGCTGTTCGGTTTGGCGCGTGTCTCATCGGTGGTCGAGGGCATCAAGGACGCTGTGGAAGGCCGTCTCTTGGTCTTCTTTCCTGGCGAACATCATCCAGAGAACCACACCTATCGACTGCTAGATGCGCGCGACGGCTGGAACTACCTGGCTGTGCCGCTCTTGGCCAAAGACTGAGTAACTTAGAAATCACCCAGAGGGACCGTCATGCTGAACAGGGACATCTACAACAAGGCACCGCAAGACAACCGGCTCGTCAACAACGGCGTGGCGGAAGTGTCAGAAGACCACTCCGACGCCGCCCAAGCCATCCTGCGCTACGAGTTGGAGACCTTCGTCTGCGACGGCCAGTACGAAAAGGGCCTGGAGACCATTCTCGACAAGTTCTTGGTCAATCTTGATGCAGGCACCGAGCAGCCGGGGGTCTGGATTTCCGGCTTCTATGGCAGCGGTAAGTCGCACCTGGCCAAGATGCTGCGTACGTTGTGGACTGACTACCAGTTTGCCGGCGGGGCTACCGCGCGCAGCCTTGCCAAGCTGCCCACCGGCGTGTTTGAGCATTTGAAGGAGCTCAGCACCCAGGGCAAACGCCACGGCTCGCTGCATGCTGCGGCAGGCAAGCTCGGGGCTGGTGCGGGCGACAAGGTGCGCTTGGCACTTCTGGGCATCGTGTTCAAGTCCAAAGGCCTGCCCGAGCAGTACAACCAAGCCCAACTCGTCCTGTGGATGAGCCGTGAGGGAATCCTCGCGACGGTCGAGGCAGAGCTTCAGTCGGCCGGCCGCTCGGTGGCGCAAGAACTGCCGCACATGTACGTGTCGAGCCACCTCGCTAAGGCGCTGTTGAAGGCCCGCCCGGACCTGGCCCACACGGAGGCCGATACCCGAAAGCTGCTCAAAGAACAGTTCCCTCAAGTGACCGACGTCACCAGCGAGCAGATGACCACGGCCATTGAGACCGCGCTGGCCGTGGACGGCAAATTCCCGCTGACCCTGGTGGTATTGGACGAGGTGCAGCAGTACATCGGCGCTGATGCCGAAAAGGCCTTCCAGGTACAGGAAGTCACAGAGACCCTGTCCAAGCACTTCAACGGCAAGTTGCTATTTGTGGGCACTGGTCAGTCCGCCTTGTCCGGCATGCCCAACCTGCAGCGCCTCATGGGCCGCTTCCCGGTCCAAGTGATGCTGGGCGACTGGGACGTTGAGAACGTCACCCGTCAAATCATTCTTGCCAAGAAGCCGTCGGCCCAGCCAGAGGTGGAACATGTCTGGCGCTCCAACCTCGGCGAAATCTCCCGCCACCTGCGCGGCACCAAGCTAGAGCACGTCACGGAAGACGAAGACGTGATGACCTCCGACTACCCGCTGCTGCCCGTACGTCGCCGCTTCTGGGAACGCGTTCTTCGGACCATCGACACAACCGGCACAGTGTCGCAGCTGCGCAGCCAGCTTCGCGTGGTGCATGAAGCTGTCTTGGCCACGGCCGATGCCCCACTGGGTCATGTCGTCTCTGGCGACTTCCTGTACGACCAAATTGCCGCAAACTTGGTCTCTACCGCCCAGCTGCCCAAAGAGGTGTTCGAGAACGTTCAGCGCTTTGCCGCCGGTGACGCCGACAGCCAACTCAAGGCTAAGCTGCTCAAGCTCGTTTACCTCATAAACAAACTGCCGGCCGATGCCGCACTGGACATCGGCCTGAAGGCCACCGAGGAGGCTCTGGCCGACCTGCTGGTCACCGACCTTTCGGCCGGTTCATCCGAGCTGCGCAAAAAGCTGCCCGCACTACTCGACGAACTGCAGAACAAAGACCGCCTGGTGATGGCTCTGGCCGGTGGCAGCGGCACCGAATATCGCCTGCAAACTCGCGAATCCAGCGCTTGGTACGACGAGTTCCGTGCTCAAGAGGCCGAGCTCAAGGCTGCGCCGCAGCGGGTAGAGCAAAAACGCGCAGACTTGCTCAAGGCCCGTTATGGCGAGGTGCTGAAAAAAGTCCGCGTGGTGCAAGGCAAAGACAACGTAGAGCGCCGCCTCGCACCCACCTACGACGATAGCCTGCCCAAGGACAACGACAAAAACCTGTATCTGTGGATTCAGGACGGCTGGCAGACCGAAGAAAAGTCAGTGCTCGCCGAGGCCAAGGCCAAAAGCGCGGACAACCCCACGCTGTTCGCCTTTCTGCCCGCGCAGCACAAGACCGAGTTGACCAACGCCATCGTGGCGCTAGAGGCTGCCCGCACTACCTTGCAGAAAAAAGGCAGCCCCTCCACAGAGGAAGGGCGCGACGCACAGCGCTCCATGGAGAGCCGTCTTCGCACCGCAGAGAAAGAGCTGGCCGAACTGCTCGACCAACTGATTGCCGGAGTACGTGTGTTCCAGGCCGGGGGGCAGGAAGCGGCGGACGGAAACGACCTGGCCGACCGCATCAACCGCGCTGCAAAGTCCTCGGCCATCCGCCTTTATAGCCAGTTCGATGCCGCTGACCACGACCTGTGGAGCAAAGTGCTTGACGAGGCCCGCAAGGGAAATCTGGAGGCACTGAAGTTTGTGGGCCATACCCAAGAGGCAGACAAGCACCCGGTCTGCCAGAAGCTGCTCGCGTACATCGGCCCTGGCAAGAAGGGCGCCGAGATTCGCGACAACTTCGAAGCCCCGCCCTTCGGCTGGCCCCGCGATGCTATCGATGGCGCGCTATACGCCTTGCTTGCGGCGGGGCACATCAAGGCCACCGATGCGGCCTCAAAGGCCGTAGACGCCAAAAGCCTGGACCGCGCCAAACTGACCCAGGCCAGCTTCCAGCGCGAGAGCGTCAACATCACGCCGCCCCAGCTCATCAAGATTCGCTCGCTGTTCAGTGCTGTAGGAGTGCCTTGTCAGCCCAAAGAAGAGTTGGTTAAGTTGCCAGCACTTTTGGCCAAGCTGCGCGACCAGGCGGCCAAAGCTGGCGGCGCAGCACCGGCGCCTGAGGCTCCGAAGCTGACGACGCTCGAAGCCATTGAGGCACAGACTGGCAACGCCCAGCTGCTGGAGCTGTTCACTCGCTACGATGAACTGGTTGGGCTGTCCAAGACGTGGACTAAAACTGCCGAAGACATCGCCAAACGCTTGCCAGCGTGGACCAAACTGAATGACCTGCTGCGCCATGCCAAGGCGCTGGGCCCCTACGCCGCTCTAAAGGCCGAAGTAGATGCCATTGCAGCCCAGCGAAGCCTACTGGCCGACCCGGACCCGGTACGCCCGATTCTGGACAAGACGGTAGACCTGCTGCGCCAGGCCCTCAACGGCAAGCTGCAGGCCTTTGAAAAGACCTTCCAGCAACAGCAATCCCAACTGCAGCAGGACGCCGACTGGAACAAGCTGACGGACGCACAGCGTGCCGACTTGACC
>Ga0208518_100082_pt1 | contig 55915 bp, 51 predicted proteins | sample LakWasM127_HOW14_2_FD_183937 | JGI IMG/M metagenome (GOLD analysis project Ga0208518, IMG submission 183937) | Freshwater sediment methanotrophic microbial communities from Lake Washington under simulated oxygen tension - Sediment Metagenome... | ecosystem: Environmental > Aquatic > Freshwater >...
AGCAGGCTTTGCGCCACGCCCACGCTGCGCGACGCATCGGGCACATAGACCACCGGGCCGTCGTAGTGCGGCGCAATTTTCACGGCGGTGTGCACGCGCGAGCAGGTGGCGCCGCCGATGAGCAGCGGGATCTTCTTGACGCGGAAGTGGTCGTCCTTGTGCATCTCGGCGGCCACGTACTGCATTTCTTCCAGGCTGGGGGTGATCAGGCCCGAGAGGCCCACGATGTCGGCACCCTCGGCCTTGGCGCGCGCCAGAATCTCATGGCAGGGCACCATCACGCCCATGTTGATGACCTCGAAGTTGTTGCACTGCAGGACGACGGTGACGATGTTCTTGCCGATGTCGTGCACGTCGCCCTTGACGGTGGCAATGACGATCTTGCCCTTGGTGCGCACATCGCGCCCGGCGAGTTCGTCCTGGCGCTTTTCCTCCTCGATGTAGGGAATCAGGTGCGCCACGGCGAGCTTCATGACGCGTGCCGACTTCACCACCTGGGGCAGGAACATCTTGCCCGCGCCGAACAGGTCGCCGACGATGGACATGCCGTCCATCAGCGGCCCTTCGATCACGTGCAGCGGGCGCCCGCCCTTGGCCAGGATCTCCTGGTAGGCCTCTTCCGTGTCTTCGACGATGAAGTCGGTGAAGCCGTGCACCAGCGCGTGGGAGAGGCGCTCGCCCACGGTCTTGGGCGCTTCGGGTGTGCCGCGCCATTCGAGTTTTTTGCTCTCGTCCTTGGCGCCGCTTTTGGCGGTTTCGGCCACTTCGAGCAGGCGTTCGGCGGCGTCGGGGCGGCGGTTGAGGATGACGTCCTCCACGCGCTCGCGCAAGGTGGGTTCGAGGTCGTCGTACACGCCCACCATGCCGGCGTTGACGATGCCCATGTCCATGCCGGCTTTGATGGCGTGGTACAGGAAGACCGTGTGGATGGCCTCGCGGACCGGGTCGTTGCCACGGAAGCTGAACGACACGTTCGATACACCGCCCGACACCTTGGCCCCCGGCAGGTGCTGCTTGATCCAGCGCGTCGCCTCGATGAACTCGACCGCGTAGTTGTTGTGCTCTTCAATGCCGGTGGCCACGGCAAAGATGTTGGGGTCGAAAATGATGTCCTCGGGCGGGAAGCCCACCTCATCGACCAGGATGCGGTAAGCCCGCTCGCAGATGCCGATCTTGCGCGCGTAGGTATCGGCTTGCCCTTGCTCGTCAAATGCCATCACCACGGCCGCCGCGCCGTAGCGGCGCACCAGCGTGGCCTGCCGCTTGAAGGCCTCCACGCCTTCCTTCATGGAAATCGAGTTGACGATGGGCTTGCCCTGGATGCAGCGCAGCCCCGCCTCGATCACTTCCCACTTGGAGCTGTCCACCATGATGGGCAGGCGGGCAATGTCGGGCTCGGACGCAATCAGGTTCAGGAAGCGCACCATGGCCGCCTTGCTGTCGAGCATGGCTTCGTCCATGTTGATGTCGATGACCTGGGCGCCGTTCTCCACCTGCTGGCGCGCCACGGCCAGGGCATCCTCGAACTGGCCGTTCAGGATGAGGCGCGCGAAGGCCTTGGAGCCGGTAATGTTGGTGCGCTCGCCCACGTTGACGAAGAGCGAGGCGGTGTCGATGGACACCGGTTCTAGGCCGGACAGGCGCATCGGAGGCACGGAGACGGAAGCAGTCGGCGGGGAAGAGATTTCAGGCATGCGGCTCACCAAGGCAGTTCACGGGAAACAGACTGGTGAGCGCCGTTCGGGGCCTGTTTGCGCCCCACCCAAGCCTGACGCACGGGAGCGCCAGAAGGCTCCCGGCGCTGCAGCGCTCCTTGAGAGGGCATGATTTTAGACCGCGTTGCCTCGCGCCTGCAAAGCCGTGGCGCGCTTGCCGAGGCAGGTGCGCCAGCGGATGGCGCGCCGCAGACGCTCGTGTCACACATATCGAGGCGGACCTTGGGGCGTGCAGGCGGTGATTTTCCGGCTTGGTACATCGCCGTGCATCACCACCGGCACCCGCTTTCTCCGTTGCCGCCCTCCCGATTCTGGTGCGATGCGCCGCCGGGCCAACGGCATCGAGTGGCTGGAGGGTTCCCACGGGCCACAGGACAGCGCCATGTCAGCGGGAGGCACGAAAATAACCGGTTGACCCCATTTCCCTTTAAGGAACCCAGCGCATGAGCACGAAGCAACCGACCATCATTTACACGCTGACCGACGAAGCTCCAGCGCTCGCCACGGCGGCCTTTTTGCCCATCGTGCGCGCCTTTGCCGCGCCGGCCGGCATTCACGTGGAGACCAGCGATATTTCGGTGGCCAGCCGCATCCTTAGCCAGTTCCCCGAGTACCTGACCGAAGCCCAGCGCGTGCCCGACAACCTGGCAATGCTGGGCAAGCTCACGCTTTCGCCCGACGCCAACATCATCAAGCTGCCCAACGTCAGCGCATCGGTATCGCAACTGGGCGCCGCCATCAAGGAGCTGCAGGGCAAGGGGTACGCCATTCCCGACTACCCCGAGAACCCGACGACGGATGAAGAGAAGGACATTCGCGCCCGCTACAACAAGTGCATTGGCAGCGCCGTGAACCCGGTGCTGCGCGAGGGCAACTCGGACCGGCGTGCCCCAAGGGCGGTGAAGGAATACGCCCGCAAGCACCCGCACAGCATGGCCGAGTGGAGCCAGGCATCGCGCTCGCATGTCTCGCACATGCACCACGGCGACTTCTACGCTGGTGAAAAATCGCTCACGATTGGCAAGGCCTGCGACGTGAAGATGGAGCTGGTCGGCAAAAGTGGGAAGACGGTGGTGCTCAAGCCCAAGCTGTCGCTCAAAGATGGCGAGATCATCGACAGCATGTTCATGAGCAAGAAAGCCCTGCTCGCCTTCTACGAAAAAGAGATTGAAGACGCCTACAAAACCGGCGTGATGTTCTCGCTGCACGTCAAAGCGACCATGATGAAGGTGTCGCACCCGATCGTGTTCGGCCACTGCGTGCGCATCTTCTACAAAGACGCGTTCGAGAAGCACGCCGCACTGTTCGACGAACTGGGCGTGAACGTCAACAACGGCATGGTCGACCTGTACAACAAGATCAGCACGCTGCCGCAAAGCCAGCAGGACGAGATCAAACGCGATCTGCACGCCTGCCACGCGCACCGCCCCGAGCTGGCCATGGTCGATTCGGCCAAGGGCATCACCAACTTCCATTCGCCCAACGACATCATCGTGGACGCCTCCATGCCCGCCATGATCCGCAACGGCGGCCAGATGTGGGGCGCCGACGGTCGCCTGAAGGACGTCAAGGCCGTGATGCCCGAAAGCACCTTCGCCCGCATCTACCAGGAGATCATCAACTTCTGCAAATGGCACGGCAACTTCGACCCGAAAACCATGGGCACCGTGCCCAACGTGGGCCTGATGGCCCAGCAGGCCGAGGAATACGGCTCGCACGACAAGACCTTTGAAGTACCCGAGGACGGCGTGGCCAATATCGTCGACCTGGCGACTGGCGAAGTGCTGCTCAGCCAGAACGTGGAAGCCGGCGATATCTGGCGCATGTGCCAAGTCAAAGATGCCCCCATTCGCGACTGGGTCAAGCTGGCCGTGACGCGTGCCCGCAATTCCGGCATGCCGGCGGTGTTCTGGCTCGACCCGTACCGCCCGCACGAGGCCGAGATCATCAAGAAAGTGCGCCAGTATTTGAAGGACCACGACACCACCGGCCTCGATATCCAAATCATGAGCCAGGTGCGCGCCATGCGCTTCACGCTGGAGCGCGTGATTCGCGGGCTGGACACCATCAGCGTCACCGGCAACATCCTGCGCGACTATCTGACCGACCTGTTCCCCATCATGGAACTGGGCACCAGCGCCAAGATGCTGTCTGTCGTGCCCCTGATGGCCGGCGGCGGCATGTACGAGACGGGAGCTGGCGGCACGGCCCCCAAGCATGTGCAGCAACTAGTGGAAGAAAACCACCTGCGCTGGGATTCGCTGGGCGAGTTTCTGGCACTGGCCGTGAGCCTGGAAGACCTGGGTCTGAAAACTGGCAACGCGCAAGCCACGCTGCTGTCGAAAACGCTGGACACCGCCACGGGCAAACTGCTCGACAACAACAAGAACCCTTCACCCAAAACCGGCCAGCTCGACAACCGCGGCAGCCAGTTCTACCTGGCGCTGTACTGGGCGCAAGAATTGGCCGCGCAGACCGAAGACAAGGCCCTGGCGGCCAAGTTCGCGGGACTGGCCAAAACACTGGCTGAGAACGAGCAGAAGATCGTCGCCGAAATGGCCGAGGTGCAGGGCAAGCCGGCGGATATTGGCGGGTATTACCTGATGGATGCGAAGAAGACGGAGGCGGTGATGCGGCCTAGCAGGACGTTGAATGCGGCGTTGGAGGCTGTGGGGGGCTGATAGCGGTTGTCCTTGGGCGGTTGTGTCCTTGGGCGCTTGCCCAAGGATGCACCTGGCGGCGGGCCTGTCGGTGCGCTGCCTACAGAACCGCCCGCTTAGCGATCGTGGGCGCTATCTCCATCCAGCGGAACGATGCGTTCGTTGGTGGAAACCACCTGCCCCTTCGCATCAAAATCAACGTCAAAAAGGGTGTCGACGGTGCCAAGCACGCGGTACGTAAAGGTGGGACCGGGCTGGTTGCGGTATTTGATGGACTGTGTCGGATGGCCCAATGCGTCGCGGACCTCTGCCATGCTCATGCCGGGGGTGACCAAAGCCTCTTGGCTCTGGCTGATCCAAAAACCACTCGCTGCTTGCGCCAGGGCAGCGCAGAGTGCAAGGCCTGCCGCCACCATCAGGCGCGAAGTGGGGGTGATGTAGGGACGTGCCATGATGTCCTGCTTTCTCAAAGGGCCAAGCTTCAGCGTGCATGCAGATTCGCCTGCATTGAACGCAGCACATTTGGCTGGGTAAGTGCGTCTTGCCAAGCGCCTACTCAAGCGGCCGAGGCCGGCAGGCCAAACACCCGGTCGAAACACCAGTTGAAGACAAAGGTGTAGCAGAGGAAAAACACCACCAGCCCCAGGTCCATCACCAGCGCCTGCCACAGGCTGACGCCAAACCACCAGGCAAACAGCGGCACCAGAAACAGCACCAATCCGCCCTCGAAACCGATGGCATGCGCCACGCGCCGCGCCAAGCTGCGGCCACGCACGCTCTGGCGCGCTTCCCAGCGTTCGAACAGGGTGTTGAACACTAGGTTCCACAGCACGGCAACGGCTGAGGATGCGGCCGAGATGACGGCGGAATGCGCGGCGCCCTGGCCTGTTGCTGCGGCCAGACCCCATGTGGCGACGGCGATGGCGATGATCTCGTAGACGGTGACATACACCACCCGGCGGCGCAGGCCGTGGAGGCCGGGAATCAAGGCAGTGAAAGACATACGGCGATTCTTGCAGGCTTTCGCCTGTCCGACCGGACGCCAGACTATGCGCGGCGTGCATAAACTTGTAACTGCGCTGCCTTGGACATCGGCATTTCACAGGCCTATGCTTCGCGCTTCGACTGATCCCACAAGGAAATCTTCATGCAACAAGCGTCTGGCTCAGGCACATTGCCCAGCCATCCCCTGCCCTCGTATCTGCAGGCCGACCACCTCGGCCCCTGGGGCAATTACCTCAAACAGGTGGACCGCGTCACGCCCTACCTGGGCTCGCTGTCGCGCTGGGTAGAAACCTTGAAGCGCCCCAAGCGCATCCTGATCGTCGATGTTCCCATCGAACTGGACAACGGCACCATTGCCCACTTCGAGGGCTACCGCGTGCAGCACAACCTCTCGCGCGGGCCCGGCAAGGGCGGCGTGCGTTTTCACCAGGAGGTGACGCTGTCGGAAGTGATGGCGCTGTCGGCCTGGATGTCGGTCAAGACGGCCGCCGTCAACGTGCCCTACGGCGGCGCCAAGGGCGGTATCCGCGTGAACCCCAAGACCCTCTCGCGCGGCGAACTCGAACGCCTGACGCGCCGCTACACCAGCGAGATCGGCTTGATCATCGGCCCGACCAAGGACATCCCCGCGCCCGATGTGAACACCAACGAACAGATCATGGCCTGGATGATGGACACCTACTCCATGAACACGGGCGAAGCCGCTACGGGCGTGGTCACCGGCAAGCCCGTGGACCTGGGCGGCTCGCTGGGCCGGCGCGAAGCCACGGGCCGCGGGGTGTTCACCGTGGGCCTGGAAGCGGCGCACCACACGGGCCTGAAAATCGACGGCGCCCGCGTGGCGGTGCAGGGCTTTGGCAATGTGGGCGGCACCGCGGCCAAGTTGTTCTGCGACGTGGGCGCCCGCCTCGTCGCGGTGCAGGATCACACAGGCACCATCGCCCATGAGGGCGGCATGGATGCTGTCGCACTGCTCGCGCATGTGGCCAGCACGGGCGGCGTGGCCGGATTCCCCGGCGCCGAAAAACTGGCGGACGAAGACTTCTGGGGCGTGCCCTGCGAAATCCTGATCCCCGCCGCGCTCGAGAGCCAGATCACCGCAGAGAACGCCCCCAAGATCCACGCCAAGCTGATCATCGAAGGCGCCAACGGCCCCACCACCCCCGAGGCCGACGACATCCTGCACGACAACGGCGTGCTGGTGCTGCCCGACGTGATCGCCAACGCTGGCGGCGTGACGGTGAGCTATTTCGAGTGGGTGCAGGATTTCTCCAGTTTTTTCTGGACGGAAGACGAAATCAATGCCCGCCTGGTGCGCATCATGAAAGAGGCGTTTGCCGGCATCTGGCAGACGGCGCAAGAGCACAAGGTCAGCCTGCGCACTGCCACCTTCATCGTCGCCTGCACGCGCATGCTCCATGCCCGCGAGATGCGCGGCCTGTACCCATGAAGCGATCAGCGTTGAAAATTTGAGTCTTTTTGCCCTCTAGGGCAATACCAACGGGCGCATGCAGCTATGTTTTTCATAGTTGCATGCGTTTTTTCATGGCGGCCTGGGGCATAGGCGCTCCAGCGTGCAACGCAGTGTTTGTGGCATGTGCACGGGTTCTGCGCTACAAAGTGTCCATGCCAAGCACTGCCCCCACCCTCATCACCCCCCGCGCCGCCGACCTGGGTCATGGCCTGACCGTGCGGCGCTTGCTGCCCGCCGCCGCCCAGCGCAGCGTCGGCCCGTTTGTCTTCTTCGATCACGCTGGCCCCGTCACGCTGGCCGCCGAGGACACGCGCGCCGCCGACGTGCGGCCGCACCCGCACATTGGCCTGGCGACGGTGAGCTATTTGCTCAGCGGTGAAATCGTCCACCGCGACAGCCTGGGCACGCACACGCGCATCCAGCCCGGCGCCGTGAACTGGATGACGGCCGGGCGCGGCATCACCCATTCCGAGCGCTTCGAGCACCCGGCGTCGTTTGCCGGCGGCGGGCTCGAGTTGCTGCAGTCCTGGGTGGCGTTGCCCGAAGAGCTGGAGGAATGCGAACCCGCCTTCGCCCACACCCCTGCCGATGCGCTGCCTGTGCGGGACGATGGCGGCGTGTGGCTGCGCGTCATTGCCGGCACGGTCTATGGGCTGAGCAGTCCGGTGCAAACGCTCTCGCCGCTGTTCTACGTGCATGCCGAGCTGCAGGCCGGGGCGGCGCTGGCCTTGCCAGACGGCTACAGCGAGCGTGCTGCCTATGTGGCACGCGGAGAAATCGCGTACGAAGGCACGCGCTACACCGCCGGCCAGATGCTGGTGTTCGCGCAGGGCGCCACCGGCGCCCTCACCGCGCCCGCGTCCGCTACGGTCATGCTGCTGGGCGGCGAGCCACTGGGGCCGCGCCATCTGTTCTGGAACTTCGTCTCGTCGCGCAAGGAGCGCATCGAGCAGGCCAAGGCCGATTGGGCGGCCGGGCGCTTTGTCCTGCCGCCCGATGACCACGATGAATGGATACCGCTGCCTCCGACACCGGCGCACGGCTAGGGTCGGTGCAGCTCAGGCCGCCTGCGGCTCGCGGTAGAAGGGCCGCAGGCGCGGTGCGTCCTGGGCCACACCGGCGGCAATTGCCGCAATGTGGTCCGGCGTCGTACCGCAGCAGCCGCCCACAATGTTCACCAGCCCCTCGGCGGCAAACTCGTGCACCAGGCGGCTGGTCACGTCGGGTGTCTCGTCGAAGCCGGTGTCGCTCATGGGGTTGGGCAGGCCGGCATTGGGGTAGCAGCTGATGAACGTATCCGGCGCGGCCTTGGCCAGCTCCTGGATGTAGGGGCGCATCAGCGCGGCGCCCAGCGCGCAGTTCAGGCCCACGGCCAGCGGGCGGGCGTGGCGCACGCTGTGCCAGAAGGCCGTCACGGTCTGGCCCGAAAGGATGCGGCCCGAGGCGTCGGTCACCGTGCCGCTGATGATGATGGGCAGGCGCTCACCGGTTTTCTCGAACACCTCGTCGATGGCGAACAGCGCCGCCTTGGCGTTGAGCGTGTCGAAAATCGTTTCCACCAGAATCACGTCGGCCCCGCCTTCGATCAGCGCTTCCGTCTGCTCGAAGTAGGCCGCGCGCAACTGCTCGAAGGTGATGTTGCGGGCGCCGGGGTCGTTCACATCGGGGCTGATGCTGGCGGTCTTGGGCGTGGGGCCAAGGGCTCCGGCGACAAAGCGCGGATGATCGGGCGTGCTGAATTTGTCGCAGGCGGCACGCGCCAGCCTGGCCGAGGCGAGGTTCATTTCGCGCGCCAGGTCGGCCATGCCGTAGTCCTCCTGCGCAATCGTCGTCGCGCCGAAGGTGTTGGTCTCGATCAAATCGGCGCCAGCGGCCAGATAGCGCTCGTGGATGTCGCGGATCACGTCGGGCCGGGTGATGCTGAGCAGTTCGTTGTTGCCCTTGACGTCGCGCGGGAAGTCCTTGAAGCGGTTGCCCACACTGCCCGGCCCGCTGTAGCCCTCGCCCCGGTACTGCGCCTCGCCCAGCTTGAAGCGCTGGATCATGGTGCCCATGGCGCCGTCGAGGATGGCGATGCGCTTTTCAAGCAGGGCGGGAAGTTGCTGGGCGCGGGTGTAGGCGAGGGTTTGCATGGGCAAATTGTAGGAAAGACGCCGCGCGCAGCGTTTTGCAGGGTCATGCAGGCGGGCGGCGGGTGAATTCCAGCACCGCCTCCAGCATGCGCCGCACATGCGGCTGCACCTGCGCGGCGCGCTCGGGCAGGTAGGCAAACGGCAGCGCCTCCTGCATATAGCTGCACTGCGTCATCTCCAACTGCACGGCATGGATGCCCCGCGTCGGATCGCCGCAATGGCGCGTGATGTGGCCACCCTTGAATCGGCCATTGAGCACGGCGGTATAGCCGGGCGCGCTTTGCGCGATGCGCAGCAGTTCCTGCGCCAGCTCGGGCGCGCAGCTGGCGCCGTCCGCGGTTCCCAGGTTCAGATCGGGCAGTTTGCCCTCGAAGAAGCGCGGCAGCACCGAGCGGATCGAGTGCGCGTCCCACAGCATGGCCACGCCGTGCGCCGCGCGGATGCGGTCGAGTTCGGCGCGCAGCTGCGCGTGGTAGGGCGCCCATATCGCTTCGCGGCGTGCGGCGATTTCGGCGGCATCGGGCAGGTCGCCGCGCACATAGAGCGGGGTTTCATCGAAGGTATCCACCGGACACAGGCCGGTGACGTTCTGGCCGGGGTAGAGGCTGGCGCCGTCCGGCGGGCGGTTCAGGTCGATGACGTAGCGCGAATGCGTGGCCGCCAGGATGGAGGCGCCCATGTCCTTGGCAAAGGCGTACAGGCGCTCCAGGTGCCAGTCGGTGTCGGGCACCGCGCGCGCCTCGGGAGCCAAGCGGTCCGCGAGCGGCGGCGGCAGGTACACGCCGCCGTGCGGGATGGAAATGAGCAGCGGCGCGCTGCCTTGGTGAAAGCTGAAGGGCGGTGGGGCGTCGGGGGTGTCGGTCATGGCGGGCTCCGGTAGTCAGGCGGCGGCTAACAGGGCCTGGCGTGTGGCAACGAAGGTGCGCGCGGCCGCGTCGTGCAGGGGGTGCCGGCCGGCCACCACGCGGGGCATGCCGCCCACCCACAGGCTGTGCAGTGCGCTGCTGCGCTGGCTGGCGAACACATGGGCGGCGAGCATGCGCTCGGCGTCCAGGCCGGCCAGGGCGACGTGCTGCGCGTCCAGCGCCAGCATATCGGCCTGCTGGCCGACGGCCAAGCCCGCCACCGGGCGCCCGGCCGCCTGCGCGCCGCCCCGCACCGCCTGCAGGGTCATGGCGGTGGCCACCTGGGCGTGGGCGCTGCTGGCCAGCACGTTGCGCTGGCGCAGGTGCAGGCGCTGGCCGTATTCAAGCAGCATCAGTTCTTCGGCGGCGTTGACGCAGGCGTGGCTGTCCGAGCCCAGGCCCCAGGCGCCGCCTTGCCGCAGCCACCGCGGCATATCGAAAAGGCCGTCGCCCAGGTTGGCCTCGGTGCTGGGGCACAGGCCCGCCACGGCGCCGGTGCGCGCGGCGGCGGCGTATTCGGCAGGCGCCATGTGCGTGGCGTGCACCAGGCACCAGCGCGCGTCTACGGGCATGTGGTCCAGCAGCCACTGCACCGGGCGCTGGCCGCTCCAGGCGATGCAGTCCTCGACCTCTTGCGTCTGCTCGGCGATGTGGAGGTGGATGGGCGCGTGCGCATCCAGCGCGGTGATGCCGGCGACCGCCTCGCGCAAGCTCTCCGGCGGCACGGCGCGCAAGGAATGTGGAGCCAAGCCAAAAACAGCCCCTTGCGCATGTGTGGCGGGCGTAAGCTGCTCCAATAAAGAGAGCATATTGCCGGTGCTGCGCAGGAACCGAGCCTGGTCGGCGCGCGGGGCCTGGCCGCCAAAGCCGCTGCTCTGGTAGAGCACGGGCAGCAGTGTCATGCCGATGCCCGCCGTGCGCGCGGCGCGCAGCAGCGCCAGGGAGAGCGCGGTGTCGTCGGCATAGGGCTTTCCGCCCTGGCCGTGGTGCAGGTAGTGGAACTCGCACACCGAGGTGTAGCCGGCCTCCAGCATTTCCACGTACAGCCAGGTGGCAATCGCCTCCAGGCTCTCGGGCGTGATGTGGGCGGCAAAGCGGTACATGAGCCGGCGCCAGCTCCAGAAGCTGTCCTGGCCACCCTCGGGATGGGGGGCGCGGTACTCGGTGAGCCCGGCAAAGGCGCGCTGGAAAGCGTGCGAATGCAGGTTGGGCATGCCGGGCAGCAGCGGGCCGGGCGCCACGGGCACGCCGGCAGGCGGGGCGGCGCCCACGCTGACCTGGGTGATGCACCCGCTGGCGTCCCACTGCAGCAGCACCTGGCGCGCCCAGCCGCTGGGCAGCAGGGCATCGTTTGCAAAGAGGTGGCCGCCAGCGGCGGGTTTAGACGCCATGGCGCGCTCCTTGTGGGGCAACGCTCGTCGCGCCCTGCACCACCTGCCCCTGGCGCACGATGGTGCGCGCGGGTTGGTGACCGAACCAGTAAGCCAGTTCGGCTGCTTCGGCAAAGGGCCAGAGCACGAAGTTGGCTGGGCGGCCGGCGGCCAGCAGGCCATGCGTGTCCTGCAGGCCCAGCGCGCGCGCTGCGTGCGTGGTGATGCCCATCAGCGCCTCGGGCACCGTCAGGCGGAACAGCGTGCAGGCCATGTTGGCCATGAGCAGCAGGCTCAGGCAGGGCGAGGTGCCGGGGTTGTGGTCGGTGGACACGGCCATGGGCACGCCTGCGGCGCGCAGTTGCGCAATGGGCGGCAAGTGCGTATCGCGCAGCGTGTAGTAAGCGCCGGGCAACAGCACGGCGACGGTGCCAGCGGCTTTCATGGCGGCGATGCCTTCGGCAGATAGATGCTCGATATGGTCGCACGACAGCGCGCCGTAGCGCGCCGCCAGCGTGGCACCGCCCATGTCCGAGAGCTGCTCGGCGTGCAGCTTGACCGGGATACCAAGCTGCTGCGCAGCGCGAAACACCTGCTCGGTCTCGGCCAGCGTGAAGGCGATGCGTTCGCAGAACACATCGACCGCGTCGACCAGCCCTTCGGCGGCCAGCGCGGGCAGCATCTCATGGCACACCCGATCGATGTAGTCCTGGCTGCCACCGGGCTGGCCGGCGTATTCGGGCGGCAGCGCGTGCGCGCCGAGGAAGGTGGTGCGCACCGTCACGCCATACGCTTCGCCCAGCCGCCGGGCGACGCGCAGCTGCTTGCGTTCGTGCGCCAGCGCCAGGCCGTAGCCGGACTTGATCTCGATGGCGCACACGCCCTCGGCCAGCAGCGCCTGCAGGCGCGGCTCGGCCAGGGCAAAGAGTTCGTCTTCCGACGCCTCGCGCGTCGCGCGCACGGACGAGGCGATGCCGCCTCCGGCCATGGCCACTTCCTCGTACGTGGCGCCAGCCAGGCGCATGGCGAACTCATGGGCCCGCTGGCCGCCGTAGACGAGATGGGTGTGGCAGTCCACCAGGCCGGGCATGGCCAGGGCGCCGCCGCCGTCCCACTGCGGCAGCGCGGCGTAGGCGGCGGGGACGGCGCCCGTGGGGCCCGCCCAGCGCAGCAGGCCGCCTTGCACCACCAGCGCGGCCAGTTCCCCGGCGGGCAGCGCCCTATCGCAGGCGGTGAGTTCGGGTATCGGGCGCAGGTTGCGCCAGACACCGTCGGCGGAGGTGGCATTGGGTTCCATACGGAGCTTTTGATATTATTTTTATAGCTACTCGCGCTTACTGCATAAGCGCTAAAGGCTATTTTTATATATATTTTTGCCTCGCTGCGGCCGCGCCCACGTTTCCGGCAATGGGGTCAGCGCACGGGTTTCGCTGCGCGAAAGCGTGGTTCGACCCCATGGCCTGCCTCGCTGGGCGCGCATCGGGCGCCAATCGCACGTGCAGGAGTACGTGGTCCGGCCCGCTGGCATCCGGCGCGGCGTGCCAGCCGCAATCCCCATCGGCCCACCACAGGCCGGTATGCGGCGCCAGCTCCAGCGACTCGCCCGGCGCAGCGGGCGCCACGGTCCAGCGGCCCTGGACCGCCAGCAACAGGCCGGCTGGCCGTGCCGGCAACACCGCCGGACCGCGCAGCACCTGCACCGCACCCTGCCAGCGGCCCCGGCGCGTCATCAGGTTGAAGTCGGTGGACGTGCCGCCCAGCAAGTCGCACTCCATGCCGCCATCGCCTGCAAAGGCAAAGGGTTGCAGCGGCTGGTCCAAACGGTGGTCGATGCCGGTGCCCGGCTGGCGCAGGTGCACGCCATCGCCCGTGAGCAGCGTGATGATCCGGTCCACCCCGGCAAAGCGCGAGAACGGCCCGTTCTGTGCAATCGTGGCCACGCTCACCCGCCAATCGAACTGCTCCATGTCGGCGCCGGCCGGCCAGCAGGCGAGTTCGCGCGTGGCGCCGCCGCCGTTTTTCCACGGCGTGGGGGCGATGGTGGTCAGGTCAAAGCGCTGCATGGCCGGGTTCCTTCACCATGGGGAGCTTCAGCCCCTGCCGCTTCGCCGTCTCCACCGCCAGTTCGTAGCCGGCGTCCGCATGGCGCATCACGCCGCTGCCGCAGTCGTTGACCAGCACGCGCGCCAGGCGCTCGGCTGCCGCATCGGTGCCGTCGGCGACGATGACCATGCCCGCGTGCTGCGAGTAGCCCATGCCCACGCCGCCGCCGTGGTGCAGGCTGACCCAGGTGGCGCCGCCCGCGGTGTTGAGCAGGGCGTTGAGCAGCGGCCAGTCGCTCACCGCATCCGTGCCGTCGCGCATACCCTCGGTCTCGCGGTTGGGGCTGGCGACCGAGCCGGTGTCGAGGTGGTCGCGGCCGATCACGATGGGGGCCTTGAGCTCACCGCTTTTCACCATCTCGTTGAAGGCCAGGCCCGCCTTGTCGCGCTCGCCCAGACCCAGCCAGCAGATTCGGGCCGGCAGGCCCTGGAAGGCGATGCGTTCGCGCGCCATGTCGAGCCAGCGGTGCAGCGGCTTGTTGTGCGGGAACAGTTCCTTGAGCTTGGCGTCGGTCTTGTCGATGTCCTCCGGGTCGCCCGAGAGCGCCACCCAGCGAAACGGCCCCTTGCCTTCGCAGAACAGCGGACGGATGTAGGCGGGCACGAAGCCGGGGAAATCGAAGGCGTTTTTCACGCCCGCATCGAACGCCACCTGGCGGATGTTGTTGCCGTAGTCCACCGTCGGGATGCCCATGGCCTGGAAGTCCAGCATGGCCTGCACGTGCACGGCGCAGGATTGGGAGGCCGCTTTGGTCAGCGCGGCGTGCTGTGCAGGGTCTTTTTGCGCGGCGCGCCACTCTGCCACGCTCCAGCCGCTGGGCAGGTAGCCGTTGATGAGGTCGTGCGCCGAGGTCTGGTCGGTCACCAGGTCGGGGCGCATGCCGCCCGCCTGGGCGCGGCGCACCAGTTCGGGAACGGTGTCGGCGGCATTGCCCAGCAGGGCAATGGAGACAGCCTCCTTGGCCGCCGTGTACTGCGCGATGAGTTCCAGCGCGTGGTCGATGTCGCGCGCCTGCTTGTCCACATAGCGGGTGCGCAGGCGAAAGTCGATGCTGCTTTGCTGGCATTCGATGGTCAGCGAGCAGGCGCCGGCCAGCGTGGCGGCCAGCGGCTGCGCGCCGCCCATGCCGCCCAGGCCGGCGGTGAGAATCCACTTGCCGGCCAGGTTGTTGTCGTAATGCTGTCGGCCCGCCTCGACAAAGGTTTCGAAGGTGCCCTGCACGATGCCCTGGCTGCCGATGTAGATCCAGCTACCGGCCGTCATCTGGCCGTACATGAACAGACCCTTGCGGTCGAGTTCATTGAAATGCTCCCAGTTCGCCCACTTGGGCACCAGGTTGGAGTTGGCGATCAGCACGCGCGGCGCGTTCTCGTGCGTCTTGAACACGCCCACGGGCTTGCCCGACTGCACCAGCAGGGTTTCGTCGCTGTTGAGGTCCTTGAGCGAGGCCAGAATCTGGTCGAAGCATTCCCAGTTGCGCGCGGCGCGGCCAATGCCGCCATAGACCACGAGGTCCTGCGGGCGCTCTGCCACCTCGGGGTCCAGGTTGTTCTGGATCATGCGGTAGGCGGCCTCGATGAGCCAGTTTTTGCAATGCAACTGGGTGCCGCGCGGCGCGCGGATCACGCGGCTGGCGTCAAAGCGGGGGGCGTTGGACGTTGCGGAGAGGATGGCGTCGTTGGCGTTCATGGGGGGCTCCTTGGGGTATTGGGTTCAGGCGTGGCTGGGCAGGCAGTGCAGCAACGGCGCAGGCCAGGTGGACTGCTGCGCCCATGCGCGCATGGACTCGATGTCGGGTGCGAGGAAACGGTCCTGCTCCAGGTAGGCCACACGCTCGCGGATCGCGGCGAACTGGGCTTCGATGAGGGGTGAACTCTTGAGCGAGCGATCAAATTCCATGCCTTGTGCGGCCGCCATGGCCTCGATGCCGACTACCACGGCCGTATTGCGCACCATGTCGGCGAGGCGGCGCGCGCCATAGGTGGCCATGGACACATGGTCTTCCTGGTTGGCCGAGGTGGGTAGGCTGGTCACGCTGCTGGGGTTGGCCAGGCATTGGTTTTCGGCCGCCAGGGCAGCGGCGGTGACCTGGGCAATCATGAAACCGGAGTTGACGCCGCTCTCCAGGATGAGGAAGGCCGGCAGGCCCGAGAGGCCCGGGTCCAGCAGCAAGGACAGGCGCCGCTCGGAGATCGCGCCGATTTCGGCCACGGCCAGCGCAATGATGTCGGCCACGAAGGCCACCGGCTCGGCGTGGAAATTGCCGCCGGAGATCACATCGCCATTGCTGAACACCAACGGGTTGTCGGACGCCGCATTCGCTTCAATGGTCAGCACGCGTGCGGCATGCTGCAGGTTGTCCAGGCAGGCGCCCATCACCTGCGGCACGCAGCGGATCGAATACGGGTCCTGCACGCGGCCGCAGTGCGGGTGCGAGGGGTCGATGGCGCTGCCGTCCAGCAGCGCGCGCACGGCAGCGGCCACGGCGATCTGTCCCACCTGGCCGCGCGCTTCGTGGATGCGCGCGTCAAACGGCTTGACCGAACCTTGGATGGCTTCCAGCGACAGGCAGCCTGCCACCAGCGCGGCGGCGAACACGTCTTCCGCCCCAAACAGCCCCGCCAGCGCCAGCGCGGTGGACACCTGCGTGCCATTGAGCAGCGCCAGCCCTTCCTTGGGGCCGAGCACGAAGGGCTCCAAGCCCACGGCCGCCATGGCGTCCTTGCCGGAAACGATCTTGTCATTGACCTTGGCCTGGCCTTCGCCAATCAGCACGCAGGCCAGGTGCGCCAGGGGCGCCAGGTCGCCCGAGGCGCCCACCGAGCCCTTGGCGGGGATGACGGGCAACACATTGGCGTTGGCCAGCGCCAGCAGGGCCTCGGCGATTTCAGGGCGTATGCCCGAATGCCCGCGCGCCAGGCTGATGGCCTTGGTCGCCAGGATGAGGCGCACCACAGCATCGGGCAGCGCGTCGCCCGTGCCCACGCTGTGCGAGAGCACCAGGTTGCGCTGCAGCTCGGCCAGGCGCTCGTGGGCAATCTTCGTGCTGGCGAGCTTGCCAAAACCGGTGTTGATGCCGTAGACCACCTGGTCTTTGTCGACGATGCGCTGCACCGTGGTGTGCGCCGCCTGCATGCCCGCGCGCGCCACTGGGTCCAGGCGCAGAGGCAGCGGCGCGGCATGGATACGGCGCAGCTCGGCCAGCGTGACTTTGCCGGGGTGCAAGGTGAGGGTGTTGGTAGCGGGCATGGCAATCATCCTGTCTATACAAGTAACCGTCAAAAAATAGGGGTGTGGCCTATGCGGCCACGGGGTTGCCGTCGGTGCGAAAGCGGCTGCCCAGGCGGTAGCGTGAGGCCGGGTGCAGGCAGTGCACAACGGTGACGGGCACGCCGCGCGACCAGGTGCGCCGCGTGAGCAGCAGGCAAGGCTCGGTGGCGGGCATTTCGAGCAAAGCGGCCTGTTCAGGGGTGGGCAGCACGGCGTCGACCATGTGCTCCATCTGGTCGAAGGGCACGTTGCGCACCAGGTACTCAGAGGGGGGCGACGCTTCAAAGTCCTGGGCGATGAAGCCCGGCGCCAGCCGAGGGTTGACATGCCGGTCTTCAAGCTGCACCGGGACGCCGTTTTCGCGGTGCAGGCACAGGGTGTGAAACACGGGCGTGCCCTTGCGCACGTCCAGCGCCGTGGCCACCGCCCGCGTGGCGCCGGTGCGCTCCACGGTCAGCACATCGCAGCGGTAGGCGTGCCCGCGCTGGCGGATTTCGCTGGCCAGATTGGCAATCTGCAGCAGGGTGGATTGGGGCTTGTCTTCGGCCACAAAGCTGCCCACGCCGGCGATGCGAACGATGCGGCCTTCGGCCACCAGATCGCGCAGGGCGCGGTTGACCGTCATGCGCGAAATACCGAACTGCGCCACCAGTTCATGCTCGGAAGGCAGCCGGTCGCCGGCCCGCCAAACACCTTGCTGCACTTTGCGCACGATGAAATCCTTGACCTGCTCGTACAGCGCCAGCGTGGGCGCGGCAGCAGGCGCGCTGGTCTGGCTGCGGACGGTGGTGGAGGCGCGGGGCGAGCGGGCGAGGGTCATGGCGGCGTTTGCTTGTCTATACAGGTTAGTCGAATCTGGATCTGGCTGTCAACCCTCGGAATCCCCAGCGGGGTGGCGCTATGCCCTAGTGTCGTGAGTTGAAAGTTCGTTTCAGAAAGCTGCCGAGAATCGCCGCCATGCCGCGTTGCAAATCCTCGCGATAGCGCCGGCTATCGCTGTGGTTTGCGCCTTGCCTGACGACGATTTCGACAGCGTTACTTTTTCAACCTACTTCCAACTCACGACACTTTGCACCGGCAGCACCACCCGCACCGCCAGCCCTGGCCCGGCATTGCGCAGCTCCAGCCGCCCGCCGTGCGCCTGCGCCACCAGGCGGCACAGATACAAGCCCAGCCCCACGCCGCCGGTGGCGCGCTGGCGGGCGCTGTCGGGGCGGTAGAAGGCCTGGGCCAACTGCGCCAGATGTTCTGGCGGCACGCCGGGGCCGTGGTCGCGCACTTCGATTTCCAGCTCCGTGCCTTGCACACGCAGGTGCAGCTCGGGTGGCAGCGTGGCGCTGTCGCCAGGGTTCTGGCCGAAATGGTGGCTGTGGCGCAAGGCGTTGTCCAGCAGGTTGCGCAGCAGCAGGCGCATGCGGGCGCGGTCAAGGGCCAACACCGGCAGCGCCGACGGTGCCTGCATGCGGATGGCTGCCGCTCCGGCATGGCGGTTGCCCAGCTCGGTAACCACCTCATGGGCCAGGTCCACCAGGTCCACCGGCTCGCGGTGCAGCGCGGCATGGCTTCCGGCCAGGCGCTCGCTTTCCAGCAGATCGGTGATAAGGCGTGCCATTTCGCCCAGATCGCGCAGCAGGGCCTGGCGCGGGGCGTCGGCGCCCGTGGCGTCGGGCAGCAGCTCGGCGTTCAGGCGGGCGCGCGTCAGCGGGCTGCGCAGTTCGTGGCTCATGGCCAGCAGCAGGGCGCGCTTGGCGTCGAGCATCTGGTGGATGTCGCTGCCCATGGTGTTGATGGTGGCAGCCAGTTGGCCCAGTTCGTCGGGCTTGTTCGCGCAGCGCACCGGGATGGGCTGTTCGAAGCGGCCCGCGCCAAAGCGCTCGGCGCCGGCACGGATCTCGTCGAGCGGGCGCAGCAGGCGGCGTACATACAGGTAAGCCAGCGCGGTGAGCAGCAGCAGCGCGGCGAGTGTGATCCAGGCGATGCGCGGGCGCTGCTGCCAAATCTGCATGTTCAGGCCAAACTCCAGCCGGTGGCCGTCCGGGGTGGTGCGCACCAGCAGGTTTTCGCCATCGCCACCATGGCGCAGGGCCGGCTCGCGCGCCCAGCCGGGCGGCGGCAGGCCTTGGCCGGCCGCGCCGGGCTGCGAGTCCCAGTTCACCTGTGGTCCCGAGATGCGCAGCGTGATCGGCAGGCGCGCGGTGATGGCCTGGGCGCGCGCGATGCTGGGCGGGCTGCCCACTTCGCGCGCCAGGTGGTCCACGTAGTCGATCAGCAGCGGGCGGGCGGCCTCGCGCCAGCCGACCGCCACGGCCTTTTGCACGCCGCCGATGAAGGTGACGGCCATGGCCAGCGCCAGCGCCACAAACACCAGTACCAGGTGCAGGCGCAGCGACCGATGCACGGCCTGGCGTGCCCGGCGGTGCCAGGGCGCCCGGCCCGCATGCCGCCGCGCGTGCCGCCCTGTCTCCCGCCGCCTCATGTCGGCAGCCGGCGCAGGGCCAGCGTGTAACCGGCGTTGCGCAGCGTTTTGATGGCGTCCAGCGGCTCGAGCTTCTTGCGCAAGCGGCTGACCACGATGTCCACCGCGCGGGTGTACAGCTCGGCCTCGTGGCCGCGCAACTGGTTGAGGATGTCGTCGCGGCTCAGCACCCGCCCGGCACTCTGCGCGAGCAGGTGCAGCAGGTCGAATTCGGTGCCGGTCAGCTCCACCTCGCGGCCCAGGCATTGCACGCTGCGGCGCGCGGGGTCAAGGCGCAGGCCCTCGAATTCCAGCACGCCCTGTGCCTCTTGTGCATCGCCCGGCCCGGCCGGCTTCATGCGGCGCAGTACGGTTTGCAGGCGGGCGACGAGTTCGCGCGGCTCAAAGGGCTTGGGCAAATAGTCGTCGGCGCCGAGTTCGAGGCCGACCACGCGGTCCATCACCTCGCCGCGCGCGGTGAGCATGATGAGAGGGATGTCGCTGGTCCGCCGGATGCTGCGGCACAGCTCGAAGCCGTCCATCTCGGGCAGCATCACGTCGAGGATGGCGGCGTCAAAGCCCCCTTGACCCGGACCTTCCAGCAGCGCCAGGCCTTCGCTTGGCCGCAGCGCCTGCACCAGTTTCAGCTCGTAGCGCTGGAAGTAGGTGGCCAGCGGCGGGCCGAGCTGTTCGTCGTCGTCGATGAGCAGGATGCGGTGCATGGTGCGTGAATTCTCGCTTCATCGTGGAACCATTCCATTCCCAGATCAAGCGTAAAGCCGGTGGTGGCGCAGGATCAGGCTGCGCAGGCGCCGCTGGCTTTGTGCCGCCAGCGTGTCGAAGCAATCCGCCGCCGACAGCAGCGCCGGCAGCGTGCGTGCCGCCTGTTCGGGCTGGTGCGCCGCCAGCCCCAGCGCATGCACGCGGTCAAAGCGCGGCCCCCAGACGAGGGCCAGCAGCTCCTCATGCGGCTGGGGCACCCCATTGAACAAGGCGGGGCCGACTTCGCGCAGGCCCTGCGTCAGGCGCTGCAGGCTGGTGTGATGCGCAGGCATGGCGTGGCCTCAGCCCCGGTGGCGCATCCAGCCGCGGCGCTTGCTCATCATGTCGCGCACCTGGGCTTGCTGCCCGGGCTTCAGACTGTCGTAGAAGTCGCCCATGGCGGCAATCACCTCGGGGCTGCCGGCCTGCACGGCGCGCACCTTGGCATCCACCAGCGCCTGCGCTGCGGTGCGGTCGAACGTGGCGCCTGCCACCAGGGTCTGCAGCGCCTTGCGCGGGTTGGTGGCATCGCCCATGAAGGCCTTGCGCTGGGCCTGCAGCGTGTCGGCCAGGTGTTCGAGCTTTTGCTTTTGCGCGGCGTCCAGTTCGAGCTTGCTGCCAACACGCTCAAGCGCCTTGCCTCGCATCTCGGTGAGGCTTTGCTCGTCCATGGGGCCGCGGTGCCAGCCGTGTCCGCTGGAGCAGGCCGACAGGCCGCCCACCAGCAGCGAGGCGCCGAGCATGCCGAACAGGGTTCTCTTGATCCAGGGTTTCATCGCGATGTCCTCTTCAATCAGGGTGTGAATCGAAGGACCGATGGTGCGCAGCCGCCGGCCGCGCGTCATCTCGGGGCGGTTTCGGTTTATTTCGCTTTGTATCGGACCCGCACCGTCTGCCGATAATCGGGGGCGCCAGCCGTGCGCTGGGCCTGGGCGCTTGTACTGAATTTTTATATAAAATCGGCCTCTAGCGCTTATCCAGTAAGCACTATCAGCTATCAATCAAAGAGCAAACCGTTTGTCTGCCGCGCATTCCATCCTGAAAGAAATCTTTGGCTACGAAGCCTTTCGTGGCCCGCAGGAAGCCATCGCCCTCCATGTGATTGGTGGCGGCGACGCGCTGGTGCTCATGCCCACGGGCGGCGGCAAAAGCCTGTGCTACCAGGTGCCGGCCATCGTGCGCCAGCAGCAGGGCCGCGGCGTGGCCATCGTCGTCTCGCCACTGATCGCGCTGATGCACGACCAGGTCGGCGCGCTGCACGAGGCCGGGGTCGATGCCGCCTTCCTCAACTCCAGCCTTGGCTACGACGAAGCGCAAGACGTGGAACTGCGTCTGCAGACCGGCGGCATCACCCTGCTGTACGCCGCGCCCGAGCGGCTGAACACGCCGCGCTTTCTGGGCCTGCTGGACGACCTGTACGCGCAGGGCAAGCTGAGCCTGTTCGCCATCGACGAGGCGCACTGCGTGAGCCAGTGGGGCCACGACTTTCGCCCCGAATACCGCGCGCTCACCGTGCTGCACCAGCGCTTTCCTGGCGTGCCGCGCATTGCGCTGACCGCCACGGCCGACGCGCTCACCCGCGAAGACATCGTCGAGCGGCTGCAGTTGCAAGAGGCGCGCCTTTTCATCAGCAGCTTTGATCGCCCCAATATCCGCTACCGCATTGAAGAAAAGAAAGACGTCACCACCCAACTGCTGCGCTTCATCGAGCGCGAGCACGCGGGCGAAGCGGGCGTGGTGTATTGCCAGTCGCGCAAACGCGTGGACGAGCTGGCCGCCACGCTGGCCGGCGCGGGCGTCAACGCCCTGCCTTACCACGCAGGGCTGGACGGTGCGGTGCGCAAAAAGCACCAGGACCGCTTTCTGCGCGAAGAAGGCATCGTCATGGTGGCCACCATTGCCTTTGGCATGGGCATCGACAAGCCCGACGTGCGCTTTGTCGCGCACGTGGACATGCCCAAGAACATCGAGGGCTACTACCAGGAAACCGGCCGCGCCGGCCGCGACGGCCTGCCCGCCGACGCCTGGATGGCCTACGGCCTCGCCGACGTGGTGAACCAGCGCCGCATGATCGACGAGAGCCCGGCGGGCGAGGAATTCAAAGCCGGGCTGCGCGGCAAGCTTGACGCCCTGCTGGCGCTGGCGGAGGCGACCGACTGCCGGCGCGTGCGGCTGCTGGCGTACTTTGGCGAAGCCTCCACGCCGTGCGGCAATTGCGACAACTGTTTGACGCCCCCTGCGGTGTGGGATGCGACCGACGCGGCCCGCAAGCTGCTCTCGACCATCTACCGGGTCCAGCAAGCCAGCCACATTGGTTTTGGCGCAGGGCACTTGATGGACGTGCTGCGCGGCAAACCCACCGACAAGGTCACCCAGTTCGGCCACGACAAGCTCAGCACCTTTGGGTTGGGCGCCGATTTATCGGAACAGCAACTGCGCGGCGTGCTGCGCCAGCTCGTTGCCACTGGGGCGGTCGGACTCCAAAAAGTGCAAATGGACAACGGCCACAGCTTTGACACCCTGGCGCTGACCGATGCGTCACGCTCCGTGCTGCGCGGCGAAGTGCCCGTGCGCCTGCGCGAAACCGTCGCTGCCGCCCCTGGCGAGCGCAAACGCCGCCGCAGCCCCGCCGGCACCCTGCCGCCGGCCGCCGCCAGCCTGGACCAGGCCGCCCAGGTGCGCTTCATCAACCTCAAGGCCTGGCGCGCCGAAGTGGCGCGCGAGCATGGCCTGCCCGCCTACGTCATCTTCCACGACGCCACGCTGGCGGCGATTGCCGAGCGCTGCCCGGCGACGCTCGCGGATTTGCAGGGGATCAGCGGCATGGGAGCGAAGAAGCTGGAAGCGTATGGGGCGGAGGTGCTGCGGGTGTGCGGGGGGTAATGGCCACTTCGCCGCATGCGCCATGCGCTGCGGCCATGAAAGCTTCCTCCCTCCTTCCCTCCCTCTCTCTCGTGTGCATCAGTCCGCGCGCCTGAACGGTGGCGCCAGCGAGGCTTCGGTCGCTCCAGCGGCTGGCGGCTCCAGCCCTTCCACCGGGGCGGCGCTGTGGCGCTGTCTATGGCCCTGGCGCCAGCGTAGCCACAGGCTGACCTCGGCGGAAGGTCTGGCCCGCCGCCACCAGGATGCGGGTCACGCGGCCGTCTGCGGGCGCTGCAATTTCCAAGCTGGTCTTGACCAGCACTGCGCTGGCCAGCGGCTGGCCCTGGCGGACCGGCTCGCCTTCCTGCACCAGCCAGCGGTCCACAAGGGCCTCAACCGACGCCTCGACGCCTTCCCATGCCGCCTCCGGCAAGGTGATGTTCATCACGCTTCCACCGGTTGCTGCAGCGAGGCCGCCATCACCGCACGCACCGCCGCCACCAAGCTGTCCACCTGAGGGATCACATGGCGCTCCAACGGGCGGCTGTAGGGGATTGGCACATTCGGCACGGCGATCCGTTTCACTGGAGCCCGCAGTGGCACCGTATCGAGGTTTTCCGCCACGATGGCGGCGATTTCCCCGGTGAGACCGAAGCCCAGGTAGTCCTCGTCGGCCACCAGCAGGCGGCCGGTCTTGCGCACTGAGCGCAGCACCGACTCCCGGTCCAGCGGAACCAGCGTGCGCAGGTCGATTACCTCCACGCTAACGCCCTCTGCGGCCAGTTCTTCCGCCGCCAGCAGCGCCTTCTGCACCATCTGGCTGAGGGTGACGATGGTGATGTCGCGGCCCTCGCGTGCAATGCGCGCCTGGCCGAACGCAATGGTGTAGGCGGCTTCGGGCACCTCGTTGCTGCTGCCCTCGAAATACGCCATCCACGGCAGGCCCATGATGCCTTTGTGGTACATGAAGAGGACCGGGTTGTCGTCGCGGATGGCCTGGATCATGAGACCTTTGGCGTCGTAGGCGTTGGACGGCACCACGACCTTCAGACCCGGCATGTGGGCGAAGGTGGCGTAGAGGCACTGCGAGTGCTGCGCCGCGTCGTTGTAGCCGCCGCCGATGGCCGTGGTCAGCACCACCGGCAGCTTGATGTGGCCGCCCGCCATGTAGGTGTTCTTGGCCAGGTGGTTGTAGATCTGGTCCATGCAAACGCCGAAGAAGTCCACGAACATCAGTTCGGCAATTGGGCGCAGGCCCGCGGCGGCGGCGCCGGTGGCGGTGCCGATGAAGGCCGTCTCGGAAATTGGCGTATCCATGATGCGGTCGGCGCCAAAGCGCTCCAGCAGGCCGCCGGTAGCGCCGAAGATGCCGCCGTACTTGCCGATGTCCTCGCCCATCACGAAGACTGCGTCATCGCGCTGCATTTCCTGGCCGATGGCCTCGGCAATCGCCTGGGCCATGGTGAGCTTGCGGGTGTTGCTCATGTCGTGCTCCTGTTCGTTCGGTACCGGGTCAGGCGAAAACGTCCTGCAGCGCATCCAGCGGCTCGGGGTAAGGGCTGTTGCGCGCAAACTCGAACGCCTCTGCCACGCGGCGCTGCGTCAGGGCCCTCAGCCGGGCCTCCTCGGCATCGTCCATGTGGCCCTGTTTTTTCAGGAAGCCCGCCATCCGGGGAATGGGGTCGTTCTTGCGCAGGCCCGCCACTTCGTCCTTCGGGCGGTAGACCTCGGCGTCGCCCTGGAAGTGGCCAAAGTAGCGGTCGGTCTTGACCTCGATCAGGCTGGGCCCTTCGCCCCGGCGCGCGCGCGCCACAGCCGGCCCGGCAGCCTCATACACCGCCATCGCATCGTTGCTCGCCACCTTGATGCCCGGCATGCCGTAGCCCGCCGCCCGGTCGGCCACCCACTCAATCGAGGTGGCGCTGCTCTTGGGAACCGAGATCGCCCACTTGTTGTCCTCGCAGACAAAGACCACCGGCAGCTTCCACAAGGCCGCGAGGTTGAGCGACTCGTGCACCGAGCCCTGGTTCGCTGCGCCTTCGCCGAAGAAGGCCACCGCGACCCAGTCCTTTCCCAGCTTCTTCGCCGCCAGCGCGGCGCCGCAGGCCGGCGGAAGGCTGGCCCCGATGATGCCGCTACAGCTGAAGCGGTTGGCCGGATCGAACAGGTGCATGTGCCCGCCTTTTCCCTTGCCCAGACCGGTGGCCTTGCCGAACATCTCCGCCGCCATCGCGTTGAGCGAGACCCCTTTGGCGATGGCAAAGTGGTGCGGCCGGTGCGTGCCCACCACCGTGTCGGTCTGCATCAGATGCGCGCATACGCCCACCGCGACCGGCTCCTGTCCGGCGGCGAGGTGCATCTCTCCCGGCACCGGGCCGGAACCGATGTCAAATGCCAGCCCTTGCTGAATGTGCGGCGGCAATTTGCCCTCCAGGTAGACCGTCGCCATGGTCTCCTCGAAGTGGCGGATCTCCAGCATTTTCTCGAACATCCAGAGTTCTGTTTCCTTGCCGGCTTGCATGGCTCTCTCCTTATCGGAAACAAAGGGGATGGACGATGCCCCATTGCAGAAACAGGGACACCGCACTCCTTTGCACAGCTTATTGACGACCGAGGTTGACCCATTGAGTCTGCTCAATCGAAGCCACCAAAGCCATCTGAACCGGATACGGTCTTGTCCCATGAAATGGACAACGATCTGCCATGCCATGGAGGGCGATGCCCCTCGGCGGCCCGCTGCCGGTCAGCGCCGCCGACGATCAGCCAAGGCAGCCAAGCTCGCGCCGGACATGGCCACGCGCTGCGGCATATTGGCTCAGGGTGCGGCATTGCTGCGTTGGGCCCATGACCGCAACCCATCGCGCGCGGTTCCTGCAACGGTTGCGCATGCTCAATGGACGGCGCCCAAATCGGACAAAAATCGACCCTGATTCAAGCTACGTGCCTTCGGCGAGGAGATAGCCCATGACCGCCAACCAACTGTTCTTTCGCGATGAGGTCCACGGCAGGATCCGCTGCGGTCTCGATGCCTTGGCCGAGGCCACGCAGGTGGCGCTTGGCCCGCGTGGACGCACCGTGATCCTGGACCGCGACCATGGCTGGCCGCAGATCGCCGACTCCGGTGTCCTCGCGGCCAAGTCGGTGAAACTGGAGCATTGGTTCGAGAACAGGGGCGCGCACCATCGACCTGACCGCCAGCGCCCTGTCACCCATGCACCCGCCGGACATGGGGTGGCTTGCGGCGGGCAGGCGGGAGATATGGCATGACTGTCGCCATTGAGCCCGTGGTTCTGCAGGAGAGTTCGCTCCAGGGCGATCTGGCCGTTCCGACCCAGGCCCGTGCGTTGGTGCTGTTCGCGCATGGCAGCGGCAGCAGCCGCCTGAGCGAGCGCAACCGTTGGGTGGCCCGCATGCTGCAGCGGGAAGGTATGGCCACTTTGCTGTTCGACCTGCTGACCCCAGACGAAGCGCAGGATCGGCGAAAGGTCTTTGACGTCCCGCTGCTCGGCCAACGGATGGAGCAGGCCATGCAGTGGGCCAGCCAACGCCAGGACCTCGGGAGCCTGCCGTTGTGTCTCTTTGGCGCCAGCACGGGTGCAGCGGCCGCTTTGGTGGCAGCAGCGAAGTGGCCTCAGGCTATCGCTGCGGTGGTTTGCCGCGGCGGACGCCCCGATCTGGCCCAAGGTTACCTGTCGCGGGTGCAAGCACCAACACTGCTGATCGTGGGGGGAGATGACACGGAGGTGCTGGAACTTAACCGGTCGGCGCTGCGTCAGCTGCGGTGCACCAAACGCCTGGAAGTGGTTCCTGGGGCCGGCCATCTGTTCGAAGAGTCCGGAGCACTGGAGAGTGTGGCGGCCCTCGCCGCTGAGTGGTTCTTGGGACACCTGCCCACGCCTGAATGATGCGCGCGACGGCGCGGGCAAGACTTGTCATATTCCATGATCTGCTATGAACACCGTCTCAGGTTCTCGAACTTGTCTCTATGACATGGCCAGCCTTGATGCCGTGATGGACCGCATGGCGCAGCAGGCGGTAAGCCTGCTGCAGGGCCACGACCGGGTGGCGCTGGTGGGGGTGTTGCGCAGGGGCGCGCCGCTGGCCGACCGCCTGACCCAGCGCCTGGTGCTGCACCATGGCCTGGCTCCTCCACTGCGGCTGGATCTGTCGGTCAAGCGTTATGCCGACGACCTCACGCTGCTGTTTCCCGATACGCAGTTGGGCGAAGACCCGCGCCATGCGGCGCTCGACCTGAGCCACCACATCTTGCTCGTGGTGGATGACGTGCTGTACACCGGCCATTCCGTACTGAAAGTGGTGGACTGGCTGACCCGCAAGCGTCCCGCGGCGATCCGTATTGCCGTACTGGCCGACCGCTGCGTGACCACGCTGCCACTGCACGCTGACGTGGTGGGACTGCGCTTGGAGGTTGCGCCGACCGACATTGTCGAATGCCATGTGCCACCTTATGAGCCAGATTTCAGCGTTCAGCTGCTGCAACCATCGCCTGTGCTTCGCATGGCATAAATGGGGTCACCATGTTCAAGAACCGTGAAGATGCCGCCTGCCAGCTGTCCACTCGCTTGGACACCTATCGGCGCCAGTCGCCGTTGGTGCTTGCCATTCCCCGTGGTGCCGTGCCCATGGGCAGGAGGTTGGCGGACCTTCTGGAGGGGGACTTTGACGTGGTGCTGGTGCGCAAGCTGCAGGCACCCTACCAACCCGAACTCGCCATCGGTGCCATTGACGAAAACGGCTGGTGCACCATTGCGCCCTACGCGGCAGCGATGGGCGCCGACTCCCGGTACATCGACGCGGAAAAGCGTCGGCAGCTCCAGATACTTCAAGCGCGACGTGCGATGTATTCACCGCTGCGCACCCCCATCGATCCGGCCGGCCGGATCGTGATCGTGGTGGACGACGGTTTGGCTACCGGCGCGACCATGACGGCTGCCCTGCACAGCGTGCGCCAACACCGTCCAGCCCGCCTGGTCTGCGCTGTGCCCGTTGCCTCGCGCGAAGCGCTGGAGCGGATCCGGCCGCTTGCAGACGAGATAGTCTGCCTGCAGGTTCCTGATGATTTTCAGGCTGTCGGCCAGTTCTACCGCGATTTTCACCAGATCGAGGATGAGGAGGTGATCAGGCTGCTCAAGTCCTGACCGGTGTCGTCGTTCAGGTGGGCGCGGCCATGCGCAACACGGCCGCACCCTGGAATGCGCCATGGCGCAACTTGTCCAGCGCCTCGTTGGCCTGCTCCAATGCAAACACATGCACAGCCGTCTGCAGCGGCGCATGCCGCACCAGTTCGAAGAATTCGTCGCCGTCGCAGCGCGTCAGGTTGGCTACCGACCGCAGCGATCGTTCTCCCCAGAGCCAGGCGTAGGGAAACGACGGAATGTCGCTCATGTGGATACCGGCACACACCACGCAGCCACCGGGGTCTACATGCCGCAGCGCAGCCGGAACCAGCTCGCCCACAGGCGCAAAAATCAGCACAGCGTCCAGCGGCTGCGGGGGTGATTCGTCTGAGCCCCCGGCCCAGGATGCTCCCAGGCTGCGCGCGAACGCCTGGCTACCGGTGTCGCCTGGGCGCGTCAGCGCGTAGACCTCGCGCCCCTGACGCCGCGCCACCTGGGTGACCAGGTGGGCCGCCGCGCCAAAGCCATACACCCCAAGCCGCAGTGCGTCGCCCGCCATGCGCAGTGCGCGGTAACCGATCAGCCCCGCGCACAGCAGTGGGGCCAGGCATTCGGGCGCGGGCCCATCGGGCAGTGCGAAGCAGTAGCGCGCATCGGCCACGGTGTACTCCGCATAGCCGCCTGGAATCTGGTAACCGGTAAAGCGTGCCCGTTCGCACAGATTTTCTCGCCCGGAGCGGCAGAAGCGGCAAGCGCCGCAGGTCCAGCCCAGCCAGGGAACGCCCACGCGCTGCCCGGTCTGCCAGGTCTGCACGCCTTCTCCCAGCGCAGCGATGCGGCCCACGATCTCGTGGCCGGGGATCATGGGCAGCACGGCGTCCGGTAGCTCGCCATCTACCAGATGCAGGTCGGTTCGGCACACGCCGCAGGCCTCCACCGCGATCAAGACCTGTCCGGCGCTGGGTTGTGGCACCGCACGGCGCATCAGGCGCAGGTGCGTACCGGGTTGCTCCAGCACCATGGCCCGCATTGTGTTGTCCATTTCACGGCCCTTTCATCGCTAGCGAACGGTGCGGACGCGTGCTGCCCTTGCAGTCCTTGCAGCCGGACCGGTTTTACGCTTCACCCGCGTCCTCCGAGGGGGAGCCTAGGATTTCCCTGCCCAGCCGGTGCTCCAACCCGAAGCGCACCAGCGCTGCCGTGGAGTCAAGCCGCAGTTTTTCCTGGACATGCCTTTTGTGGGTGCTCACCGTCTTGATCGACAGATTCAAAGCGTTGGCGATCTCAACCGGGCGTTGCCCGTTGACGATCCGCTGCAAGACGTCCAGCTCCCGGTTCGATAAGACTTGGATGTCGGGTACGTGGCGCTGCCCGTTGAGTTGCAACACCATGCGCTCGGCCAGTTGCGCAGACAGGAACACCCCGCCCGACGCTACTTTGCGCACCGCAGCCACCAGATCGGTGGCTGCGGTGTCCTTGGTTACATAGCCGTTCGCGCCCGCTTGCAGCGCGCGAATCGCGTACTGCTCTTCGCTGTGCATCGTCAGCACCAGAACCGCCACGGACGGGTACTCGCCTTTGATGCGTCGTATGAGGTCCAGCCCGCTCATACCCGGCAAGGACAGATCGACAATCGCCAGATCAAAGGGCTGGTGGCGCAGGAGCTCCAGCGCCTGATAGCCGGTGCCGGCTTCGGTGATGCTCCATTTGTCCGCCAACGGGCAGATGAGGCGTTTGAGGCCCTCGCGCACCACGGTGTGGTCATCGACCAGCAGCAGCCTGAGCATGGGCTTGAGCACAGATTCGCTCAAGCGAGGGCTCCCGAAACGCAACTGCCTTCATCGGGATATCCCGTGCTCTCCTGCTCCGCAGAAAGGGGCAGCTTCACGACCAGCCTCGCGCCGCCATCTGGCTGGTTGCCGATGTCCAGCTGGCCGCCCATCATGAGCACCCGCTCCTGAATGCCGATCAGGCCGAACGACCCCTTGGGCGTCTGCAGCGGCTGGCCGGGAAACCCCCGGCCGTTGTCCTCGATATGGAGCTCGACCATCGAGCCTGTATGGGTGATGGCGATCGCCACGTGGTCTGCACCCGAGTGCCGCACGATATTGGTCAGGGCTTCCTGCACGATGCGGTAGAGCGCGGTCAAGACCTTCTGATGCATCGGGTCCGGGGCCGGATCGAGGTTGAGCGCAATCTTCAATCCCGCACGCCGCTCGAACTCCTGCGCCAGCCACTCGATGGCCGCTTGCAGGCCAAGATCGTCCAGCATCAGCGGGCGCAAGTCCATGGAGATCCGCCGGGTTGCGGACACGGTGTCGTCCACCATTTCGATCATGGACTGCATGCGCTGCGGCGGGATGCACGCTGCGTTGGATTGATCGAGCGCGGAGAGTTCCAGCTTCAAGGCCGTCAGCCGCTGGCCCAGTTCGTCGTGCAGCTCGCGTGCAATGTTGCGGCGCTCTTCTTCGCGTGCATCGACCAGGCTCGCGGCCAGATCCCGCAGCGTGCTTCGCGACGTCAGCAGGTCACGCCGCTCCTGTGATTGCTTCGTGACGTCGGAGAGGACCATCTGCACCAAGGTTCGCGAGTGATCCGGCAGCGCGGCGAGCACCATCTCCACATCCCGGGAAGATCCATCGAGCCGGGTAATCCGGCTGTGCATGGAATGCACAGCTTCCTGTGTGCTCAGTGCCTGCGCCACCTTGTGCTGAACGGCGTCGTGTATGGCCGGATCAAGAAATTCGTAGATGGAGCGCCCGGCCAGGCTCTCGCGCCGCGCCACCCCAAAAAGCCTTGCACAGGCCATGTTGGAATAGACCACCCATTCGCCTTCCGTGACCCAGACGGCCACGGGCAGCAGTTCGAACAGCGAGCGCAGCCGCCGGTTGAGCTGCGCAATCGTGGCGACCAACTCCTGCTCATGGCTGGCATCCCGCAGCAGTGCGGTGTAGTAGCGCTGTCCGCCCAGGTCGCCGCAAACATCCAACTGGCTGATTGCGGCTTCCAGCGGAAATTTCTCTCCATTGGCGCGCAGACCCATCAGCTGTCCCCGACCGAGCATGGGGCGTTCCGGCACCTCGGAGGCCATGAATTGCCGCACATGTGCGGCATGGGCCTCCTGCGCTCCGGCGGGAATGAGCTCGGACAAGTCACGGCCCAGCAGTTGCTGGGCCGTGCGGCCAAACATGCGCTGAGCTGAGGGGTTGACCATTACGATGCGCATCGCCTCATCAATGGCGACGATGCCATCCAGGGCTCCCTGGACGGCGCCTGATGGAATGGCCGAGTCGATGTCCATGGGATCGGCAAGAGAACCCGCTTTGTGCACCATGACCTCCTGTCAAGCATTCATCGTAGGCCGGTCTGGGCCTTTCAGCCCATCAGATTTTTCTGATATTTCATCGGACAAGTGCCCGGTCCAAAACCGGATTTTCTGAGTGCATTCGAATCCTCAGTCCGATTGTGTGGTGGTGGCATGGGCCACAAACTGAAAATTCTAGATATTTCACGTTCTCATCAGGAGGAAATCCCCGATGAACAGCAGCATTTCAGGGCCGATCGCCCAAATTCACCTGCCGCGCAGCGGCGCATCGGCCGCTCTGCCCGTTGCGACCATGGCGGACCTGTTGCAGATGTGCGGTGTGCCGTTTGCCCAACAAGGCGCAGCCGAAAACGTTCAGGTGAACCTGCGCACGCTCCATGCGGGTGCGAGTCTGGTACACCAAGGCGCACTGGCCGACGCTCTCTTTTTCGTGCGTTCGGGGACTTTCAAGGTGTTCCGGACCGATGAGGATGGGTACGAACAGGTTCTCGCGTTCGCCATCCGAGGCGAGTTATTGGGGTTTGACGCGCTCTGCATGGAATCCCACCCCATTGCCATCCTCGCGCTGGACGAGTCGACCGTTTTTGTTGTCCCCCGGCGAGAGATCGAGGGGCTCTGCAAAACCGTCCCGCCGTTCGCCTTCGCGCTACAGCAGGCCGGCAGCCTGACGCTCACGCGCAGCCGTGAGCTTGTGGACATCCTGGCGGCGGTGGCGTCCGATGTGCGCCTGGCCCGCTTCCTGATCCAGCTCTCCAAGCGACTGGCGGACTGCGGCCAGTCGCCACTGCGGTTTCACTTGCGCATGGGCCGCCGCGAGATTGCCAGCCTCTTGGGCGTGGCGCACGAAACGGTGAGCCGTTGTTTTGGTGCGCTCTCGGCGATGGGGCTGTTGTACGTGGACGATCGCGAAGTCGAAATTCTCGATATGGGCGGGCTCAAGGCCTTCTCGCGCAGTACGCGCCGGCCGGTGGACGATGCGGCCCTGCTGCGCAACCGGAGCCTCATTCCCAGACGGACCAGAGGGAGCCTGCGTCCATTGGCGGCCTGATCTCTCAAGCCTGAAGAATGGTATCGGGCCCGCCACCCTTCGGGGATGGCGGGTATTCTTGTTCCAAACTCCCGCAGCAGCATCCAAATCCTCCGCAGATTTGGGAACAATGGCGTCTGTCCAGCCGGAATACGTCTACACCACACCAAGCGGGAGGTACGCATGAAAGCTGTGCCCATCGGTTCCTTCACTGCGTGCCATGGGGGCAGGCAGTCCCGCGCGGGTACGGCGCGGCGGGCTGCCCTGCGTGTCGGGTGGTCATGCATCCTGGCGCTGAGTTGTTGCCAAGCGGCCGCTGACAGCGGGCCTGATGGCCAGGCGGCCGGGGCCACCGGTGCTGGCCAAGCCATCCCGCTGGCCAATGAGTTTTCCATTTCGGTGCAGCCCCAGCTCTATCCCACGCGTGCGGACGAGGCAAGGTACGCGGACGCGCTTGAACAGGCTTTTGATGCTGGCCATCGCTGGCTGGACGTTCCGCAGTTCACCTTGCTCGTTGACCGAAACCCCCATGTGCAGGCCATGCTGATCTTCTGGGGTGGCGCGGGATACCCGTGGCGTCTGCTGGGGGCATCGCCCGTATCCACAGGTCTGCCCGGCCGGTTTGAACACTTCGCCACCCCGCTGGGCCTGTTCGAGCACGACCCCGTCCACCTCGACTTTCGTGCCGAAGGCACCCGCAATGCGCAAGGCATCCGTGGATATGGCGCCAAGGGGTCCCGGGTTTTTGATTTTGGCTGGGTGCGCGCGCCCAAAGGGTGGGGGAATCGAGCGATCAGCACCCTGCGCCTGCAAATGCACGCCACCGATCCGGATTTTCTGGAGCCCCGCCTGGGTACCGCCCAATCCAAGGGATGCATACGGATATCCGCCTCGCTGAACAGGTTCATCGACCTCTACGGGCTCATTGATCAGGCGTATGAACAGGCTGCCGCGCTCCAGCACCGCTTGTTCTGGGTTCTGCGCGAGGACAGGGTCACGGGCCCATGGTCGGGGCGCTACCTGGTTGTCATCGATTCCCAAGCAACCGAACGACCTGCCTGGTCACCGGCCCCCGCTGTAACGCTGCCCAGGACCCCACACTGAAGAGGTACGAGCGTTGGCCCAATACCTGCTTGCAATTCATCCATCTGGCATTCTTGGCCCTACTACCCAAAGGACTTTGAACACGTTCCGAGGGGGTTGCAAGTTGGAGCGTCGGTGGGGGGTGCAGATGCTAGACCGGTGGTGGGTCTGCTGACAGGGTGGGGTGTTCATTCCACAATTCGATGGTGTGCCGATCCCGGTGATGGGGGTCGATGCCCAGCCCGCTTACCGAGGCCGTGTGCAGCGCAAAGTGCTGGCCTTCGACCAGGGCCAGCCCGATCCAGCGCACGGCAAGCGCGGCGCCGAACTGGCCATGCGAGAAAAGTGCCACCGTGCCTTGCACCGTGCAAAGGCGCGAGATGAGTCTGTCGGCCCGCGCGCTGACATCCAAGGGCGATTCGCCACCGGGGCAGCCATCTCGCCAGATGTTCCATTCCGGGTTCTCCTGGCGGATGTCTGCAGAGGTCCGGCCTTCGTAGCGGCCGTAGTCCCATTCAGACAAGTCGGGCTCAATCTCGCTGGCTGCCCCGAAGCCGGCGAGCGCACAGGTCTGGCGCGCGCGCAGGCGCGGGCTGACCAGGACGCGCGTGAAAGCCAGGGCCCGCAGGCGTGGCGCCAGGGCGCGCGATTCATCTTCGCCATGGGCGGTCAGCCCCAGGTCGGTCAAACCGGTGTGCTGGCCGGTGAGCGTCCAGGCAGTTTCACCGTGGCGGACCAGACAGATGTTCATGCCGGAAATGCTTCGGTCTCCATGGCAGGGCGCCAGGCGCCCCGCGCGGCCGCGCCATTGCAGCGTGCGCGGTGCAACAACGCGCTTTGTGCAGCGACGCGGTTTGAATCGCTGCCGGCCCACAGGCCGAGCGCCGGCTGCTGCAGCGCCCGCCCGAACGAGAAGGTCAGTGGCCAGGGCAAGTTGGCTTGCTGGTGCATGGCATTCAAGCGTGCTGTTGCCAGCGCGGCCGGCTGGCCACCGGACAGGAACGCGATGCCGGCAACGGCGGCCGGCACGGCGCGCCGCAGGCAATTTAGCGTGGCTTCGGCGACTTCGTCCACCGAAGCGGGCAGCTCGCAGGCCAACCCGGGCAGCACCATGTTCGGCTTGAGCACCATTCCCTCCAGCGCCACCTCCTGGCGGTGGAGCTGCTCGAAAACCTGGTGCAGCACCTCGGTTGTCACGTCGCTGCACCGCGCCAGCGAGTGCCCGCCGTCCATCAGCACCTCGGGCTCGACGATGGGCACGAGTTGCGCTTCCTGGCAGAGAGCAGCGTAGCGTGCCAGAGCGTGTGCGTTGACCAGCATGCAGGCCCGACTGGGCAAACCGTCGCCAACGGTCAGTACCGCCCGCCACTTGGCGAACCGCGCGCCCAGCGATGCATAGCGCGCGAGGCGCTCGCGCAGTCCGTCCAGACCTTCGGTCACATGCTCTGCGGCATGGCCTGCCAAGGCCTTCGCACCGGCGTCCACCTTGATGCCGACCACGATGCCGGCGGCGCGCAAAACATCGACGAACGGCACACCGTCGCCGGTCTTCTGCTGCAAGGTCGCATCGAACAGGATGGCACCACTGATGGCTTCGGACAGGCCGGGCGCGGTGACCAGCAGCTCGCGATAGCGGCGACGGGATTCCTCCGTCTGCGCGATGCCCACTTCGGACAGGCGCCGGTTGCAGGTGCTTACGCTCTCGTCCATCGCGAGCAGGCCCTTGCCCGGTGCCATCAGGGCCTGCGCCGTCGCGATCAATGGAGCCTGTGGAAACGTCATGATTTGCCTCCCTTCCAGCGCCAGTTGCGCACTTCCGGCAGATCCTGGCCATGTTCGCGGATGTACCGGTGGTGTTCCACGAGCTTGGCCGCCAGTCGGGCCTTCAAGGCGGCGCCCGCAGCGCCAGTGTGCAGCAAGCGATCGACGGTGTCCATGACGAGGTGGAAGCGGTCCAGGTCGTTCAACACCGTCATGTCGAAGGGGGTGGTGATCGTGCCTTCTTCCTTGTAGCCACGCACGTGGAGGTTGTGGTGGTTGGTGCGTCGGTAGCCAGCCGATGGATCAGCCAAGGGTGGCCGTAAAACGCGAAGACGACCGGCTTGCCCTGCGTGAACAGCGCGTGAGTGTCGCCCCATGCCCAGCCCGCCCGGCGCTGGCAGCGGAGCACCGCCAAATGGGTTGGTGCGATGATCAATCTCTCGCTGGCCCCGGTGGCCGACTTGGGACTGCAAGGTCCTCCCGTTCAGGTGGCGGCGACAAACCAGGAAACCGTATGAACATCGATGTCAAAGCATTCAAGGTGCGGGAGGCCGACGAGGTCGATCTCAGCCTTTGGGCCACGAAGGTCAAACCGCTGTGCAAGTCGAAGAAGGCGTCCCGCAAACTGCTGCAGGACCAGGTCGATCAGTTGAGCGACCAGCAGCGCCTGCTCTACGCCTCGAACCGCCACGCCCTGTTGGTGATCTTCCAGGCGATGGACACCGCCGGCAAGGACGGCGCCATCCGCCACGTGATGTCGGGCGTCAACGCTCGCAGACCTGGAGGGGATTAGCGGCATGGGGGCGAAGATGCTGGAGGCGTATGGAGGCGTATGGAGGGGATGTGTTGCGGGTGTGTGGAAGTGCTTCGTGAGCATTCCGCGCGCTCATCGCATCGGCATGGGTTGGAATTCGGGTATGGAGCGTATGCCGCATAAGGACTGCACGCGTCATGGGAGAGGCCATCAGGCTAGGGTCGAGACCCATACGGGTTTGGGCCTCAAGCCCCTCCTCCGGCCTCCTGTGCCTTCAGCATTCGCCGTGCGCGAGCCCGGATATTGAGGGCTTCCACCGCGAGTGAGAACGCCATCGCCGCGTAGATGTAGCCCTTGGGCACTTCCTGGTCAAAAGCTTCGGCGGTGAGCGCCATACCCACCATCACCAGGAACGCCAGCGCCAATACTTTGACCGACGCATGGCGGTCGACGAAATCGCCAATGGGCTTTGCCGCCACCAGCATCACTCCCACCGAGACGATGACAGCGGCGACCATGACGCCTATGGTGTCGACCATGCCGACGGCGGTGATTACGGAGTCCAGCGAGAACACGATATCGATGACCGCAATCTGGCCGATCACCGCCCAGAACAATCGACTTCCTGAGTCCTTCATGGCTGCGGCATCTGACGGCGGCGGCGCCTTCTCGTCCTTCGCCTCGACCTCTACAAAGATTTCATGGGAAGCCTTGTAGAGCAGGAACAGGCCGCCAAACAGCAAGACCAGATCCCGACCGCTGATGCCCATGCCGGCGACTTGGAACAGGTCTGCCGTCAGACCCATGATCCAGCTCAGCGCGAACAGCAAGGCCAGTCGCGACACCATCGCAAAGCCTAGCCCGATGCGACGCGCCTTGTCGCGTACCTCCGGCGGCAGGCGCCCGACCAGGATGGAAATGAAAATGATGTTGTCGATGCCCAGGACGATTTCCAGGGCGGTCAGCATCGCAAAGGCGATCCAGACATTGGGGTCGAGAAGAATTTCCATGGGGATGGGCCGCAGCGCGGCGCGATAAGCGACAAACGATGACCGGCGACAGCGGCCACTCAGGGGCCGGGTCTACGCAACCCGGCCCGCCTCCATGTCTAAGACTTATTCCTCCCGCCCGCCAATGCCCAGCAGCATCAGCAGCGCCTGGAACACGTTGAACAGGCTCAGATACACGCCCAGCGTCGCCGTGATGTAGTTGGTCTCGTGGCCATCGCGCACGCGCTTCAAGTCGTACAAGATGAAGGCCGTGAAAACGCCCACCATCAACACCGCGAGCGTGATCATCAGTGCGCTCGATTGCAGGAAGAAGTTGGCAATACCAGCCACCAAAATCATCAAGGCGCCCACAAACAGCCACTTGCCCATGGCGGATAGGTCGCGCTTGATGACCGACGACAGACTCGCCATGCCCAGGAAGATGGCGCCTGTACTGGCAAACGCCGTCATGACCAGCTCAGCGCCATTGGCACGGCCCAACACGCTGCCCACCAGGCGCGAAAGCATCAGGCCCATGAAGAAGGTGAATGCCAACAGCACCAACACGCCGGCCGCAGAGTCTTTGGTCTTCTCGATGGCAAACATGAAGCCGAAAGCTCCGCCCAGGAACAGCATCAAACCAATGCCGGGCGACAAAGCACCGGCAAAGCCGGTGGCAATGCCGACCCAGGCGCCAAGCACCGTCGGCACCATGGACAGTGCCAGAAGCCAGTAGGTGTTGCGCAGAACTTGATTGCGCTCGGCGCTCAGGGCCGCGCCCGTCTGCTGGCCAAAGATTTGAATGTTTTCGTTCATAAAGTCACCTCTGAAAGATGGAATGGAGCAAGCCCATGGGCTCTTGCTTACTTGGCTGCCGCGCGGGCGGCCTGTGCCTTGGCTTTCGCTTCATCGGCCTTGAGTTGCAGGGCCTGTGCTTCCTTTTCAGCTGCTGCTGCCTCGGTTTCCTTGGCCTTGGCGGCTTCCTTGTCCTTCGACATGCCGCCGGCCATCGCATTGCCGGCCATGGAGCCCACCACGCCGCCTACTGCTGCAGCACCTAGCGTGGCGCCCAGACCAGGACGGGCTGCTGCGGGCGCAGCGGCCGCTGGCGCTGCAGCAGTGGGCGCCGTCGGCGCCCTCGGCGCAGCAACGGGCGCCGGTGCGGGCGCTCTTTTGAAGCTGGACGGCGCAGGCTTGTAGCCGCCCATGCGCTTGGCGTGGGCCAACGATGGCGCCGCGAGCGAGGCGATGGTCAGCGCAATCACGGCTGCTGCCGTGGAGCGAATGGAGGCGTGTGTGCGCATAAAGATCTCCTGATATGTGAAAAGCGAACGGCCCATTGCGTTCGAACGCCGTAAGGTAAGGCGAGTGGAGCATCGAGAAAAGCGGACAATATATGAACCTAACTTCCTTAAAAACTGACAATGAGTTTGGCCTTCAACCACCGCCATCTGTATTACTTTTGGGTCGTCGCGAAAGAAGGCAGCATGTCGCGCGCGGCCGAGCGGCTGGACATGGCGGTGCAAACCGTGAGCACGCAGGTGCGCGAACTCGAACGCGACCTCGGCTGCCAGCTGCTCAAACCGGCTGGGCGCGGGCTGGCGCTGACCGAGGCCGGACAAGTGGCCTTGCAGCAGGCTGAACAAATCTTTCAGTTGTCCCAGGCATTGCCCGAGGTCGTGCTGGCCACCGCCCAAACCCCAGCGGTGCGCTTGGCGGTGGGCATTGCCGACGGCTTGCCCAAACTGGCGGTGCGGCGTCTGCTGCAGCCGGTGCTGGATGTACCCAACCTGCGCCTGTTGTGCGACGACGGCGAAATGGCCGACTTGCTCGCCGACCTCGTGCTGCACAAGCTCGACGTGGTGCTGACCGACCACCCCGCGCCCACCAACGGCCAGCTGAAAGTGCACAGCCACTCACTGGGCAGCTCGGATATCGGCTGGTACGGCTCTGCCAACTGGTGGCAAGTGGCGCATAAGCGCTTTCCGGCATCGCTTCAGCAGGTGCCGCTGCTCTTGCCCACTACGCATTCCGTTGTACGTGGCCAGCTAGACCGGTGGCTGAGCCAGCATGGCTTGCGCCCACGGGTGGTGGGCGAGATTGAGGACAGTGCCTTGCTGGAGACGTTCGGCAGCACAGACCTCGGCGTCTTTCCTGCCGCGCTGGCGGCGGAGGAGGAACTGCTGCAACGCAGCCACGTGCAGCTCATTGGCGCGTGCGAGGGGGTGCAGCAGCACTACTACGCCATCAGCACGGAACGCAAAGTGATGCATCCCTTGGTGCAGCAGATGCTGGTGCGGATGTAACCGGCCTATTACAGCGCTTCGATGCGCGGATAAAAGTCGTGGTTTTCGCGCTGCATGCGCTCGTGCACCATGCGCAGCACATGGTTGGCGTCGTCACGGAAGCCCTGTTCGTCGCGCAGCACGTTTTCCGGGATGTTCCAGCGCCGCGCGAACGCTTCGTAAGCGCTGGCGATGGCGCCCATTTCCTGCTGGTACTGCTGGCCCATGCGGGCCAGCTCAGCGTCGCCGCCGCGCTGCAAGGCCGGGTACAAGGCACGGTCTTCCACCGCCAGATGCAGCTTGATGGTGGAACTCATGGCGACGATGCGCTTGGCGATTTCGCTGGCATTGTGGGTGATGCCGGCCTGCGCAAGGCTGCGCAGCGTCGCAATGCTGCCCAGGATGTCGACGTGCTGGTGTTTGAATTTGTCGATGTTCATAGCAAAGGCTCCAAGGGTAAGAAAGGCTTTGGGGCGTGTGCCGCGTGGTGTTGCGGTGCGTGGGCCCCGATGCCCTGGTGGTTTGCACAGAACGGGCCAGCTTTGGCGAGACGATGAATCAAGGGTTTACGCTAATTAGCGGTCATAATTACCCTGTTTCAAATGATAAAAATTACCTATGTAAGGTCATGAATACCCTTCCGTACAGCCACTGGTTGGCCGATCTGACCGCCGAACTTCCCGCCCAGTTGCGCCTGCAGCGTTTGATTGGAGGCCTGCGCGCGCATTTCCGCTGTGGTGCTGTCGCGCTGCTGCGCCTGGAGGAGGACCACCTGCGCCCGGTGGTGGTCGATGGCTTGGTCAGCGAGTCGCTCGGCCGGCGCTTTGCCGTGCAGCAGCATCCCCGCCTTGCGGCCCTGCTGGCGCGGGGCGTGGTGACGTGCTTCGACCACGACAGCACGTTGCCCGACCCCTACGACGGCCTGCTCGACTCCATGGTGGGCGAGCCCCTGCCGGTGCACGACTGCATGGGCGTGACCTTGCGGGTGGACGGCCGTCCCTGGGGGGTGCTGACGCTCGACACCTTGCAGACCGGCACCTTTGACGCTGCGTCCCGCGCGGCGTTGGCGCAGTGTGCGGTGCTGGTGGAGGCCGCCATTCGCATCACCCGGCTTGAGCAAGAGAACCAGGCCCTGAGTCGCTCCGCCAACCCCCACAACGGCAACCTGCACGACGAGCCGGCGCTGCGCGCCGCGTTGGACGAAAGCGAAATCCTGGGCCACAGCACAGCCCTGACGCAATTGCTGCACGAGGTCAAGCTGGTCGCCACCTCTGACTTGCCGGTGCTGCTGCTGGGCGAGACCGGCGTCGGAAAGGAGCTGTTTGCCCGCCTGCTGCACCGCCATTCGCCGCGCTGCCAGAGGCCGCTGGTGCATGTCAACTGCGCCGCCCTGCCTGAATCGCTGGCGGAGAGCGAGCTGTTCGGCCACCGGCGAGGCGCCTTCTCCGGCGCGGTGGCGGACCGGCCTGGCCGCTTCGAGGCCGCCGAGGGCGGCACATTGTTTCTCGACGAAGTGGGCGAGCTGCCCCTCCCCGTGCAGGCCAAGCTGCTGCGCGCCCTGCAGAACGGCGAGATCCAGCGTCTGGGCGCCGACGCGCCACGCCGCGTGAACGTGCGCGTGGTGGCGGCCACCAACCGCCATTTGCGCGACCTGGTGGCTGCCGGGAGCTTTCGCGCCGACCTGTACCACCGCCTCTCGGTGTACCCCGTGCCCATTCCGCCGTTGCGCGAGCGGGGCGACGATGTGCTGCTGCTGGCAGGGCGCTTTCTGGAGCAGAACCGCGCCCGTCTGGGGCTGCGCAGCCTGCGCTTGTCAAGTGCCGCCCAGGCGGCGCTGTGCAGTTACCACTGGCCGGGCAACGTTCGCGAGCTGGAGCATGTCGTCAGCCGCGCTGCCCTCAAGGCGCTCAGCCGGGGCGCGCGCCGCAGCGACATCGTGACCCTGGAGCCCGATGTGCTCGACCTTGATGCGTTGCAGAGCCCGGCTGAGCCCACTGCCCACGCGCCAACCGAAGCGGCAACCGTGCCTCGCCCTGCCATGGCTGCCGGCACACTGCGCGATGCCCTCGAATCCTGTCAGCGCCAGTGCGTGCAGGAAGCGCTGGTGCACCACCAAGGCAACTGGGCGCGCGCGGCCCGCCAGCTCGGGTTGGACGCCAGCAACCTGCACAAGCTGGCGCGGCGCCTGGGGCTCAAGGAGTGAGCTATTAATTTAATAGCTTATAGCGCTTATTGGATAAGCGCTAGAGTCAATTTTTCTCTGAATTTAGGCACGCCCTAAGATGCCCTTGCCATGATCAAGCTCCTCCACCTGCAAAACCTCAAAGCCTGGCGCGACAGTGGGCCCGTGCGGCTGGCGCCGGTGACCATGCTGCTGGGCACCAACTCTTCGGGCAAATCGACGCTGTTGCAAAGCCTGCTGCTGCTCAAGCAAACGGCGGCCGCGCCCGACCGCACGGTGCACCTGAACCTGGGGGGCGACGAGGCCAATGATTTCTTCCACTTTGGTGGTTTCGATGCCGTGCTCTCGCACGGCGTCGCGGCGCCGCGCCAGTTCTCGATCACGCTGGAATTCGAGCGCCCCGAAGGCGAGCGCGTGCGCCACGCGCGCTTTGCCTGCAGCTATGGGCAGACGGCCAGCGGCGCCGTGGTGGTGCAGGAGCTGAGCCTGTCCACCGTGGCGCGGCGCTTTCGTGTGGTGCGGCGCGAGCGCGGCGCGTACGCGGTGTGGGTGGACGGCGAAGCCCAGCCGCGCGGCAAGGGGCCGCAGTACGCGCCCGAGCGCTCCATTGCCTTTTCTGCCGAGGCGCTGGCGCTGCTGGGGGCTGACGGCGCGCACTTGCAAGACCTGAGCCTGGCGCTGCGCCGCGAGCTCGAAGCCATCGTGTACCTCGGCCCGCTGCGCCGCCAGCCCGCGCGCGACCAGGTCTGGAGCAAGTCGGCCCCGGGCGCACTGGGCAGCGACGGCAACCAGGTGCTTGAGTCGCTGCTGGCCAATGCGCTGCAGAAGTCCGACACCCAGGGCGCCACGCTGGCCAGCGTCTCGCACTGGCTGCAGCGCATGGGCATGGCCGAGCAGATTGGCGTGCGGCAGGTGGGACGATCGAGCCGCTACGAAGTGGTGGTGCACAAAGACGGCGTCGTCGCCAACCTGCGCGACGTGGGCGTGGGCGTGGCCCAGGTGCTGCCGGTGCTGGCCATGGCTTTCTGGGCGCCGCCCGGCAGCACGGTGCTGGTGGAGGAACCCGAAATCCACCTGCACCCTCTCGCCCAGGCCGTGCTCGCTGAAATGTTCTCGCAGGTCAGCCAGCAGCGCCAGGTGCAGTTCATTGTCGAGACGCATTCCGAGCACCTGTTTCGCCGCATGCAGACGCTGATGGCGCAGCGCAAGACCAGCCCCCAGCAATGCCAGATGCTGTTTGTCGAGCGTCGCGGCGCCGACGCCGTGCTGGTGCCGCTGGAGGTGGACGCGTTCGGCACCGTGCGCAACTGGCCGCCGCGTTTTTTTGGCGACGCCATGGGCGAGGCCCGCGAACAGGCCCGGGCACGTGCCCAGCGGATGCGCGAAGAGAAATGACAACCCCCTGTGGCGCTTCGCGCCTTCCCCCTTCTCTTGCAGCGCTACGCGCTGCGGAAGGGGGACGCCACCAGCGCCCGGACTTTCAGGTACTGGCGGCCCTTGCGCGGTGGCCCCTGGCCGGGCCACGCCCATTGCAGGCGCCGCAGACATCTTGCAACGCAAGGAACCATTGAGATGCAGGCCCGCCTGGTGGACACCAATGTGCTCATCGTCGCCAGCGCGGCTGACACGGGCTCGCCCTTTCACCCCGACGCCACACCCGTGGAGGAAGCCGCCCTGCGCCAGCAGGTGTTCGACTGGCTAGCAGCCTTTGAGGCCGACCCCACGCGCCATGCCGTGCTCGATGTGGACTGGCATGTCTGCGGCGAATACCAGCACAAGCTCACCGAACAGGACTACGGCTGGCTGGCGATGGTGCACAAGATCGACCGCAACGAGGTGGTGTGGGTCGATGTGCTGCTCGACAAGAACGGCAACGCCGTGCTGCCGCCCGAACTGGCCGAGGCGGTGACCGACCTGGCCGACCGCAAGATGGTGGCCGCCGCGCTGGCCGCGCTGGACGCCGGCTACGCCACCCAGATCACCAACGCCGCCGATACCGACTGGATCGACTGCCAGCAGACCCTGCGCAGCGTCGGGCTGGAGGTGGAAAACCTCCTGCCCGACTGGCTGCAGGCGCGCTGGCGCCAGAAACATCCGCCCATGCGGCGCGCAAAATAAAGGCACCTATGTCCGAAGATTTCTTCCGCTTCCCCCACACCCCCCACATCGCCTGGCTGGCCACGGGCGAACCGCGCGACGACAAAGTGCTCTCCCCCGCCGAGGCCGAGGACATCCTTTCCGGCCCCGTGGTGCTGGAGGAAAAGCTCGACGGCGCCAACCTGGGCTTCTCGGTCTCGCCCGACGGCGTGCTGCGCGCGCAGAACCGCGGCCAGTACCTGCCCCAGCCCTTCCACGGCCAATTTGCCCGCCTGGGCCCCTGGCTGGCCGCGCACGAAGACAAGCTCTTCGACGCCCTGGGCACCCACCTGGTTGCGTTTGGCGAATGGTGCGCCGCGCGCCACTCGCTCGACTACGCCACCCTGCCCGACTGGTGGATGCTGTTCGACGTGTACGACCGCCAGGAACAACGCTTCTGGAGCACCCAGCGGCGCAACGCCTGGGCGGCGCAGATGGGTTTCAACACCGTGCCCTGCCTGTACACGGGCGAGGTCACGCTGGACCAGTTGCGCGACTGGGTGCACGCCCACGACAGCCAGTTCCGCCAGGGCCACCTCGAAGGTATCGTGGTGCGCCGCGAAAACGCCGACTGGCTGGAGAACCGCGCGAAATTGGTGCGCGCGGATTTCACGCAGACCATCGAAGAGCACTGGCGCAGCCGGGCGCTGGAGTGGAACCGGGTGGCGTGAGGCGCTCAATCTCCGACGTTCACGCCACCGCCGCCCGCGCCCGCAGCGCGCGGATGCCTTCCGAGAAGCGCTGCAGCGTGGGCGTGCTGTCGCCCGGCGGCACCATGAACTCGATGAGCTGAAAGCGCCCGCGTTCGGCAAAGGCGGCGTCCAGGGCCGTTTTGAACTCTTTTCGCGTGGTCACGCGGTGGCCGCGCCCGCCCAGCACGTTGGCCATGTCGGCAAAGCGCCAGTCGCCCAGCGCCGCGCACTGCGACTCGGTCTGGAAGGCGCGGATCATTTCCCAGCTCTGGTTGTTGAGCACGATGACGATGGGGTCCAGCCCCAGGCGCGGGCAGTTGCCCAGCTCCCAGCCGGTCATCTGGAAAGCGCCGTCGCCCACCAGGATCAGGCTGCGCTCGCCCGTCGCCACCTGCGCGCCGATGCCGGCGGGCACGCCAAAGCCCATGGTGGCGTAGTAGCCGGGGGCCACCAGCGGCGTGGGCAGCAGTTCCATCGCGGCAAACAGGCAGTCGCCCATATCCGAGACGATGTTCATCGGCCCGTGTGCCAGGATGCGGTCGTTCAGCGCCCGGCTCAGGTCGCCCGCGCACAGCGGTGCATCGTCGGCCACCAGACCACGCGGATACTCGGGCTGGGGCGGCAGGGCGCGCCGCGTACCGCTGGCGGGCGGGATGCGTTCGAGCAGCGCTTCGACCAGCGCGGCCAGCGGAATGTCGTGGTACACGTGGTGGCCCACGCGCACCTCGCGGTGCGCGGCAATCAGCGCACGGCGAAAGTCCATGCGCTGGGCACTCACGCCAAAGTTGCTGTCGGACAGGATGGCGCCCAGCATCACGGGCAGGTCCGAGTCGTCGAGCAGCGCCGTGGTTTCGGGCGCCCCCGCCACACCCAGGTAGGTGCCGTGCAGATCAACGCCGTCTTCGGCCAGCAGGCCCCGGCCCATGAAGGTGGTGAGCACGGGCAACTGCAGGCGGCGCGCCAGCTCGGCCACGCGCGCCTCGACGCCAAAGCGGCGCACTTCCACATCGACCACCATCACCGGGTTTTTGGCGGCGTGGATGCGCGCCAGCCATTCGTCGGCGGCCTCGGCCACGGCCTCGGCGTTGAAGCTGCGGGGCGGCAGCACGGGCACTTCGCGCATGGGCTGCAGCGTCATGTCGCGCGGGATTTCAATCAGCACGGGCTGCGAGTATTCGCGGCAGTTGCGCAGCACGCGGGCAATGTCTTCGGGGGCCGTCTCGGCATTGGACAGGCGCACTTGGTCGCAGGTGATCTCGCTGAAGATGCGCAGTTGCGAATCAATGCTGCGCACCTGGTGGTGCAGCACCAGACCCGAATGTGCCTCGACCTCGCCGGGGCAGCCCGCCAGGATGACCAGCGGCGAGCATTCGGCATAGGCGCTGGCCACCGCGTTGACCACGTTGAGGGCCCCTGCGCCATACGTCACGGCCATCACGCCCAGACCGCAGTGCATGCGCGCGGCGGCGTCGGCGGCAAAGCCGAGGGCGGGCTCGTGGCTCAGGGTGTGCAGCGGCAGGATGCGGCTTTCTTCGATCTGCTTGAACAGCGGCAGGATGAAGTCGCCGGGAATGCCAAAAATTTCCTGGGCGCCGTGGTTCTTGATGGCGCGCAGCAGCGCAAGGCCGAGGGTCATGGGGTGTCTCCGGGGGGTCTGCAAAGCCCGGATGATCGTGGCGGCCAGGGGGGTTCGGCACTGATCTGGATCAAACGCAGAACGCAAAACATTGACCAGATTGCACAATTATTTATGTCTTTAAAGCAAATTGAGCGCAGTTTGTTTGCGTAATTTATTCATTTTGCGCACTAATGATGTTTTACAGCCCAATGTCCTCTAGGCGTGAAGGGCGACAGATTCGGCCACTGCGCGCCCGAGAAATCCGGGGGCATGTGGTGCGGGGCGTGCGATGCCCCGGTCATGGCCGCAGCGCCCAGGAAGCGCGTGCGGACGCCTTGGAGGTGGTACCGGGCGTTCGAGCGGAATGAGGCTGCTACGTGGGGCTGGCCAAAGGGCGAAATCGACCTCGAAGTAATGCTCGAGCCGTGCAACCCCATGTCGATTGTGCAGCGGGTGCGGTCATCCGCTCTTTGCGTCGAGTGCGTTCTCTCGACCAAGAGCTGCCTGTAGCCAAATCAAAAGGGGACGCGCAACGTTTCCATACATTTGAGAAATTCGCCTTCTGCGGCGACCAACAGGGTGTATGGGTCAACTCTGAATCGGCAGCCCTGCCGTAGACTTACGCAGCGCTCCGATTCGCTCCTCAAGCCCTACGGCAGTCTCTGCGGCTTGGCAGCTCGGATGAAAGATCAAGCTTATAGCTTGGTCTACCTCGTTGCCGGTTGCTATCCATGCATGCACGTTTCGCCTAACTGCATCGAACCCCCGTCGCCTGATGATGTTTGCTAGGACGCTTTCGAAACACCAAATGGTCGTTCCTTCAAGACGCTCGCGCATTGGCGCGTCCGAATGACACAAGTGACCGATTTGCCGCAACGCATTGCGGTCTCCAGTTATCAAATGCTCAACGTCGGAACGGTCAAGCAGAACCGCGAGCATTTGCTGCTCGCCAACATCCAGTCCATTTCCAAAGCATCGTTCGAGGGCTTCGAAACTCGCTTGTGGAATTTCCTTAGCCTTGGAAAAGAAATGCGCTAGTCTTCCTGTTTGTACTTCCGCTGCCCCAAAAACCCGCGTCAGCTGGGCACGGAGCGCAGGCAAGACCCATAACGTGTTTGGCGGAATTTGCCAAACATTCAACAAGTCGTTGAGAAGGTTGCAGTGGGCTAACTTTCGGACGACGTCCGAATCAGAAATAACGATCATCGCCCAGTTCAATCGCCTTTACTGGGTAAGCGCTTGACTAAGAAGGGCAGCTTGGTCACCAGAAAGCCGCTGAAAATCCGTATGGGCGCGAAAGCATCTATTCACCTTAACGCATGCGTCATCCTGATCCGTCAGGAACTTAAGTGCAGCCTTGCCAAGAGGAAAGGCCTTCATGTTCTTCGCCACGTTCAAAATGACATGGCCCGGATCGATTGCATTCGCCTTCCCATATTGCACTGCAGCGGCAGCGAAGTTTTGCGCCGCCATGAAATGACCCAACGTGTAGTTGGCCGGCCGGCCGTTCAGCAGCTTTATAGCGAAGTCATTTGCCTCGACTTCATCGGTGTCCTGCTCTGCCCCTTCTTTTTCATCCGCGAGGAACCCGTCCGACGCAAGATGACCTAGTGCAATATGGCCAATCTCATGGGCGAGCCAAAAAAGCATTTCCGACGTTGTTCCCTTCCGAGAAAGAACAACGGCGAAATTGCCATTACTTCTAATCGCCACTGCAAGCATCTTCTTACCAGGCATGTCGGCAATGTGCATGACTGGAATTCCCACGCTTCCACACCAAGCAAGCAGATTCTCCAGATTGACGATGTCACCCGCACTTAGAACTGCTCTGCGGAGTTCTATCGGGTCTGAAGAAATGGGGCTTGGACTAGTCGTGGATGCAGCTAGTGCAAGGCGCGCCATGGCTGAGGCATAGTTAGCGCTTGGCGCCACATCCGCCTCTTTCATATTTCGGGAAAGCTTGAATTTTCGCTCGGCCGTTCTAAAGCTAATTTCGGCGCCGGCGCTATAGATCGATCGAGGGTCGAGGTTGAACGCTTGCGCGAGATACAGGCAGGCCTGCTGGAGCCCTGCTGGCGTTTCAGCGATCGAGTCCTCCCACCATACTGGCAAAGCCCGGCGCACGAATTCACGCGAGATCCCAGATTGGATCACGCGTGCACACAGACGGGGCATTGCAGTCAGGGTCACAGGCGTCTTAAAGAAGTATCAAGCGTCAGCGTAGAAACGGTTCGCAACAGTAGCCTGTCATGATACCCCACATCTTATCAACAGAGATATCCACAGGCAGCTTCGGAGGCCGCGCGTTACTCCACGCAACTGCACATCCGAGAAACTGATGCAACTCGACGCGCTCGGCTCTGCTCAAACGTTGAACGCTCACTTTCACCAACCTCCGCCGACTGCGCAGGGCAAACATGAGCCTGACGCTGCGAGCGGCGCACTATAGCAACCAGTTCCGGAGGGAAACGAAATCTCAGGACAGGCGGCGGTCAACGGTCGGTGTTAACGGCCGCTGCAGTTCAGCTACTGCCTATATGTCTAAGATCAGCCTTGAACAGTCGCTCGCACTCGCTTGCCCAAGGGCTGTTGTCGGCCCCCCTCACCCCCGCCGCACCACCACCCCCGCAAACCGTGCCCCCAGCCGCTCCACCTGTCCGGCGGTCAGCGCCCAGGTGGCCGCGCCCGGCGCGCGGCATTCCTGCAGCGCCCAGTGCGCCACGCCTGCATCGGCCAGCGTGTCGGCCAGGGCAAACAGGTCATCCACACTGAACAGGCCCGCGTGCCAGGTGGTGCGGCACTCGCAGGCCACGCCGCTGGCGAGCAGGCGGCGCAGCGCGTCGAAGGCTTTGGCACCGCTGCCAGGGGTGCGGGTGATGGCATCGTAGGCGTGCAGCGGGCCTTTGATGTCCAGGCCCACCCAGTCGAGCAGCGGCAGCAGCGCGTGCAGGCGCTCGGGGTACATACCGCCGGTGTGCAGGGCAGTTTGAAAGCCCAGGGCGCGCACTTGCGCCAGCGCGGCGGGCAAGGCGGCTTGCAGCGTGGGTTCGCCGCCCGAGAAGACGACGCCGTCGAGCAGGCCTTGGCGGCTTTTGAGAAACGCCAGCACCTCGGGCCACGGCACGGCAGCGGGGGTGGTGGCGCACAGCAGCTCGGGGTTGTGGCAGTAGCCGCAGCGCCAGGGGCAGCCTTGGCAATACAGCACGGCGGCCAGGCGGCCGGGGAAGTCGATGGTGGTGAGCGGTGTGATGCCGCCGATGCGCAGTAGCGCAGCTTCGGCGTGTGTTGCATGCGCCGTCACCACGGGCACCGGCACAGGCCGGTGCGGGGGGCGGCTTTGCAGGTCAACGGCCACAGGGGGTTTCGGCAAAGAACTGGCGCTCGTGGTGCTCGCCCTGCTTGCCGATGTTGAAGCTGGCCACGGGGCGGTGGTAGCCCATGACGCGGGTCCAGACTTCGCAGGGCTGGCGCTCGGCGTCGGTCAGTTGCACGTCGGACAGGGCTTGGTGTTCGGTGGTGGAAAAGTGGCTCATGGATGTTCTCCTTCAGGGTGAAAAGGGGGCATGCCGCAGCGTGTGCTGCGCCGCCCGGGGGCAACGGAGGGGCAAGGCCTTTCCGTTGATTTACTATTGAATCAATAGCTGCTTGCGCTTGATGGATAAGCGCTAGAGGCCAATTTGACTCATATTTTTTGCGGTGATGCGCGTCACGCCGCGAGTGCGGCGCGCTTGGCCTGCAGGCGCTCTTCGTCGCAGGTGGGGCAGAACTTGTGCTCGCCCGCCAGGTAGCCGTGCGTGGGGCAGATCGAGAACGTGGGCGTGATGGTGATGTAGGGCAGGCGAAAGCGCGTGAGCGAGCGTTTGACCAGGTCGCGGCAGGCCGCGCCGCTGGACAGCCGCTCGCCCATGTAAAGGTGCAGCACGGTGCCGCCGGTGTATTTGCTCTGCAGCACCTCCTGGCGCGCCAGGGCCTCGAAGGGGTCGTCCGTCCAGCCCACGGGCAGTTGCGAGGAGTTGGTGTAGTACGGCTTGTCCGCCGTGCCCGCCTGCACGATGGCGGGCCAGCGCTTTTTGTCCTCTTTGGCAAAGCGGTAGGTCGTGCCTTCGGCGGGCGTGGCCTCCAGGTTGTAGAGGTGGCCGGTTTCTTTCTGGAAGGCGGTTATGCGTTCGCGCACATGGTCAAGCAGGCGCACGGCCAACTGGTGGCCGCGCTCGCTGGTGATGTCGTGTGCGTCGCCGGTGAAGTTGCGCACCATTTCGTTGATGCCGTTCACTCCCAGCGTGGAAAAGTGGTTGCGCAGCGTACCCAGGTAGCGCTTGGTGTAGGGGAACAGGCCCTGGTCCATGAGCCGCTGGATCAGTTTGCGCTTGGTCTCCAGGCTCTGCTTGCCCAGCTCCAGCAGGCGGTCGAGCGCGGCCAGCAGCGCGGGCTCGTCGCCTGCGTACAGGTAGCCCAGCCGCGCGCAGTTGATGGTCACCACGCCCAGGCTGCCGGTCTGCTCGGCGCTGCCAAACAAGCCGTTGCCGCGCTTGAGCAGTTCGCGCAAATCAAGCTGCAGGCGGCAGCACATGGAGCGCACCATGTTGGGCTCCAGCTCGGAGTTGATGAAGTTCTGGAAATACGGCAGGCCGTACTTGGCCGTCATTTCAAACAGCAGTTGCGCGTTCTCGCTCTCCCACGGGAAGTCTTTGGTGATGTTGTAGGTGGGGATGGGGAAGGTGAACACGCGGCCCTTGGCGTCGCCCGTGGTCATGACGTCGATGTAGGCGCGGTTGATGAGGTCCATCTCGGCCTGCAGCTCGCCATAGCAGAACGGCTGCTCTTTGCCCGCAATCACCGGCACCTGCTCGCGCAGGTCGTCGGGGCAGATCCAGTCGAAGGTGAGGTTGGTAAACGGCGTTTGCGTGCCCCAGCGCGATGGCACGTTGAGGTTGTAGACCAGCTCCTGGATGCACTGGCGCACGCTGGCGTAATCCATGGCATCGACCCGCACATAGGGCGCCATGTAGGTGTCGAACGACGAGAACGCCTGGGCACCGGCCCACTCGTTCTGCAGCGTGCCCAAAAAGTTCACGATCTGCCCCACGGCTGACGACATGTGTTTGGGCGGGCCCGCTTCGACCTTGCCGGGAACGCCATTGAGCCCTTCGTTGAGCAGCGTGCGCAGCGACCAGCCCGCGCAGTAGCCGCTGAGCATGTCGAGGTCGTGGATGTGGATGTCGCCATTGCGGTGCGCCTCGCCAATTTCTGGCGTGTAGACGTGCGACAGCCAGTAATTGGCCGTGACCTTGCCGGCCACGTTGAGGATCAGGCCGCCGAGCGAATAGCCCTGGTTGGCGTTGGCGTTGACGCGCCAGTCGGCGCGGGTGAGGTATTCGTTGATGGAGCTTTCCACGTTCACCAGCGTCTGGTGGTCGGCGCGCAAGGTGGCGTGGCGGTCGCGGTAGGCGATGTAGGCGCGGGCCGTGGCCAGGTGGTTGGCGGCGATCAGGGTCTGCTCGACCACGTCCTGGATCTGCTCAATGCCGGGCGCCTCGCCATGGAAGCGGTGGATCAGCACCTTGCCCACCTGCGCGGCCAGCAGGGCGGCTTCGTCGGCCGAAAATTCGCCCGTGGCGGCGCCTGCGCGCAGCAAGGCAGAGCGGATCTTTTCCGCATCAAAGGCGGCGCGTTGGCCGCTGCGCTTGAGCACTTCACGCGGCAGGGTGGCAAGGGTGGATGCCATGCAATTCTCCAAAGGTGTTGGGCAGGAAACACTACCTATAGCGTCAACAATATAGTTAAAACACTATTTGTAGTTTGATTCAGCACAAACAGCGAAGCGACTTGCGCGGCCTGGGCGCAGCGCACCGCGTTGCATCCGGTGACGGTTTGGTCGCCCCATTGGTTGTCTTTCTCGGCGCTGGCGCGTTCTACGAAGTGGGGTGAAGAGCGCAGCCGCCCCACCACAGGCTGCGGGGGCACAACATGCATGCCAAGGCTTTTTTTCCAAACCGTGGGTGGCTGGCACTGCTGCTGTTCGTGCTGCTGGCTGCCCTGTGCGGCACGGGCGCCTTCGCGCAGGGAGCCGCGGGCGACCCGCCGGGGCGCGTGGCGCAGCTCAATGCCTTTGACGGGCCGGTGAGCTTTGCGCCCGCCGGGTTTGACCAGTGGGCCGGCGCGGTGCTGAACCGGCCGTTGACGCAGGGCGACCGGCTCTGGAACGACACGGGCGCGCGCTCCGAGCTGCACATCGGCTCGACTGCGCTGCGGCTGGATGGGCAGACCAGCCTGGCTTTCTCCGTGCTGGACGACCAGACCGTGCAGCTCGCGCTCAGCCAGGGCAGCCTGATCGTGCGCCTGCGCAGCCTGCCGCCAGGCCAGCGCTTTGAGGTCGATACCCCCAACCTGGCGTTCACCGCCTCACAGCCGGGCGACTACCGGCTGGACGTGGACCCGAGCGACGGCACCACGCGCGTGACGGTTCGGTCGGGCAGCGCCGTGGTGTACGGCCGCAACGGCGCCTCGGCCAGCCTGGGCGCGCGCCAGCAGATCAGCTTCGCGGGCGCGGACCTGGCCCAGGCCGCCGGGCAGACCGCGCCAGCGCTCGACCCGTTTGACCGCTGGGCAGAGGCGCGCGACCGGGCGGAAGACCAGTCGCTGGCGGCGCGCCATGTCTCGCGCGACGTGATCGGCTACCAGCAACTGGACAACTATGGCGACTGGGAGAGCGACCCGGTGTATGGCACCGTCTGGGTGCCGCACGTGACGGTGCAGGATTGGGCGCCGTACCGCGTCGGCCACTGGGCCTCGATTGCGCCCTGGGGCTGGACCTGGATCGATGACGAACCCTGGGGCTTTGCCCCGTTCCACTACGGCCGCTGGGCCCAGCGCGGTGCGCGCTGGTGCTGGGTGCCCGGTGCCAGCGCGGCCCACCCAGTTTACGCGCCCGCGCTGGTGGGCTTTGTCGGCGGCAGCGCTGGTGGCGTGAACTTCGCCATTGCGGTGGGTGGTGCCACGCAGCCCGGCGTGGCCTGGTTTCCGCTGGCGCCCGGCGAAGCCTGGCGCCCGAGCTACCGGGCCAGCAGGGCCTATCTGGGCCGCGTGAACCCGTTTGGGGGCCAATACACGCCGCACAACACCGCGAATGCCAACAACGGCTACCGCTACCAGCACCTGCCGGCCGCCGTGACGGCGGTGACCGCAGCCGCGTTTTCCCAGGGCCAGCATGTGCGCGGCAGTGCGCGTCCAGTGGCTGCGCGCGAGCTGGAGCGCGCCCGCGTGGTGGCCCCGCCGACGCCTACGCGTGACCCGCGCAGCGTGTTCGGCGCCTCGCGGTTGACGCAGGCACACCCCGCGCCGCCAGCCGCCGCGGTGGATCGGCGTGTGGTCTCCCACCCGGCCTTCTCGCGGGGCCGGGCGGAGACTCTGCTGCGGCGTGAGGCATTGCCCGGCCCGTCGCAGCGCCCCGAACTGCCGCGCGGCGGTGCCGCGCCCAACGCCTCCCATGCACCGGCCATGCCGGTGGTGCGGCCCCCGCAGGCCAGCGTGCCGCCGTCTGCGCGCGAACGCCATGAGCCGCCGCCGCGCAACGCCGCCATGCCGCCGCCACGCCCGGAAGGGGCAGCGCCGCAAGACCTGCGGCGCCCACCAGCCCGGCGGCCCGAGCAGGGGCAGCGTGAGCAGAACACCCAGCGCGATTCAGAGGCGCGCAATGAGCAGGCCGCCCGCGCCGCGCAGAAGCAGGAACAGCGCGCGCAGCAACAGCACCTGCACTTGCAGCAGGAGCAACAATGGCAGCAGCGTGCGCAGCAGGCGCGCCAACCCCAGGCCCAGCGTGCGCAACAGGAGCCGCCAGTGCGCCAGGCCCCGAGGCAAGCGCAGCGCCAACAGCCCGCACAAGCGCCGCGTGGCGCTCAGGCGCCCGAGAACCGGGATAGGCACGGCGGCCCGCGCCGCGAGGAACACCGACCAGGGCAAGACAACTGAGTGCGCTGTCGGTGCTTGCCCCATGGGCACCGCGGTGCGCCAGCGCTAGCACCCGCAGACTGCACCGGAGCGCACCAGAGCCACCAGGCCCAGGTGGCGCGCTCACTTCGCTTGGGCGCCGGCCCTTATGACGCAGGCTGGTGCGGTCCCTGGGGGTTGGGTAAAACTATTGTTTTCATAGCTGTCAGCGCTTTCTGCATAAGCGTTAAAGGCACTTTTCTTATAAAAACCACAAGCCCCGCGATCCGCCTGTCAATTGCGGAACTCCACAGTTGATGCCTTGCGCTGCGGGGCGTAGCCTCGCGCTGCGCACCCGGCAATGCCATGTTGCCTGGGCGGCGGCAGAAGGACGCCCACACTTTCCAACAAGACAGAGAGACAAGCATGCAACTCATTTCCGTGCGCAGCCTGGCGGCCCGGCTTTCCCTGGGCTTTGGCGTCATTCTGGTGTTGCTGCTGGGTATGGCGGTGCTCTCCTTGCTGCGCATGCAAGCGCTGTCGGCCACGCTGGAGGACATCACGGTGCACAACGCGGCGCGATCGCAAACGCTCAATGTGATGGCGCGCAGCGTCTCTGGCTACGTGCAGGCATTGGGTGACTTGGGCGGTACCGACCTCCAGGGTGGCCCGGCCCTCCTGGCTCGTGTGCGCAGTACGCTCAAGGAATACGACGCGGCAGAGGCGCGTCTGGCCGCGCTGCTGGCGGAAGACGCCAAGGCGAAAGCCTTGCTTGGGCCCGTGCAGGCCGCCGGCCACGCGGCGCGTGAACTGCTGGCCGTCAGCGAGAAAGAGACGGCCGGGCGCGGCGATGCGGCCATGGCCTTTCAGATGCGCAATGAATACGGCAAGGACGCAGCCACCTGGAGCGCGCGCCAGCAAGCCTGGGGCAAGGCCGTGAATGCCCTCAGCGATTGGCAGGACGCAGCCAACGCCAGCAGTTCGGCCCTGGCCATCGCGGACGCCCGCACGGCCCGGGTGCTGATCATCGTCGGCGCGCTGCTGGCCTTTGCGTTTGGCAGCGCCCTGGCCTGGTGGCTGGTGCGCGACACCCGCGCCGCCGTGCGCGAAGCCGTCGAGGCCACCCGCCGCATGGCCCGGCACGACCTCTCGCAGCCCATCGACACGCACCGCCAGGATGAAATTGGCGGCCTGCTGACCGCGCTGGAGGCCATGCGCCAGAACCTGCTGGAGCTGGCCACGGGGGTGCGCCAGGCGTCGGACGACATCAACAACGCCAGCGGTGAAATCGCCCAGGGCAGCCAGGACCTGAGCGACCGCACCGAAGAAGCCGCCAGCACGCTGGAGACCGCGCTGGCGTCCATTGCCCAGCTCACCACCTCGGTCCAGGAGACCACTGCCACGGCGCAGGCCACGCAGCAGATATCCACCCAGACCAGCAGCGTGGCGGCGCGCAGCGGCAGCGAGATGGGGCAGGTCGTCTCGACGATGCGCGAAATTGACGCAGCCTCGCACAAGATCTCCGACATCATTTCCATCATCGACGGCATTGCGTTCCAGACCAACATCCTGGCGCTCAACGCGGCCGTGGAAGCCGCCCGCGCGGGTGAGCAGGGCCGGGGCTTTGCCGTGGTGGCCAGCGAGGTGCGCGCCCTGGCCGGCCGCAGCGCCGCCGCCGCCAAAGACATCAGCAGCCTGATCCACACCTCGCTGGCCAAGGTGGCCTCGGGCACGCAGCAGGTCGGGCGTGCCGGTCAGACCACCGCCGAGGTGACCGCCTCGGTCGAAAGCGTCTCGGGTCGGATTTCCGCCATCGCCACCGAGGTCAACCAGCAGATGGGGCGCATCGGCGAGGTGAACCAGTTTGTCGGCCAGCTCGACCAGATGGCGCACCAGAACGCCGCCCTGGCCGAAGAATCGGCCGCCGCGGCTGCGTCGCTGCGCCAGCAGGCCAGCCAGTTAGGCTTGCTGGTGAGCCGGTTTGAGCTGGGGCAGGGCGTGGCAGTGCGGGTAGGCGCAGTGCCAGCCGTGTCGCTGCCAGGCTGAACCGGCGCCCTTTCATACGGCGTACGGGTCGATACGGGGCGGAGGGGCACGCGTGCGCCGATGGCGCTGTTCCGTCTTGCCGTTCCTGGCTGACCGCAGCCTCACTGCGTCTCTGGGCTTTGGTGCGCTGTCTCAGAACGTGTTTACGATCTCCCAGGGGCCGCGCAGCGGTCTTTGCGGGATGGGATGCAAGGCGCGGTGGGCGGCCAATAGCCCCGCTATTGGCAAGCGCCGCAACAC
>Ga0208518_100083_pt1 | contig 55361 bp, 52 predicted proteins | sample LakWasM127_HOW14_2_FD_183937 | JGI IMG/M metagenome (GOLD analysis project Ga0208518, IMG submission 183937) | Freshwater sediment methanotrophic microbial communities from Lake Washington under simulated oxygen tension - Sediment Metagenome... | ecosystem: Environmental > Aquatic > Freshwater >...
TCGTCAGCACCTACTGGAGCACCATCCCCGGCCGGCAGATCTACAGCACCTTCGACTGGGGCATTCGCGACGCCGATGGCTACTACTTCATCCTCGGCCGCACCGACGACGTGATCAACGTCGCCGGCCACCGCCTGGGGACGCGCGAGATCGAGGAATCGATCTCGTCGCACCCGAACATTGCCGAAGTCGCCGTGGTGGGCGTGGCCGACAGCCTCAAAGGCCAGGTGGCGATGGCGTTTGCCGTGCCGCGCGATGCGACGGGGCTTGACGACGCCGCAGCGCGCCTCAAGCTCGAAGGCGAAGTCATGAAGCAGGTGGACAAGCAACTGGGCGCCGTGGCCAGGCCATCGCGCGTATTCTTCGTCACCGCACTGCCCAAGACGCGCAGCGGCAAGCTGCTGCGCCGCGCGCTGCAGGCCGTGGCCGAGCGGCGCGACCCCGGTGATTTGACAACCATGGAAGACCCGACAGCGCTGCAGCAAGTGCGCGCCATGGTAGGTGAATGAGCTATTGAATTGGTAGCTGCTAGCGCTTATGGGATAGGCGCTAGAGCCTGATTTGACTTAAAACTTCGCAGCAGGCGGGCGTCACGGCTGCCAGGCCGCGGGCGCTTGCCAGGACGCCGCCCAGCCCAGAAATTGCGCCACCGGCATGGGCCGGGCAATGAAGTAGCCCTGCGCCTGGGCGCAGCCCATTTGCAGCAGCATCAGACCCTGGTCTTCGGTCTCCACGCCCTCGGCTATCACGCGGTAGCCAAACGAGCGCGCCAGGCCGATCACGCCTTGGACGATGGCCAGGTCGCCGGCCTCGGCCAGCATGCCGCCGACGAAGCTCTGGTCGATCTTGAGGGTATTGAGCGGCAGGCCCCGCAGGTAGGTGAGCGACGAGTACCCGGTGCCGAAATCATCGAGCGAGATGGTGATGCCCAGGGCGCGCAGCTTTTGCAAGGTCAGCGCCACGTTCTCGATGTCCAGCAGCTGCGCTGTTTCGGTGATCTCGATGTCGAGCAGGTGGGCCGGTACTTGCGGGTGTGCGGCGACCTCGCCTCCCATCCAATCGGCAAAGCCGCATTGCTGGAGGTGCGGCGCCGCGATGTTGATGCTGACGGGCAGCGGCAGGCCGCTGTCCGCCAAACGCTCGATCAGCGCCAGGCCCGATTGCACCACCCAGGTGCCAAACTGCGTATCGAGTTCCGTGCCCTCGATGAGCGGCAGAAAGGCCGCTGGCGAGAGCAGGCCGCGCTCCGGGTGGTTCCAGCGCGCCAGTGCTTCGGCGCCCACGACCGTGCCCAGGCGCATATCCACCTTGGGCTGCAGGTACAGCTCGAACTGCCCTGTCGCCAGGGCTTCGCGCAATTGCACGACTTGGGCGCGCGTATGGCGAAGTGCGCGCTCCTGGGCCGCGTCGAACTCCTGGAACTGGTTGCGCCCTGCCTGCTTGGCGGCGTACATGGCCTGGTCGGCATGGCGCAGCAGGGTGTCGGCGTCGGCATCGTCGCGTGGGTACAGGGTGAAGCCGATGCTGGCCGTCACCGAGATGGCTTCGCCCTCAAGCGTGTAGGGCGCAGAGATGCTGCGCATCAGGCGCTTGAGCGCGTTTTGGGCGTCTTCGGTGGCGGCAAGCTCAGGCAGCAGAATGGCAAATTCGTCCCCGCCCAGGCGCGCCACGCAGTCTTGTGGGCGCAGCGCCGCTTTCAGGCGCTCTGCCGCCGTGCGCAGCAACTGGTCGCCCGCCGCATGGCCGAAGCGGTCGTTCACGGGCTTGAAGCCATCGAGGTCCAGGTACGCCACGCCCAGCAGTTGGCCGCTGGCGCGGGCCTGCGCCATGGCGTCGGTCAGCTGCTGCGCCAGCAGCACACGGTTGGGCAGATCGGTCAGGGCGTCGTAGTGGGCGAGGTGCTGGAGCAGTATTTCCTGCTCGCGCTGGCCCGTCACGTCGATGGTGACGCCCAGTATCCGGCGTGGCTTGCCGTCAGGGTACCAGTCGACAATTTTCCCCAGGTTGCGCATCCAGCGGTGGTTTTCCAACGCGCCCGGCACGGTGGTGACGAGGTCAAACGAGGTTTCGGGGTGGCGTGCATGGCGCCGGAGTTCCGCGTAAATGCGCGGCCCGTCTTTGGCGCCACCACACAGGTCAAAGTGCACGGCACGGCCCTCCGGCTGGTCCACGCCGCGCATCTGGTGCCAACGGGCATCGCCGGTCGTCATGCCGCTGACAATGTCGCAATCCCACCGCCCAACCGACGCCGCTTCCAGCGTCAGGCTGAGCACGGCTTCGCGCTCGCGCACGGCATCTTCGGCGCGTTTGCGATCGGTGATGTCGTGCAGGGCAAACAGCCAGCACTCGGTGGTGCCCAGGAGGATTTTCCGGGTGGCCTGCTGCACCGTACGCGGCTCGCCAACGTGGGGGCGCAGGGTGCACTCCACTGGCGCGATGCCGTTGTCGCTGCTGGCGTGGGCCAGGATGCGCCGGCGCTCTTCCTCGCTGTAGAGGCCCAGCTCCAGCACCGTGCGCCCAAAGGCTTCGGCGCGCTTGATGCCGGTCATGGCCTCCCACGCGGGGTTGACGTCCACGTACGCGCCAGTTTCGCAGCGCGTGATGCCCATGGGGTAGGGCAGCATTTCAAAGATAAGCCGAAAGCGCTGCTGCGATTCCCGCAGTGCCTGCTCGGCGTGGTGCGCGGCATTGATGTCCTGCATCACGCCACGCATGCGCAAGGTGCGATCGCCATCGCGCACGGCTTCGCCGTGGGCCCGCATCCATTGGACCCGCCCGGTGTCGGCGTGAATGATCTCCAGTTCCAGGGTCCAGGAGGTGCCGTCGCGCAGGCAGGCGCGGGCAGCGTTGCGCAGGGTATCGCGCCATCGCGGCGCAACGCACACATTGATGTAGTCGGCCGGAGGAGGTGCGCCAAGCGCCAGGCCATGCACCTCGCAGCAGACTTCCGACCAATGCTGCAGTGTTCCGGTAGCGTCGGTTTCCCAGGCCCCCAACCGCGCCATGTGGCCGGCCTGGGTCAGGAGGGCGTGCGCCGCGACCAGGTCGTCGTAGATGCGTCGCTCCTGCGTCATGTCGTGAAAGATGAAGACCATGCAGGCTTCGTCTTCAATCTGTATCGCGCGCGCCGACATCAGCCCAAGCGCTTCGCGACCGCGCGCGCGCACCGTGAGCGGTAGACGGTCGGCTCGGCCCTCCACCGACAGGGCGGCCACAAGGCGTTCGCGCTCCTGCGGGCTCGCCCAAATGCCCAGCTCTGTCGCAGTCCGCCCAATGACTTGCTCACGCGCCAAGCCAAACATGGCGCAAAACGCCGGGTTGACCTCTATGTAGCGGCCATCAGCCACGCGCGTAATGCCGCAGGGGTCAGGCAAGAGCATGGAAATGGCGCTGAATTTGGCTTCAGACGCTTGCAGCGCCTGCAACTCCTCATCCCGCGAAGCCGCGGCGTCACCTGACTCAGCGGCTGGAGCAGAGGCAATGCGGTGGGACTGGCGCAGCATGAACGCAGTTTAGGGCAAGCTCAGGCATGTCGCATCGATTTCAGGGGGCCCGTGTTCTGGTGCCCCAACGCAGCACGCCGGGGCCCAGCAGCCCCGTCGAAAGCAAGGTTCCCAGCACGATAACGAGCGCGCAGCCCGCCATCCACAAGGTCACGGTTTCGCTCAGAAACACCACCCCGTACAGCACGGCAAACACCGGCGCGAGAAAAGTGACGGCCAGCGCCCGGCTGGGCCCGGCATGCACGATGAGGCGAAAGTACAGGATGTAGGCAATCCCCGTGCACAGCACCGCAATCGCCACCACGGCAAGCCAGGCGCGCAGGCCCGGCATCTGCACCGGCCAGGCCCAGGCGGTGGGCAGTGCCAGGAACAGCGCCGCCCCCAACTGGCTGCCCGTGGCCGTCGCCAGCGGCGGAATGCCGCCCAGGTAGCGCCGGGCGTAGCTGGCGGCCAGCGCGTAGCAGGTGGTCGCGCCCAGGCAGGCTGCCACGGCCCAGAGCGCCAGGTCGGACTTGCCGCCGGCACCGCCCGGCGCGCGCCAGGCCAGCAGCGCCACGCCGAGAAACCCCAGCGCCAGGCCCAGCGAGCGCAGGCGCCCGATGCGCTCGCCCAGCCAGAGCCAGGCGACGATGGCGCCAAACAGCGGCACCGTGGCGTTCAGGATGGAGGCCAGCCCGGTGGTGATGTGCAGCACCGCCCAGGCGTACAGCGCAAACGGAATGGCCGAGTTGATGACGCCCGCCAGCAGCACCGGCCGCCAGTGCTTGCGCAGGGCCGGCCATTGGCCTTGCTGCACCAGGATGGGCCAGAGGAATACTGTCGCCAGCGCCACGCGCAGGCCCGCCGTCGGCAGCGGCCCGAATTCGGCCGCGCCCAGGCGCATGAACAGAAACGATGCGCCCCACAGGCTGGAGAGCAGAAAGAATTCGCGTACCCAGTGCACCGCCGGGCGCGTACCGTCGGCGCCGCTCATGCGGCCAGCCGCGCGGCGGTGCGCGCACCCGGCGCCAGGGGCGCGGCAGCCTCCATGGCCAGCAAGGCGTGCTTACGCTCCAACCCACCGGCGTAGCCGGTCAACGCCCCGTTGGCACCCAGCACACGGTGGCAGGGCACCACCAGCGAAATTGGGTTGCGCCCCACGGCCGCGCCCACGGCGCGCACCGCGGCCGCAGCGCCAGCGATCCGTGCCACCTGGCCATAGCTGAGCGTCTGGCCCCAGGCAATGCCCAGCAGCGCGCGCCAGACCGCTTGCTGGAACGGCGTGCCGCCAGACAAGTCCAGCCGCAGATCGAAACCGTGGCGCTCGCCCCGCAGCCAGTCGCCGAGTTGCACGGACGCCGCCGCCAGCACGGGGTGGGCGGGTGCCATCGGCCAGGCGCCAGCCCCGCCGAGCTGCGCGGGCAGGTGCTTCTGGCCTTCGAACCACAGGCCGCACAGGCCGGCAGGCGATGCCGCCAGGCGCACGGGCCCCAGGGGCGTGTCGACGCGGGATTGCACGGTGTCGGGATGGAAATGCATGGTAGATGTCCTGCGGGGTGGTGGGTGCGCCAGACTGCGGCCGAAAGGCAGGAAAGCGCTGAAATTATGAATGAAAATGGCCTCTAGCGCTTATTGGGTAAGCGCTAACAGCTATAAAGTTAATAGCTTCAGGCCTTGTCATGGCGCCGCTCCTCTGGCCCAGGCGCGCACCACGGCGTAGCTGCGCCAGGGCTTCCAGGCTGTGGAGGCCGCCTCGGCAGCGCGCGCCGGGCGCGGGTCGCGCCGCACGCCCAGGGCCGATTGCAGCGCCACGTCACCGGCGGGAAACGCATCGGGCCAGCGCAGCACCCGCATGGCGATGTACTGCGCCGTCCAGTCGCCAATGCCGGGCAGGGCGCGCAATTGCGACAGGGTGCGCTCCACGTCGGCGCCCGGCTCCAGGCGCAGCTCGCCCGAATCCACCGCCCGCGCCAGCGCGGCAATCGCGCCCTGGCGCTGGCGAACGATGCCCAGTTGCCCGAGCGCATCGCCGGACGCAGCCGCCAGCACCGCCGCGCTGGGAAACAGGTGGCTGAGCGCGGGCCACGGCGTGGCGATGGGCTCGCCAAAGCGCGCCACCAGCCGGCCCGCCAGGGTGCGCGCGGCGGCCACGGTGATTTGCTGGCCCAGCACGGCGCGCACGGCCGTCTCGAAACCGTCCCAGGCACCGGGCACGCGCAGACCGTCGCCGTCCGGAAAATCCGCATGCAGCCGCGCGTTGATGGCCGCCGGGTCCGCGTCCAGGTCCAGCATGCCGCGCACGCGCCGCATGACCGCGCCCAGTTGCGGCGCGAGGCCGTCGCTTGCCTCCAGCAGCAGTTCGCAGCGTTCGGGATGAAAGCGCAGGGCAATCCAGCCATTGCATGCCTGTGCACCGCTGCCTAGGCGCACGGTGCGCCGCAGTTCGGCGCTGCCGCCGCTGCCCTCGACCTGTTCCATGCCCGGGATCTGGCGCGTGGCGAAAAAACCCAGCAGCGCTGCGGTGTCCAACGGCGGGCGGTAGGCCAAGCGCAGCGCCAGGGTCGGTTGCGGTTGGCCCGATGGCGCTGTGCCCGGCGCTGGAAAGGCGCTGCTGCGGCGCAATTGCGTCGGGTTCAGGCGGTACTGCCGGGCAAACGCGTCGTTGAAACGCCGCACGCTGCCAAAACCGCTGGCCAGCGCCACTTGCGTCGTGCTCAAACAGGTATCGGTCAGCAGGTGCTTGGCGGTGAGCAGGCGCTGCGTCTGCAGATACTGCAGTGGCGTAATGCCCAGGCGCGCTTCAAAGATGCGCCGCAGGTGCCGGTCGCTCACGCCCAGGCGCTGCGCCAGCTGGGCCACCGGGGCCGCGCCCTCGGCTCCGCTGGCAATCAGGCGCAGCGCATGCTGCAGCAGCAGGGCAGTGGCATCCTGCGTGGACCAGGCCAGTTGGCCCGGCGCCACCTCGGGCCGGCAGCGCAGGCAGGGGCGAAACCCGGCCTGCTCGGCCTGCGCCGCCAGATCGAAAAAGCGGCAGTTTTCGCGCCGGGGCGTGCGCACGGCGCAGACCGGGCGGCAATAGATGCCGGTGGACGTGACCCCCGTAAAGAACTGTCCGTCAAAGCGTGCATCGCGGGCGCACAGCGCCAGGTAGCGGCCGGCATCGGCGGGTGCGGCCTGAGCGGTGTTTTTCATACGGGATGGCGGGCGGGGCATGGACAAATGATAGGGCCGTGCCAAACGATCACTAGCCATTTTCGGACCTGCGGATTTTGGCTGGAAGGCGGCTGGAAAGGTACGGCATGGCAGGCCCCTACAATCGTTTGCCGCTGCCCTATTGACGAAGAAAGACCACCCCGTGCACCTGTCTCCCGCCATTTTCAAAGCCTATGACATTCGCGGCGTGGTGCCCGAGACCGTGAACGAAACCGTGGCCCGTTGCCTGGGCCGGGCCTTTGGCACGGCGGCGATGGAGGCGGGCGAGCGCCGCGTGGCCGTGGGGCGCGACGGCCGCCTCTCGGGTAGCAAACTGTCCACCGCACTGATTCTGGGCCTGGCCGAAACCGGCCTCGACGTGATCGACATCGGCCCTTGCACCACGCCCATGCTGTATTTTGCCGCCAGCACGCTGTGCACCAGCGGCATTCAGATCACCGGCAGCCACAACCCCAAGGACTACAACGGTTTCAAGATGGTCCTGGCCGGCCGCGCCATCTTTGGCAACGAGATCCAGGCCCTGCGCCGCACCATCGAAGCGCGCAGCTGGAAGCTCGCCGCCGGCGGCAGCATGGGCCACGCCGATGTGCTGCCGGCCTACCGCGCGCGCATTCTGGGCGACGTGAAGCTGGCGCGGCCAATGAAGATCGTCATCGACAGCGGCAACGGCATTGCCGGCGCCACGGCCCCGGCCATCTTCCGCGCGCTGGGCTGCGAAGTGACCGAGCTGTTTTCCGAGGTGGACGGCAATTTCCCCAACCACCACCCCGACCCGAGCAAACCCGAGAACCTGCGCGATTTGATCGCCGCGCTGCAGTCGGGCGACGCCGAGCTCGGCCTGGCGTTCGACGGCGATGGGGACCGTCTGGGCATCGTGACGCCGAGCGGCGCCAATATTTATCCTGACCGGCAGATGATGCTGTTTGCGGGCGACGTGCTCTCCCGCGTGCCCGGCGCCAGCATTTTGTTCGACGTGAAATGCACCCAGCGCCTGGCGCCTGCCATTGAAGCGGCGGGCGGCGTGCCGGTGATGTACAAAACCGGCCACTCGCTCATCAAGGCGCGCATGAAAGAGCTGGATTCGCCGCTCGGCGGCGAAATGAGCGGCCACATCTTCTTCAAGGAGCGCTGGTACGGCTTTGACGACGGCACCTACGCCGGCTGCCGTTTGCTCGAAATCTTGAGCCGCAGCCCGGATGCCGGCGCCGTGCTCGAAGCCCTGCCCACCAGCTGCTCCACGCCCGAACTGAACGTGGCCTGCGAGGAGGGCGAGCCGCACCGCGTCAGCGAGGCATTGCAAAAGCTGGCCGCCGATACCTTTCCTGCACCGGCCCGGCTCAACACCATTGACGGTCTGCGCGTGGACTGGCCCGATGGCTTTGGCCTGATCCGCGCCAGCAACACCACGCCGGTGCTGGTGCTGCGTTTCGAGGGGCAAACGCCGGAGGCGCTCGCGCGCATCGAAGGCGACATGCTGGCCCTGCTGCGCCGCGCCAAGCCGGACGCGCAATTGCAGTCGGCAGCGCACTGAGATGGAACACCCCCTGAGCCGCTTCGCGTCTTCCTCCCTCTCTCGCTGCGCGGGAGGGGGACGCCACCCGTGGCCTGGCGAAGCCAGTTCCACGGTGGCACTGGCCTCTGCCGCGCCAGGTTCATGGGCTGCCGGTGGCGCGCAGCGCAATGGATAACTGAGATGCAAAGTGCGGCGCTCTGGCTGTATTCGGTGCTGGTCTGGCTGGCCCAGCCCCTGGTGCGGCGCAAACTGCGCCGCCGCGCCCGCGCCGAGAAGGGCTATGCCACGGCGGTGGCGGAGCGCTTTGGCTACTACGCCCGTCCGCTCGACAGCCTGATGCCGTTGAGCAGCACCAGCGGCCAGGGCAGCTTTCTGTGGATTCACGCCGTCTCGCTCGGCGAGACCCGCGCCGCCGGCATTTTGCTGGCCGAGCTGCGTGCGCAATGGCCCGACATGCGTTTGCTGCTGACCCACGGCACCGCCACCGGCCGGGCGGAGGGCGAGCGCCTGCTGCTGCCAGGGGACATCCAGGTCTGGCAGCCCTGGGACACGCGTGGCGCGGTCGAGCGCTTTCTGCGGAAATTTCACCCTGCGGTGGGCATCCTGATGGAAACCGAAGTCTGGCCCAACCTCGTCGCCGGGTGCCAGGCGCACGGCGTGCCGCTGGTGCTGGCGAACGCGCGCCTGAGCGAAAAGTCGCTGGCGGCGGCCTTGCGTTTCGCCAGCCTCTCTCGCCCGGCCTACAGCGGCCTGAGTGCCGTCTGGGCGCAGACCGACGCGGACGCCCAGCGGCTGCGCCAAGTGGGCGCTCCCGTGCAGGGCGTGCTGGGCAACCTCAAGTTCGACGCCGAGCCCGACACCGCCCAGCTCGCCCAGGGCCGCGAATGGCGCGCGGCCTGCCCGCGGCCCGTGCTGCTGCTGGCCAGCAGCCGCGAGGGCGAAGAAGCGCTTTGGCTGCAAAATTTTATAAAAAATAGGGCTCCAGCGCAGGTGGGGCAAGCGCTTCCAGCTATCAATGCAGAAGCAAATAAAGCGCCCCAGGCCGTGCAATGGCTGGTCGTTCCGCGCCACCCCCAGCGCTTTGGCGAAGTGTTTGCCCTGCTCAGCAGTGCCGGCCTGCGCGTCGCACGCCGCAGCCAGTGGGGCCAGCCGCCGCAGGATGCCGATGTGTGGCTGGGCGACACCCTGGGCGAGATGGCGCTGTACTACGGCCTGGCCGATGTGGCACTGCTGGGCGGCAGCTTTGCGCCGCTGGGCGGCCAGAACCTGATCGAGGCCGCGGCCTGCGGTTGCCCCGTGGTGATGGGCCCCCATACCTTCAACTTTGCCGAGGTGGCCGAGCAGGCGCGCAGCGCAGGCGCCGCCGTGCGCGTGGCCGATATGGCTGCGGGCATGCTGGCCGCAGGCCAATGGGCGGGAGACAGCGCCCGACTCGCCCTTGGGCGCGTGCAGGCCGAGGCGTTTTCCACCGCCCACCGGGGCGCTGCGGCGCGCACGGCAGCCGCCTTGAAGGCATTGCTTGCAACACGGCCATTGCGTGCGGGCTAGGGTTGCCGATGGCACTGTCCCCGCGAAATATTGAGAGAAAGGACCTCACCATGCAGACCTGGTTTTCCCAATCGCTGGGCGATGGGGTTCTGGCCTTTGAGCCCAAGGAGCAATTGCGCGAGCAGTTCGAGCCCTTGTTCGCGGCCGCAGGCCGTCCGGCCGACATGGCCGTCTTCGCCCGGCACGAGCTGGAAGGCCGCTTGCAGTGCGAGGTGATTGCCTATTTTTCGCCCGCCGCCATTGCCCTGGCGCAAACGCTTGGCGCCAAGCCCTGCGACAAGCCGACGACCGCCGATCTCGACCTGCTGGCGGGTGATCCGGCCTGCTGGGCGGCGCTGTTTCCCGATACGCCTTAGTGCCGTGTTTCCTTCAGCGCGGCCGATCCCCGGACACGATGGCAGCATGACGACCCCTGGCGGCGGCGGGCGTGTCTCGGCCTTTCTGGAGGTATTTCTCACCTTTTTGCGCCTTGGGCTGACCTCGTTCGGCGGGCCGGTGGCGCACCTGGCGTATTTCCGCGCCGAGCTGGTGGAGCGCCGCCGCTGGCTGGGCGACGCGCGCTACTCCGAACTGCTGGCGCTGTGCCAGTTCCTGCCCGGCCCGGCCAGCAGCCAGCTGGGCATGGCGCTGGGCATGACCCGCGCCGGGCTCTGGGGGGCTCTGGCTGCCTGGGTGGGTTTTACCTTGCCCTCTGCCGCCGCGCTGCTGCTGTTTGCCCAGACCCTGTCGGCCCACCCCGCCCTTGCCGCGGCGGGTTGGGTGCATGGCCTCAAGGTAGTGGCCGTCGCCGTGGTGGCGCAGGCGGTGTGGGCCATGGCGCGCAGCCTCTGCCCAGACCGCCCGCGCGCCGCCTTGGCCATGCTTGCCGCCTTGTTCACCTTGCTCGCGCCCACGGCGGCAGCGCAACTGGTGGCTTTGCTGCTGTGCGGCCTGCTCGGCCTGTGGTGGCTGCGGGACACAAGGGCGGGCGCTGCCGTGTCCGATGCAAACGATGCGATAGCGGCGCCGGCGATTGCGGTGTCCCGGTCCCTCGCCGTCGTGGCCCTGGTGGTTTTTTTCGCGCTGTTGGGGGTGCTGCCGCTGTGGGCCGCTGGCACAGGGTCACCGGCGCTCTCGGCGATGGGCGGCGTGTACCGCGCTGGCGCCCTGGTCTTTGGCGGCGGACACGTGGTCTTGCCCTTGCTGGAGGCGAGCGTGGTGCCGGCGGGCCTTGTATCCCAGGGCGATTTTCTGGCCGGCTACGGCGCAGCGCAGGCCGTGCCCGGGCCGCTGTTCAGTTTTGCCGCCTACCTTGGCGCGCTGCTGCCCGGCACCTGGCACGGCATGACCGGCGCGCTGCTGCTGCTGTGTGCGATCTTTCTTCCCGGATTTCTGGTGCTGCTGGGCACGCTGCCTTTCTGGGAGGTGCTGCGCCAGCGCCAAGGCATGCGCAGGGCCATGGCCGGCGTCAATGCGGGCGTGGTGGGGCTGCTGCTCAGCGCCTTGTACGACCCGGTCTGGACGGGCGCCATCCACAGCCGCGCCGATGCCGCCCTGGCGCTGGCTGCTTGGGCCTTGCTCAGCCTCGCGCGGCTGCCGCCGGTCTGGGTGGTGGCCTTTGCCGCCGCCGCCGGCTGGTCTCTCGCAAGATGGAGTTAGGTATAAAACCAGTGCTAGCGCATACCTGCTCTATAGATAGTGCTATCAAATTATTTAAGAATGGCGCCCTTTGCGCCTGAAAGAGCTTGCATGACCCACCTTCGCACCCGCGCCGTCCACGCCGGCCAACACCCCGATCCCGCCAGCGGCGCCATTGCCATGCCCATCACCCAAAGCACGGCCTTTGCCTATGGCAGCCTGGAGCGCGGCGCGGCCATTTTTGCCGGCGAGGCCGAGGGCTACCGCTACGGCCGCTACGGCAATCCCACCGTGGCCGCGCTGGAGGCCAAGATGGCCGACCTGGAAGGCGCCGAGGCGGCCGTGGCCTTTGCCAGTGGCACAGCCGCCACGGCGGCCACGGTGTTGGCACTGTTGCAGCCCGGAGACGAACTTGTGTTTCTGGGCCCGCTGTACGGCGGCACCGAAGGCCTGCTGCGCTCGCTGGGCGAGCGCTGGGGCCTGCGCGTGACCGATGCCACGGCCACCGGCCTGGCGGCGGCGCTCAGCCCCGCCACGCGCATGGTGTGGGTGGAGCCGCTGACCAACCCCAGCCTGCAGATGCACGACCTGGCGGCCGTTGCCGCCACGGCCCGTGCCCACGGCGCCCTCACCGTGGCCGACAACACGTTCTGCACGCCCTGCCTGACGCGCCCACTGGCGCATGGCATCGACCTGGTGGTGCATTCCATGACCAAGTACCTGGGCGGCCACGGCGACGCCACGGGCGGGCTGGTGGCGGGCAGGGCGGGGCACATTGCGCAGATCCGCAAGACGGGCCTGGGCCATATTGGCGCCAGCCTGGCGGCGCAGGAGGCGTTTTTGTTCCTGCGCGGCATCAAGACGCTGCCGCTGCGCATGGCGGCGCACTGCGACGGCGCGCAGGCGGTGGCTGGTTTTCTGGCCAGCCACCCCGCCGTACGCACCGTGCACTACCCGGGTTTGCCCAGCCACCCGCAGCACGCCCTGGCGCAGCGCCAGATGGAAGGCGGCTTTGGCGGCATGGTGACCTTCGAACTGGCCCAGGGCGAGCGCTCCGCTGCCGCCAGCATGCTCAACGCACTCAAGCTTTTCGCGCAGGCCGTATCGCTCGGCGATGTGGACAGCCTCGCCTGCCACCCGGCCAGCACCACGCACAGCTTTGTCTCGCCCGAGGCGCGCGCGGCAGCGGGCGTGGGGGAGGGCATGATCCGACTGAGTGTGGGGATTGAGCACCCGGATGACCTGATCGCCGACCTTCACCAAGCCCTGGAAAAATTGGGCGCGTAGTCGCCAAAGGCTTCAATGGCTGGCAGGAGGAGTGCCCGCCCGCGCGGAATGCAAGCAGGGTAGCCGATACGTCTGGCGGCTGTATTTGGCGACACAATAGGTCGACTCGTCGTGCCGGTGCGCGCCGATGCGATGCAGACCTAATTGAACGCGCCACCAAGCGCGCCCATGCATGGAGGCAAGCAATGCAGAAGGGGGACTCGGCGCCATGCGCCCATTGCCGCAGGCCGTTGGCAAAGCGAACGCTCGCGCTGTGGCTGGCCCTGTGGATGCTGCTGCTGTCTGCGCCGGGCTGGGCACAGCAGAAGGTGCGCGTCGGTGTCTACGAGAACAGTCCCAAGGTAGCACTGGCGAGCAACGGCAAGCCCGAAGGTATTTTTATCGATCTGATCGAAGCCATTGCCCAAAAGGAGGGCTGGCAGATCGAGTACGTCGCGGGCACCTGGGCCGAAGGCTTGGCCCGGCTGGAAAAGGGCGAGCTTGACCTGATGCCCGACGTGGCGCTGACGCCTGAGCGGGAGCAGCGGTATGCCTTCCACCAGGAGTCGGTCCTGACCAGCTGGAACCAGGTCTATGCACGGCGTGGCAGTGGGGTGCGATCCTTGCTGGACCTCAAGGACAAACGCGTGGCCGTGGTGGAGGGCTCGGTGCAGCAAGCGGTGTTTGCACAGATGGCGGATTCCTTCAATCTGCCCCTCACCCTGTTGTCCTACCCGGACTACGATGCCGCTTTTGCGGCGGTAGAGCGCAACCAGGCCGACGCGGTTATCACCAACCGCTTTTTCGGAGTGCGCAGCGCCGACAGGTATCAGCTGGAGGACACGGCCATCATCTTCAGTCCCTCGAAACTGTTCTTTGCGGCGCCAAAACAGGGCTACGACGCAATGTTGGCCGCGATTGACCGCGACCTGATCGAATTCAAAAAGACCCCCGATTCGATCTATTTCCGCTCGCTGCGCCGCTGGACGGTGAACGACGTGCGCGCCACTACGCCGTCCTGGCTGGTGCCAGTGCTGGCGGGCGCGCTGGCCTTGCTGGTGGCAGGTGTGGCGTGGGTGGGGTTGCTCAAACGCCAGGTGACTGCCAAGACGCGGGAAATCCGTCAGCGCAATGAAGAGATTTTGTTGATTAACCGCACGCTGCGCGCCACGGGGTCGCGCCGGGAACTCAGTGCCGTGCTGGAAGAAGCCATCAAGGGCGCGCTGGCTTTGACCGGCTTTGATGGCGGCGTGCTGTGCATTCGTGATGCGCAGTCGCAGTGCGGATTGTTTCGGGTTGGCGCCCGCATTGGTGCGCCGGCCGCAACAGGTCGCACGGCCGACGGTGGGCCGCTGTGCGATGCTGGCTGCCCGGCGATGCTCGAGAGCGTTGCCAAGGGTCAGCGCCATGTGCTGCTGGCTGCGGGTGCTCCCGGAACGGTTCAGGCTTGCGGCAACGTGCACGACGCCACAGTACGTTGGAACGCCTACTTCCCGCTGGCCGTGCAGGACCGCACCCTTGGCGTGCTGTGCCTGTTTTCGCGCAAGGAAGCGCCGCCGCAGCAGCACGTTCTGAAGCTGGTGGAAGACCTCTGTGGCCCGGTGGCACTGGCAATGGAGAACGCGCACCTGTACCAGCAGGCGCAAGCACATGCGCAGGAGCTGGAACAGCGCGTGAGGGATCGCACGGCTGAGATGGCCGAGCTCAGCGCATTCCTGCAAGCCATCATCGACCACATTGCCAACCCGATTTTCTACAAGGGGCCAGACCTGCGCTTTCGCGGGTGTAACCATGCCTACGAGCGGGTTTTTGGCGTGACCCGGGCCGACTTCGTTGGCAAGACGGTGCTTGAGCTGCCCTACCTGCCGCTGGCAGACCGCGAGAACTACCATCGAGAGGACGCGGGTGTGCTGGCCTCGGGTGGCGTGCTGAGCCGTGAGGCGTCCATGCCGTTTACCGATGGCAGGATGCACCAGACGCTGTATTCGGTGAGCGGCTTTCGTGCCCCGGACGGTTCGCCTGCCGGCCTGGTGGGAGCGATCGTGGACATCACACCGATGAAAGAAACGCAGGCCGCCTTGCGTGTCGCCATGGCGGCTGCCGAGGCAGCGGACCAGATCAAATCCGCCTTTCTGGCCACTATGAGCCATGAGCTGCGCACACCGCTGAACTCCATCATCGGCTTCACCGGCATCCTGCTGCAGGGGTTGGCAGGGCCGCTGAACGCCGAGCAGGACAAGCAACTGGGCATGGTGCGTGACAGCGCGCGCCATTTGTTGGCCCTGATCAACGACGTGTTGGATATTTCCAAGATCGAGGCGGGCGAGCTGCCGGTGGCGTGCGAACCTTTCGATCTGGCGCGCTCGATTGCAAAAGTGGTCGCGATTGCCGGGCCGCTGGCCGACAAGAAAGGGCTGTCGCTGATGGTGAAGGTGGCCCCGGACGTGGGCGCGATGGTGAGCGATGCGCGTCGAGTCGAGCAGGTGCTGCTCAATCTGCTCAGCAATGCCATCAAATTCTCCGACACAGGAACTGTCACGCTGCAAGCGCAGTTGGTGGATGGCTTTCAGCTTGACGCGCAACACGCCCATGCGCCGGCTGTGCGCCTGAGCGTGGCGGATTCGGGCATCGGTATCAAACCCGAGGACATGGCCTTGTTGTTCGTGCCGTTCCGGCAGATCGACTCGGCACTGTCGCGCAAGCACGAAGGCACCGGCCTGGGGCTGGCCATTTGTCGCCGCCTGACGGAGATGATGGGCGGCACCATTGAAGCCCGGAGCCAGTGGGGCCAGGGCAGTGTTTTCACGGTGACCCTGCCGTTGCAGGCCCCTGTTACCAGCGAGCAAGCATGAACAAACGCATTCTGTTGATCGAAGACAACGAGCAGAACCGCTACCTGGCCGCGTTCCTGATGCAGGCAAGAGGCTGGGAGATGGTGCATGCCGAAGACGGGCCAAGCGGTATCGCGCTGGCGGGCCAGGTCGATCCGGCGCTGATCCTGCTGGACATCCAGTTGCCGGGGATGGACGGCTACGCGGTGGCGCGCGCGCTGCGGCTGGACCCGGCGCTGGCGGCAATTCCGATCGTTGCCGTCACCTCCTATGCCATGCCGGGCGACCGGGAGCGCTGCCTGGCCGCGGGCTGCAATGGCTACATCGAAAAACCGATCGATCCTGGCACGTTTGCCATGGAGGTAGAACGTTTCGTCCCGGAGGCTCTATGAAGCGCGTCTTGATTGTGGATGACCGCGAAGACAACCGCTATCTGCTGCGGGCCTTGATGCAGGGGCACGGTTTTGAAGTGCAGGAAGCGGAGCACGGCGAACAGGCCTTGTCCATCGCACGCATGCAAGCGCCCGATCTGATCGTCAGCGATTTGCTGATGCCGGTGATGGATGGCTACACCTTGCTGCGCCAATGGAAGGCCGACGAGGCGCTGCGCCGCATCCCCTTCATGGTGTACACCGCCACCTACACCCAGGCCAAAGACGAGCAACTGGCGCTGGACATGGGGGCCGATGCCTTCCTCGTCAAACCGGCCGAACCCGAAGTGTTCATGCGCCGGGTGGACGAGGTGCTGCACGACGTGTCGCAGGGTACAGCCCAGGTGCATGCCCCTGTGATCAGTGAGCAGGCCAGCTACAGGGTCTACAACGAGGTGTTGGTAAGCAAGCTGGAAAAGCGCAGCACCCAGTTGGAGCAGCATGTCGCCCAGTTGCAGCAGACCCAAGAGCAGGTGCTGCGCCTGAACCGGCTTTATGCGGCCTTGAGCGAGACCAACCAGGCCATTGTTCATTCGCCGGACAAAGAGCATTTGTTTGGCGAGGTGTGTCGCATCGCAGTGCAGCGTGGTGGCCTGGCCCTGGCATGGATCGGGCTGCTCGATCCGGTGTCGAAAGAAGTGATCCCGGCAGCGTGCAGCGGGACTGAGCCGGCGTGGTTTGCGCGGCTGGCGCCCATGAGCCTGCTGGGACCGCCACGCACTCCGGTCGAGCTGGCCTTGGCGCAGGGGCAGCCGTATCTGAGCAACGACGTGCAAGTGGATCCGGCGATGACTGAAATTGCCGAAGACCTGGAACAACTCGGGTACCAGTCGGCCGCCTGTTTTCCCTTGCGCGTGGCGGATCGACTGGTGGGCAGCGTGTCCCTGTTTGCCACGGAGAAGAATTTCTTTGACCGTGAGTTGCTTGATCTGGTGACGGAAATGGCCACCGACCTCGCCTTTGCCTTGTTGAATTTCGAGAAGGAGGCAGAGCGCCAGGAGGCGCTGGCGCAGTTGCGTGCCAGCGAGCAAGCCAGCCGCCTCAACAGCCGCGCGGTAGAGGCCTCGGCCAACGGCATCATGATTGCCGAGCTGGGCTCCACCGACGTTCCCATCATCTATGTCAACCCGGCGTTCGAGCGCATCACCGGCTACAGCGCGGCCGAGGTGCATGGACGCAACGCCTTGTTCCTGATGGGCACCGATACCGACCAGCTTGGCGCTCTCGAAATCGAGGCTGCCGTGCGCGAGCGCCGTGAGGGCAACGCAGTTCTCAAGAGCTATCGCAGGGACGGCGCCCTGTTCTGGAACGATCTGGCGATTGCGCCGGTGCGCAATGCTGCCGGCGAGACGACGCACTTTGTCGGTATCTTCAACGACATCACCGCGCGCAAGCAGTACGAGGAGCAACTGGAGCGGCAGAACAATCAGGACGCCCTGACGGGCCTGGCCAGCCGCAACTTGCTCAAAGAGCGCACCGAGCTTGCCATTGCATTTGCCGCAAGGCAGCATCGCGCGGTGGCGCTGTTGTTCTTCGATCTGGACCACTTCAAACGCATCAACGACAGCCTGGGACACACCTTTGGCGACGTGTTCCTGAAGGCCGTGGCCTTGCGGCTACGCGCCACCATGCGGGAACGCGATACGCTGGCGCGCATCGGCGGCGATGATTTTGTGCTGGTGCTGTCGGACCTGGCCGGTCCACAAGACGTCCCCCTGGCGGCCGACAAGATACTGCATGAGATTTTCCTGCCCATCCCGCTGCAAGGCCAGGAAATCAGCCTCTCGGCCAGCATGGGCGTGAGCCTGTATCCGCAGGATGGTGGCGACTACGACACCCTGCTGCGCAATGCCGACGCAGCGATGTACCGCGCCAAGGAGGCCGGCGGCAATACTTTCAGGTTCTATACCGCCGACATGAACGCGCAGGCCCTGAAGAAGCTCGAAATGGAAGCGCGTCTGCGCCATGCCGTGGCGCGCGAGGAGTTGCTGCTGCACTACCAGCCTTTGCTGAACCTCAGCACCAATGAAGTCACGGATGTGGAAGCCCTGATACGCTGGCGCACAGGCGACGGTACGCTGGTTCCACCATTGGAATTCATTCCGTTGGCAGAGGAGACGGGCCTGATCGTGCCGATTGGCCAATGGGTGCTGCGCTCTGCTTGCCATCAGGCGCGCCAGTGGCGTGACCAAGGGCTGGAATTGCGCATTGCGGTGAACCTCTCAACGCGCCAGTTTCGTGATGACAAGCTGGTCCAGTCAGTACGCGACGCTCTGGCAGAGAGCGGCTTGCCGGGGCGCCTGCTGAAGCTTGAAATCACCGAGGGAGCGGTGATGGACGACGCTGAACAGGCGGTGCGCATCCTGTCTGAGCTCAAGGCGCTAGGGCTGGGCATTTCGGTCGATGACTTTGGCACCGGCTATTCGTCGCTGGCCTACTTGCAGCGCTTCCCGATTGATCAGTTGAAGATTGACCGTTCGTTTGTGAAAGACATCACACTGGGTGCCGAGAGCGCGTCCATCGTGCACAGCATCGTTGGGCTGGCGCGCAACCTGCGCCTGCAGACGGTGGGCGAGGGCGTCGAGACCACCCAGCAACGCGACTTTCTGCGCAGCGCAGGCTGTGACCTGATGCAGGGCTTTCTGTTCAGCCGACCCCTGCCCGCGCCGGAATTTCTGGCGCTGGTGCAAGCGCACCGCGCCAACCCATCCGCCTGACTGCCCATACGGCGTGGGTAGCATGGCTTTTTTCCGCCCTTGTCCACGGACCCAAAGCCCCTACTGACGGGCGCGATGTGCGCGTTGGCGTAGGCTGTCGCCAGCTCTGCACGGAAGCCTCAGGCGCCCGCTTCCTCTCCCGTTTTTTGCATAGGGAGCACAGAGCGCAGAGCAGGGCGCCGCTTCTGATGGAGGAGAGAAGCATGAGCGATTCCCCAACCCCCTTGCAGGGTGACGATTTCGCGGCGGGCGTAGCGCTTGACCGCATTGCCGAAGGCGCCATGCTGTTGGGCCATGCCCACGGCGAAGCCCTGCTGCTGTCGCGCCACGGCGGCGAGCTGTTTGCGGTGGGCGCCACCTGCACCCACTACGGCGGCCCGCTGGCCGAGGGCCTGGTGGTGGGTGACACCGTGCGGTGCCCCTGGCACCATGCGGCTTTCAGCCTGCGCACCGGCGAGGCGCTGCGTGCGCCGGCCCTGGGCGGCGTGGGTTGCTGGCAGGTAGAGCAGCGCGCTGGCAAGGCCTACGTCACCGGCAAGCGCATGGCCGGCCCCAAGTCCAGCTCGGCCAACGCGGGCGTGCCTGAATCCATCGCCATCGTGGGCGGCGGTACCGCCGGCCAGGCCGCTGCGGAGACCCTGCGGCGTGAAGGCTACGCCGGGCCGGTGACGCTGCTCAGCAGCGACACGCACCTGCCTTGCGACCGCCCCAATCTGTCGAAGAACTTTCTGGCCGGAACCGCCCCTGCCGAGTGGCTGTCGCTGCGGCCGGCGGAGTTCTACCAGGAACAAAACATTGATGTGCGCCTGGCGACCCAGGTGGTGGGCATCGACCCCGCCCAGCGCCAGTTGCAACTCTCCGATGGCAGTCGCCTGGCCTATGGCGCGCTGCTGCTGGCCACTGGCGCCGAGCCGGTGCGGCTGGACCTTCCTGGCGCCCATTTGCCGCATGTGCACGTGCTGCGCACGCAGGCCGATGGCGAGGCACTGGCCACGGCCGCTGAGGGCGCCCAATGCGCCGTCATCATTGGTGCGAGCTTCATTGGCCTGGAAGTCGCTGCATCGCTGCGCGCCCGCAATATCGACGTCCACGTGGTGGGGCGCGAGAGTGTGTTGATGGAGAAGGTGCTGGGGCCGCAGGTGGGCGCCTACCTCAAAACTTTGCACGAGCGCCACGGCGTGGTGTTTCACCTGGGCACCGACCCGGTCGGCATTGACGCGCAGGCGGTGCGCCTGCGCAGCGGCGAAATACTCCCTGCTGATCTGGTGGTGGTGGGCGTTGGCGTGCGCCCGGCGCTGGCGCTGGCCGAACAGGCCGGTCTGGCCATGGACCGCGGCGTGGCGGTCGATGACTACCTGCAAACCAGCGTACCGGGCATTTACGCGGCCGGTGACATTGCGCGCTGGCCCGACCCGGCCACGGGCGATCGCATCCGTGTCGAGCACTGGGTGGTGGCGGGGCGCCAGGGCCAGACGGCCGCGCGCAACCTGCTGGGCCAGCGCGAACGCTTTGACGCGGTGCCTTTCTTCTGGACCGAGCAGTACGACTTTGCCCTGGCCTATGTCGGCCATGCCGAAGGTTGGGACGAGGCGCTGATCGACGGCGACCTGGAGCAGCAAGACTGCCGCATCACCTACCGGCGCGGCGGCAAGGCACTGGCCGTCGCCGTGGTGCACCGCGATCTGGCCGGGCTGCATGCCGAAGTTGAGATGGAACGGGCAATGGCCAGCCAAGGCGGCAAGGCACAAGCGACGCCATGACCCACCCGGTGCCTGCCAGCCATGTGCTGATCAAGCGCGCCTACGAACCGCCCGCGCCGGAAGACGGCGCGCGTGTCCTTATCGACCGCTTGTGGCCGCGCGGCGTCAAGAAGGAGGCACTGGCGCTGGACCAATGGGCCAAGGAGCTTGCGCCTAGCACGGCACTGCGCCAATGGTTTGGCCACGAGCCGGCGCGCTGGGCCGAGTTTCAAAAGCGCTATGCAACCGAGTTGCACTCCCAGGCCGAGGCGCTGGACGCCTTGCGTGCACGGGCGCGCCGCAGCACCGTGACCCTGGTCTATGGCGCACACGACGAAGCCCACAACAACGCGGTCGTGGTGCGCGCCTTGCTGCTGGCACCCAGCCGCACAGCGCCGCCATGAGGGGCATGCAAACCGCCCAACCCTGTAATTTTTAAAGAATATTTCATGCAACAACGCCTTGATTACAAACAAGCCGCTCCGGCCGCCTTCCAGGCCATGCTGGGACTGGAGAACTACGTGCGCCAGTCTGGCCTGGAGCACAGCCTGCTGGAACTGGTGAAGACACGCGTGTCGCAAATCAACGGCTGCGCCTACTGCCTGGACATGCACACCAAGGACGCACGCGCCGCCGGAGAAACCGAGCAGCGCCTGTACCTGCTGCCCGCCTGGCGGGAAACCAGCTTCTATTCGGAACGCGAGCGTGCCGCGCTGGCCTGGTCCGAAGCCGTGACGCAACTGGGCCCGCACGGTGTTGCCGATGCGCTGTACGACGAGGTACGCCGCCAGTTCGACGAAAAGGCGCTGGTGGACCTGACGCTCGCCATCGTCGCCATCAACGGCTGGAACCGCCTGGCGATCCCGTTTCGCTCCGAGGCCGGCAGCTACCAGCCACCCAAGGCCCGCGCGGCCTGATCGATTTCGGTTTTGAAAGGAGCTTCCTATGGACGAATCCCTCTATCCCCACGCCAGCGCTGACATTGCGCGCAAGCGCCGCGAACTGGCGCCTGAGCCTCTCAACGCCTTCAAGGCTTTTAGCGCTGCCGTATTTGCCGACGGTGCATTGCCGAGCAAGACCAAGCAACTGATTGCGGTGGCGGTGGCGCATGTGACGCAGTGCCCGTACTGCATTCGCGGGCACACGCAGGCGGCGCTCAAAGCGGGTGCCACGCAAGCCGAGATCATGGAAGCCATCTGGGTGTCGGCCGAGATGCGCGCGGGCGCTGCCTATGCGCACTCGGCGCTCGCGCTCGACACCATGCTGCATGCACATCCAGAGGGCGGTGTCACCGCCTGAGTGCGGGGTGAAACGGTAGGGAGCTATAGAAAATATAGCTACCATCGCTTGATGGTATTGCGCTAGGGGGCTTTTTTAACCAATAAACCGTCTACTTTGCGCACGTCGTCCAGGCTGAGCGTGCCCGCCGCCTGGCGCAGCTTGAGCGTGCCCAGCAGCACGTTGTAGCGCGCCTGGGCCAGGTCGCGCTGGGTCTGGTAGAGCTGGCTTTGGGCATTGAGCACGTCGATGTTGATGCGCACGCCCACCTGGTAGCCGAGCTGGTTGGCTTCGAGCGCGCTCTTGCTCGATTGCTCGGCCGCTTCCAGGGCGCTGACCTGGCTGCGGCCCGACTCCAGCCCGAAGTAGGCGGCGCGCGTGGCCTGTGCGATGGCGCGGCGGGCGGTTTCAAGGTCGGCGCTGGCCTTGTCTTCCAGGGCCAAGGTTTCGCGCACGCGGTTTTGCACGGCAAAGCCGGCAAACAGCGGCACGTTGAGTGCTACACCGATGCTGGCGTTGTTGGCGCGTGTGTTCAGGTTCGGGATGGTGGAGGAGCCCCGCGGGTAGTGCGCCACACCGTAGCTGGCCTGCAAATCCACGGTGGGAAGGTGGCCGGTCTCGGCCTTCTTGGTTTCCAGCCGGGCAACGTCTAGCGCAATGGCGGCCGCGCGCACCTGGGGCTGTTCGGTCTGTGCCGTCTGCACCCACGTGTTGACGTCCAGCGGTGTGGGCTCGGGCGGGTGGACCGGTTGGCTCAAAGGCAAGGGCTCGGCATTGGTGCGGCCTGTGATCTGGTCAAGTGCCAGGCGTTTGACGTGTAAGTCGTTCTCGGCCGCGATTTCTTGCGCACGCACCAGGTCAAAGCGCGCCTGCGCTTCGCGCGAATCGGTGATGGTGGAGGTGCCGACCTCGAAATTGCGCTTGGCCGCGGCGAGCTGTTCGTCCACGGCCGCCTTTTGGGCCTGCACCGAGGCCAGGGTGTCCTGCGCCGCCAGCACGTCGAAATAGGCTTGGCTGACGCGCACCAGCAGGTCTTGCGTGGCCCCTTCGAGCTGCACGCGCGCCAGATCTACGCCGCGCTTGCCTTGCTTGTAGGCAATGCCGTTGGCCGGGCGGTACAGCGGCTGCGAGGCGCTGATGGCGACGCTTTGCGTCACGGTGCTGAAGTCCATCGGCGGGCGGCTGATCTCGGTATCCGCGACGGACCAGCCCGCTGACAGCCCCGCACTGGGCAGCAGCCCGGCACGTGCTTGGCCGGCGCGGCCTTCGGCCGCGTCCAGTTGCGCCCGTGCGGCTTGCCAGCTGGAATCGGTTTCGCTGGCGGACTGCACCAGCTCCAGCAGGCTTTGTGCGTGAGCGGGCGCAGCGAACGCTGCGGCCAGAGCCAGAGACAGGGGTACAAGCCGGCACGGGTGCATGAAGGTCTTTCGGAGTAGTCGGAACGAACGAAAGGGGGCAGAAAGGCAGGGTGCGCCTCAGTAGCGCGGCACCGAGGAGTCGCACTCGGCAGACCAGGCATTGATACCGCCGGTGATGTTGGCCACGCGCGCAAAGCCGCGCTGCTCCAGAAACATCGCCACGTTGAAACTGCGTGCGCCGTGGTGGCACAGGCAGGCCACGGGCTGGTCTGGGTCCAGGGCAGCGAGCTGCGCCGGCACGGTGGCCATGGGCATGGCGCGCACTTCGAAGCCGGTGGCCTGGACGCTGGCGATGGCCAGCTCCCAGGGCTCACGCACGTCCAGCACCAATGGCGAGGCAGTGGCGGGTTCCGCGGCAAACCATGCAGCGAGATCGGCGGGGCGCACTTGATCGACCATTGGCGTACTCTCAGAAGCGAAATGCCGAGGGCTCCGGGAAGTTGCGCAGGCGCGGCGCAACCGTGTCCCAGGGCTGGATGGTTTCGAAGCGTTCACCCTGGCGGCGCACGATGGTGGCGCGCATCATGGGCTCTTCGCCAACGATGGCGGCCAGGCGGCCGCCGTCACGCAGCAAGGCCAGCAACTCTTGCGGCACGGATGCGACCGAGCCGCTGAGCAAAATCACGTCAAATGGGCCATCGGGAATCAGGCTCGAACCATCGGCCACGCGCACGGCAGCGTTGCGCACACCGGCGCGCCTGAGGTTGTCCAGTGCCATTTGCGCCAGTTCGGGCTCAATCTCCAGGCTCACCACCTGGTCGGCGACCTGCGCCAGCAACGCTGCCATGAAGCCCGAGCCGGCGCCGATTTCCAGTACGCGGTCGTTGCGGGTGATCAGCAGGTCCTGCATGAGGCGCGCCTCCACCTTGGGCGAGAGCATGCATTCGCCTTTGCGCAGCGCCTCTTCGGCATTGCCGCGAAGGGGAATCTGGATGTCCATGAAGGCCAGGCTGCGGTAGGCGGGCGGGACGAAATCCTCACGGCGCACGCGGCCCAGTGCGTCGAGCGTCTGGCCGTCGTACACCTCCCAGGGGCGGATCTGCTGCTCGATCATGTTGAAGCGCGCCTGCTCAAGTGCGGCATCGGGATGGGCAGAAGGATTAATGGGCATAGTCATGGGACGGTCTCCGAGAGGAAAAGGGGGAGGGCATTCAGGGCAAACCCTTGATTTTAGGCGCTGCCCCCGCGCCATTTGCGGCGCGCCCAGCCCGCCAGGTCGTCCATGTAGCAGTACACGACGGGCACCACCACCAAGGTCAGCAGCGACGAGGTAATGACACCGCCGATCACGGCCTGGCCCATGGGCGCGCGCTGCTCCGAGCCTTCGCTCATGGCAAAGGCCAGCGGCAGCATGCCGAAGATCATGGCCAGCGTGGTCATCAGAATGGGGCGCAGCCGCACGCGTGCCGCCAGTAGCAGCGCCTCGCTGCGCGGCAGGCCGGCTTGCACCGTGCCGTCGTCGCCCACATGGTCCTCACGCGAGCGGATGGCAAAGTCCACCAGCAAGATGGCATTCTTGGTGACCAGCCCCATCAGCATCACCACGCCGATGATGGAAAACATCGACAGCGCGGAGCCAAAGATCAGCAGGGCCAGCACCACGCCAATCAAGGTCAGCGGCAGCGCCGTCATCAGCGCCAGCGGCTGCAGAAAGCTCTTGAACTGGCTGGCCAGAATCATGTAGATGAAGACGATGGCCAGCAGCAGGGCCGAGATGGCGTAGCCAAAGGCTTCGGCCATGTTCTTGGTCGAACCGCCAAACTGGTAGCGGTAGCCGGGTGGGAATGTTGTCTGGTCGAGCACCTTGCGGATGTCGTCCGACACTTCGCCGGTAGACCGCTGGTAGACGTTGGCGTTGATGGCCACTTCGCGTGTCATGTCGCGCCGGTTGATCTGGTTGGGCCCGGTGGATTCGCGCACCTGCGCCACCTGGTCCAGGCGCACCGTGCGCGTGCCGCCACCAGCCGCTGCCAGGGTGAAGGGCAGGCGCCCAATTTGCGCCGGCGTGGTGCGTGCCTCTGGCGCCAGGCGCACGTTCACGTCGTAGGTCTCGTCGTTGGGCGCGCGCCAGTTGCCCACCGTCTGGCCGGCAATCAGGGTGCGCAGGCTGGCCGCAACCGAGCCCACCGAGAGGCCCAGGTCCGAGGCCGCGTCGCGCCGCAGGTCGACGGCAATCACCGGCTTGTCTGCCTTCAGGCTGGAATCGAGATCGACCAGGCCCGGAATGTCCTTGAGCCGCGCCGTCACCTGCCGGGTCAGGCGTTCAAGTTCCTGCAAATCCTGCCCCTGCAGAGAAAACTCGATCTGCTTTTGTCCGCCGACCGGGTCCAGCAGGCCGACATGCGTGACGGTGATACCGGCAATCTGGTGCAGGCGCTCGCGCAGCAGGGCGGACATCACGCCCACGTCGCGCTTGCGGTCTTTTCGGTCCGTCAGGCGCACGTAAATGCTGCCATAAATCTTGCCCTGTGCGCTGCCGGTGTTGAGCGTAGCCAGCGTATAGCGCACCTCGGGGAATTCGCGCACCACGGCTTCCACCTGCCGCGCCTTGGCCTCGGTGGCTTCCAGCGATGAGCCCACAGGGGTATAGAAATTGATCGTGGTTTCAGAAAAATCGGCGGCGGGAACGAACTCGGTGCCCAGCAGCGGCACCATGAAAATGCTCAGCACAAAAATGCCCAGCGCCAGCGCCAAGGTTTTCAGCTTGTGCACCAGCGCCCAGCCCAGTACCTTCTGGTAGCCCTGTGCCAGGCTTTCCGTGGCGTCGTCGAACCAACCCGTCACCCGGCCGATGGTGCGGCCGTACCGGCTGCGGTCTTCCACGCGCTTGCCGTGTACGTGAATGCTGGGGTCTTCCCAGAGGGACGACAGCATGGGGTCCAGTGTGAAGCTGACGAACATCGAGATCAGCACCGCCGCGACGATGGTGATGCCAAACTCGTGGAAGAACTTGCCGATGATGCCGCCCATGAAGCCAATCGGCAGGAACACCGCGACGATGGACAGCGACGTCGCCAGCACTGCCAGGCCAATCTCCTGCGTGCCGTCCATGGCGGCGGCGAAGCTCCCCTTGCCCATCTGCACGTGGCGCACGATGTTCTCGCGCACCACGATGGCGTCGTCAATCAGCAGGCCCACGCACAGGCTGAGCGCCATCAACGTGATCATGTTGATGGTGAAGCCAAACCAGTACATGAACAAAAAGGTGCCGATGATGGAGATCGGCAGCGTCAGGCCGGTAATGACCGTGGAGCGCCAGGAGTTGAGAAACAGAAAGACGATCAGCACGGTGAGCGCCGCGCCTTCGATCAGCGTCTCGCGCACGTTTTCCACCGCCACGCGGATCGGGCGCGCGCTGTCGCCAATCGTCTCCAGCCGCACGCCTGCGGGCAGCTCGGCGCGCAGCGTGGCCACCGCCGCATTCAGGCCGTCGACCACCTCGATGGTGTTCTCGCCCTGCGCCTTCTGCACCGACAGCAGCAGCGTGCGCTGGCCGTTGTAGAGCGCCAGGCTCTCGACCTCTTCGGCGCCGTCTTCCACGCGCGCTACCTGCTCGATGCGCACCGGTGCATCCCCTTTTCGGGCGACGATGATGCGGCCGAAATCCTCGGGCCGTTGCATGCGCGCGTCGATCTGCACCACGCGCTCCTGGTTCAGCGAGCGGATGGCGCCCAGCGGCAGATCCTGGTTTTCACTGCGCACGGCGTTCACCACCTGCTCGGGCGTGATGCCAAACGCTTCCAGCGCTTGCGGCTGCAGGTAGATGTTGATCTCGCGCCGCGTGGCCCCCACCAGATTCACCGCACCCACGCCGCGCACGTTCTCCAGGCGCTTCCGTAGCGTCTGGTCAGCCCAGGTGGTCAGCGCCTCGGCCGACAGCGGTTTTTTTGCGTCCGCCGTGGGCAGCACGGCCAGCGACCATACTGGCCGGCTGGCAGGGTCAAAGCGCAGCACGCGCGGCTCTTTTACCTCGTCGCGCAGCAAGGGGCGTACGCTGGCCACCTTCTCGCGTACGTCCTCGGCGGCCTTGCGACCATCGATATTGAGATCAAATTCGACGATGACGACCGAACTGCCCTCGTAGCTGCGCGAGGTCAGGGCATTGATCCCCGCCACGGAATTGACGCCTTCCTCGATCTTCTTGGTGACTTCGCTCTCAACGATCTCGGGCGATGCGCCCGGGTATTCGGTGGTGACCACCACCACCGGAAAATCGATGTCGGGAAACTGATCGACCTTGAGCCGCTGGTAAGAAAACACCCCCAGCACCACGAAGGCGAGCATCACCATCGTGGCAAACACGGGGTTGCGCAGACTGACTTTGGTAAACCACATGGCGGGGCCTGGCAGACGCCGGTATCAGTGCGCCGCAGCGGCTGCAGTGGCCTGGGGCAGTGCTGGGGCCGCAGCAGGCGGCTGAGAAGTGGGCTCGGGCAGGCGCAGCGCGGTGCCCACGGGCAGGGCGCCCACGCGGGCCGCGAGCACCTGCGCGCCCTCGGCCACGCCTTGCACCGCCACCCAGGTCGCGCCGTCCATCAAAGTGCGCACCCCCAGGCGGACAACGTGGTGCGCTACCTGGCCGCTCTCGGCCACCTGCAAATACGGCTCGGCCTGGTCGGTTCGCACGGCATCGAGCGGCACGGCCAAGGCCTGATGCGTGCCGGCTGCGAGCGTGCCCTGCAGATACACCCCTTGGCGCAGGCCAGGCAGGGCGGTGGTGTTGTCGATCGCCAGGTAAACGGGCACAGCGCGCGTGCCGGTTTGTGCGCTCGGGCTGATGCGCACCACGCGCGCCTGCAGGCCATCGTGAGTGCCTTCCAGTTGCAGGCTGGCCGTCTGGCCGACCCGCACCTGTGCGGCGTCGGCGGCTGGCACCAGCGCTTCGACTTCGAGTTTCGACAGGTCCACGACTTCGAGGATTCGCGCATCCACGGCCACGCGTTCGCCGTTTTGCACCAGGCGCTGCGAGACAAAGCCGTCAATAGGGCTCTTGAGCACCGTGTCGGCAAGCGACTTGCGCGCCACGTCGGCCGCCGCCACGCCTGCCTGGTACGAGGCCTTGGCGGCATCCAGGCTGGCCTGCGACGTCTCAAGCGCCGTCTTCGAGATGAAGCCCTGCGCCACCAGCGCCTGGTTGTTGTCGAACTGCCGCTGGCTGATCGCCACCTGCGCGCGGGCCGCGTCGGCCTGCTGCTGCGCCTGGCGCACGCGCGCCTGGGTTTCGGTCGCGTCGATCCGCGCCACCACCTGGCCGGCGCGCACGGCGTCGCCTTCGCGCAGGTTCAGGTCTTGCAGCTCACCCGCCACCCGCGCCTTGATGGTGGCCGACTGCACCGCACGCACCGCACCCGAGACAGGGATGCCCAGCGTGAGTTCGCGCGAACGCAGGGCAAATACCTCGCCAGGCGCAACCTCCATCACCACGCGTTCGGCGCGCGCGCTACTGGCCATTTGTTGCTGCGCCTTGCGCGCTGCGATCGCGCGCAAGGCGCCAGCGGCCACCACGGCAACGACGATAGCCACGGCGATCCAGGGAATCCAGCGTTTCATGGGTGTGAGGGCAAAGGAGAAGCAGAGACAGCCAGCGCTGGACGCACGCACAAGCCATAGAGCAGACCGTCGATCTGGTGGTCGATAAAGGTCTGTGGATCGAAATCAGCGGCATTGGGCACGCAGGCGCCCATGGAATGTTTGGTGAGCATCAAAAACATCAGCGGCGCAATGATGGCGTGTACCGCGTACACCGGGTCCACCGCGCGAAACTCCCCCGAGGCCACACCCCGTGCCAGCACGCGGCGAATGAGCTGCTGCGCCGGTTCGATGACCTCGTGCTGGTAGAACTGGGCGATTTCTGGGAAATTGCCCGCCTCGCACAGCATCAGCTTGGTGATGCCCGAGGCGCGCGTGTTGCCAATGCGTTCCCACCAGGCCTGGTAGCAGGCACGCAGCATCTCGCCCGTGCTGCCGGGGAACTGGTCGATCTGTGCCGACCATTCGTCGAAGCGCCCCACGATGCTCTCGCGCACCACGGCCTTGAACAGCTCTTCCTTGCTGGGGAAATAAAGAAAGAGCGTGCCCTTGGACACACCAGCACGCGCAGCCACTTCTTCCACCCGCGTGGCGGTAAAACCCTTTTCCACGAACAGGTCCAGCGCGGCATCCAGCAGCTCGCCAGGGCGGGCCTGCTTGCGGCGCTCGCGGCGCGCCGCCCCGCCAGGCGCGGCACCCAGGGCGTCGTCGTGCGGTGGTTCGGCAGGAAGGGGGGCAGGGCGTGTGGACAAAGTGTAGATTACTGACTGACTGGTTAGTAATGTAGCAAAACCGTTTCCAGAGGTCAATTGCGCGCCTGATTGAAATAGCCCCAATGCGGTCATGCAGCCAGAAGTGTTTACGATTGCCCAGCGGCACGCGATGTGCCGCATCCACAGCAAAAGCAGGTGCCATGACAGAAGTGCAAGACCCCGGATTTCCCGATTTTTTCGCGCAAGCGCCCGTCATTACGGTGCGCGACCCGCTGGCCCAGTTTCTGGGCGCGGTCCGGCAGGGGCTGATTCAATATGGCTACGCCGATGTGGTGCGCCTGGCGGGCCACTCGTGCCCGACCGTCGCGGGTGCCTACCTCATGGCCCTGCATGGCCTGCGCGCACTGTATGGAGGTGAGACGCCCGTGCGGGGCGATGTGGAAGTCTTCATGCGGGACGCGCGCGATAGCGGCGTGACGGGGGTCATCTCGTCGGTGGTGCAACTGGTGACCGGTGCCGCCGCTGAAACCGGGTTTCCCGGCGCCGGCCCGTCGGCGCTCTTCGCGCGCAAGAACCTGCTGCACTTTGGCGCCGATGTTGACGGTGTTCTGGGCATGCGCCGCCGGGATACTGGCAAGGCCGTCGCCGTGCACCTGGATGGCGCGCTGCTGCCCTGGCCGGACGAAATGCGACCGCTGATGGCCAAAGCCTTCTCCGAGCGCGCCGACAGCGCCGAGCTGGAGCGTTTTGCACAGCTCTGGCAGGAGCGGGTGCGATTGATGCTGGTGGACCATGCCGACGACCCCGCAATGGTGTGGGTCAGCGACTGGCATCCTGCCCCGTGAACCTCGAAGAATGCGAAGGAGCTTGACGCCATGAGCCATCCAGGCAATCAACCCGGGACAGCCGCCTCAGCCGGAAAGGCAACCATCACCCTGGCCGGCGGCTGCTTCTGGTGCACCGAGGCGGTGTTTGACCGTGTGCGCGGCGTGATCGACGTGCAAAGCGGTTATTCCAACGGCCATGCGCAGAACCCCACGTACGAGCAGGTGTGTACCGGCCGCACCGGCCACGCCGAAGTGGTGCGCGTGCAGTTTGACGATACCGTGATCAGCCTGCGCGAGATTTTGGAAATCTTCTTCGCCACGCACGACCCGTCGCAGCTCAACCGCCAGGGCAACGACGTGGGCACGCAGTACCGCAGCGGCATCTATTACGACACCGAAGCCCAGGGCGAGCTGGCCCGCCAGATGCTCAAGGAAATGGCGGAGGAGGGCCTCTACGACGGCCCCATCACCACCGAGGTCGCGCCGCTTTCCAATTGGAGCGCCGCCGAGGCCTACCACGACGACTACTACGCGCGAAACCCCAACCAAGGCTACTGCGCCGCCGTGGTGGGGCCGAAGGTGGCCAAGTTTCGCAAGACGTTTGTGCGGTTTTTGAAGGATGAGTGACGCTGGTTTTTTGAGTGAAATCGGCCTCCAGCGCTTATGGGACGGGCGCTGGAAGCTATTAAAAGAGGAGTTTCAATACCTATCTCTGTGCCGAGCAGGGGCAGGGTATGCCACCGAGGTCCAACCCTGCGTTCAAGGCGACCTGCACAAAGAGCCGGGCAGGCCCCCCAACGCTACAAAAGCCTGCCTGGGGAACGCGCGCCCAGCTCCGATACTCTGGTTCAAGGTGCTGCATGCCATGGGGCTCAAGCGCTCCCTGGCGCCGGTTCGGCAATAAGCTGCAGTTCGCCCGCTCAGCCAAACGGCTGGCGCTACACACCCGATTCAATGACAAACCGATTTCCCGGCATCCGCCTGACCCTCTTTTCGCGTCCGCTCACGTCTCTGCTCCTGGCCACCTTGGCCGCCTGCAGCAGCACCTCGCCCAGCCCACCGGCCGCCGCCCCAGAAACCACGGCAGCCACGCCTCCCGTACCGCCCATCAAAATCGGCATCGCCCTGGGCGGCGGCGCGGCCAAGGGGTTTGCGCACATCGGCGTCATCAAGATGCTGGAGGCCAATGGCTTTGCGCCGGCTGTGGTGGCGGGCACCAGTGCGGGCAGCGTGGTGGGGGCGCTGTATGCCAGCGGCCTGAATGCGTTTGCGTTGCAGGAAAAGGCCATCGCCATGGACGAGGCCAATATCCGCGACCTGCAGTGGTCCTCTGGCGGCCTGGTGCTGGGCCAGAAGCTGGAGGACTACGTGAACGAGCAGGTGCGCCACAAGCCCATGGAGCAACTGGCCAAGCCTTTCGTGGCCGTGGCGACGCGGCTCGAAGATGGCGAGCGCACGGCGTTTGCGCGTGGCAACACGGGCCAGGCGGTACGGGCGTCCAGCAGCGTGCCGGGGGTGTTCCAGCCGGTCACCATTGGCAAATACCATTATGTGGATGGCGGTGTGGTCAGCCCGGTGCCGGTGGATGCGGCGCGCCAGCTGGGCGCCGATGTGGTGATTGCCGTGGACATTTCCAGCAAGGCCCAGGGCAAGGTGTCGGGCGACATGCTGGGCACGCTGAATCAGTCGATTGCCATCATGGGCCAGAAGCTCGGTCAGGCCGAACTGGCGCGGGCCGACGTCGTCATCCGCCCCAAGGTGCTCGACCTGAGCTCGGCCGACTTCAGCCAGCGCGCCACCGCCATCATCGAGGGCGAAAAAGCCGCGTTGGCCGCCATGCCGAAGATACGCGAGCGCGTGGCCCGCCTGCAGGCCGAACGCACCAGAACCATCCGCTTGGCCCAGCAAAAAGCGGCCGAGGTCGAACACCAAGCCTGTCTGGACAATCGCTCGCGTCTGCAGAAAGTGGCGGGCATGGCGGGGCTGGACGACTCCTGTGCCCACCCGTGACGCAGGGCGGAGCTTGTGCCCGTAGAAAGCGGCTGCTGGCCCTTCCGGCTTGCTCCGTTTCGAGGCGGGGACGGATGCCTCGGCGCTTTCAGCCGCGTCCAGCGCCAAATTGAAACTCCTGGTAACATATTTTCCGGCCTTGTTGGGGGCCGAATTGGAAGCGCGAACGTCCCAAAACATGCAGGAGTCATTACCCCGTGCCCGAAACCCAGCTTGCTGCACCGCTGTTCATCAAAGAGATTTTCGAAACGGCGGTGGACATTGCCCAAACGCCGTTTTTCTTCAATGATGGCGGCGCGCCCACCTATCTCAGCCAGCCGCCCGCTGGCGTCGCGCCGATCGAACCGGCGGCCACCCACCCGGCGATGGCCATGGGCAACGAGTACGTGGTGGCCGAAGTGTTGGGGGTCAAACCCACGCCGCCGTACGGCATTGAAACGCAACTGGGGTTTGCGGCCCGGCAGGTCGATTTCGCGCCGCTGTGGGCGACGCGGGATGTCGCGGCGGCCTTTGGTATCACGCTGGTGGAGCCGGGGCAGGTGGTCCGCCTGAGCAGTCCGGTCGCGCAGTTGCAGCAGATCGAATACGAATACGGTGTCTTCGCCGGGCATTGGTCGCCCTACCAGGGAACGGGCAATACTCTGCTTAGCGTGGTGTGCACCGACCTGGAGCACCACGACTTCCCCCACGTGTTCGCATCCACCGACCCCACGCAGCCGCTGGTGATTTCGGTCGGCCGCTACTGGCCTGGGCTGGGCAAGATCCGGCTGGCCGATCTCTGGGTGCCGCGTGGCAGTGCGCTGTATATCCCGCCCAAACCGGCCAGCACCAGCCCGGAGTGCATCGACCTGCACAACAACCGCAATTCGGCGCGTGCCTGCTGGGGCGACATCCGGCAGGGCAGCATCGTTACGCACACGCTGCTGCAAAAAGACCACGGATTTTTCTATTGGTACTGGAACGCCATCGACACGGGGCATGGCCAACCGGTCGCCATCGGGTAAGCAGGCATTGAACCCATATTGACCAGGAGACATGGAACATGGCAGACGTGAGCGACCTCCATAACGACAACGCGGTGTACCGGACCCTTCTGGAATCGACCAAGGCCATTCCGTGGAAGATTGATTGGGCCAGCAAGCGGTTTACCTACATCGGCCCGCAAATCGAAGCGCTGCTCGGCTGGAAGCCCGAGAGCTGGATGACCGTGGAAGACTGGGCAGCGCGCATGCACCAGGATGACCGCGACAACGTGGTGAATTTCTGTGTCGCGCAATCCCAGGCTGGGGTGGACCACGAGGCCGACTACCGGGCGCTGACCAAGGACAACGGGTACGTGTGGCTACGTGATGTCGTGCACGTGGTGCGCAACCAGGAGGGCGGGCCGGAAGCGCTGGTGGGCTTCATGTTCGACATCAGCGAACGGAAAAGGACCGAAGAAAAACTGCTCGCCCTGCAAAAAGAACTGGAAGCGCTGTCGTTCAAGGACGGGTTGACCAACATCGCCAACCGGCGCCGATTCAATGTCAGCCTCGAACTGGAATGGGAGAGCGCACGCAGCAACGGCCAGCCGCTGTCCGTCCTGATGTTCGATATCGACTTTTTCAAGCAGTACAACGACCTCTATGGGCATATCAAGGGCGACCGCTGCCTGACGGATATCGCGCAAACGCTGAGTCTGGCCCTGGATGGCCCGCGCGATCTGGTGGCGCGTTTCGGCGGTGAAGAATTTGTGGTGTTGTTGCCGCAAGCCGATGCCACCGTGGCGCTGAAAGTCGCCCAGCGCTGCGAGCGGCTGATCAAGAAGCAGGCCATCACCCACGCGCAGTCGCCGCATGAGCAGCGCCTTACCGTCAGCATCGGTGTCGGGACGGTCGTTCCAGGCGCGCGCATGTCGCCTTCCGACTTCATGGAGGCGGTGGACCGGCAACTGTATGCGGCCAAGAAAAATGGCCGGAACCGCATTGAAGTAGCGCCGGTAGAGGCGGCGTCGGTAGAGGCTTGAAGGGACGGTTTTGGCTGGGCGCAATGCACAGGAGCCCGTCTTTGCAGCTCCAAGCCCCCTCAAGAATGCGGGTGCGCGCAGTCGGAGCCGTGCGATGCTTGCAGTTTCGTATTTTTGATGAAAATAGGGCTCCAGCGCTTTAGGTATAAGCTCGCCCAGCTATCAAAAATATAGTCGCGTCTTGAACTCTCCCGTTTTCACTTCTCTGGTCCCGGTCGGCCTGTTCATTGCCATCGGCTATCTGGCCGCGCGCCTGGAGTGGATCCGCGCCGCCTCGGTCAAGGACCTCTCCAACCTCGTCTTCATGGTGCTGACGCCGGCCCTGCTGTTTCGCACCATGAGCACGGTGCACATCGAAACGCTTGACTTTGGCCCGGTGGGTATTTATTTCGCGGCCGCCGCACTGGTTTTTGCCGCCACGCTGGCGCTGCAGGGCTTTGCGACACTGGCGGCGGCGCGGGCTCTGGCCTATACCTTTGGCAACACCCTCATGATCGGTGTGCCGCTCATCGGCCTGGCCTTTGGCGAGGCCGGGCTGGTGACGCTGTTCACCTTGATCTCGGTGCATGCCCTGGTGCTGCTGACGGGGGCCACGGTGGTCTTTGAGATGGCCGCCGCACGCGAGCGCGCCGACACGCCGGGCCAGCCTCAAGCGCACATGCTGCGCACGGTGCTGCAGGCGGTCAAGAATGGCATCCTGCACCCCGTGCCCTTGCCCATCATCATTGGCCTGCTGTTTGCGCAAACAGGCCTGGCGTTGCCCACCGTGGTCGACAAGCCCCTGCAACTGCTCGGTCAGGCGCTGGGGCCGCTGGCACTGTTGCTGGTGGGGGTCACATTGGCGTTCTCTAAGGTAGGGTCTAACTTGAGGCCCGCGCTGCGCGTGGCCTTGGTCAAATCCCTGGGTTTTCCGCTGGTCCTGGGGAGTTTGGGCATGGCGCTGGGCTTTGGCGGGCCGGCGCTGGCGGTGCTGGTGGTCACCGCGTCGCTGCCGATTGGCGCCAATGTCTTCCTGTTTGCCCAGCGCTACAACGTGGCCGAAGCCGAGGTGACGGCGAGCATTGCCGTCTCCACGGCGATGGCGCTGGTCACGCTGCCGGTGGTGATGTTCCTGGTCACGCGGTTTGTGACCGCCTAGTGTCGTGAGTTGGAAGTTGGATGAAGAAGAAAAGCGGTCGAAATGGTCGTCAGGCAAGGCGCAAACCACAGCGATAGCTGTAGCTATCGCGAGGATTTGCAACGCAGCATGGCGGCGATTCTCGGCAGGTTTCTGAAGCGAACTTGCAATTCACGACACCAGCGTCAATCCAGAAACAGGTCCGGCAGGAAGTTGCGGTTTCCCGGCGTGACGGCATAACGGTCGAAATCGGTGACCCCGTGCGCCGCCAGCACCGTGTCGTCGATGTAGAAGTTGCCCGTGGCGCCCGCGGTATCGGTGAGCACGCAGTAGGCGGCGTCGGCCATGATTTCGGGCGTGCGGCACAGCGCCACATCTATTCCGGGAATCATCTGCATGGCGGCCGTGGCAATGGCGGTGCGCGGCCACAGGCTGTTGACGGCGATGCGATAGCGTTTGAACTCGCCAGCATGGCCCAGCGTGCACATGCTCATGCCGTACTTGGCCATGGTGTAGGCGGTGTGGGGCTGAAACCAGTGCTTTTCCATGGTGAGCGGCGGCGACATGGTCAGCACCTGCGGGTTGCGCCCGGCTGCGGCGGACTTTTTCAGCTCGGGCAGGCAGGCCATGGTGCACAGATAGGTGCCACGAGCGTTGACGCCGTGCATCAGGTCGAAGCGTTTCATGGGCGTGGCTTCGGTGTTGGTCAGGCTGATGGCGCTGGCGTTGTTGACCAGGATGTCGATGCCGCCAAAGGCCTCTACCGCCTTGGCGACCGCCTCAAAAACCGCCGCCTCGTCGCGGATATCCACCGCCAGCGGCAGGGCGCGCCCGCCGGCAGCTTCGATTTCGGCTGCGGCGCTGTAGATGGTGCCCGGCAGTTTGGGGTTGGCCTCGGTGGTCTTGGCCACGATCGCGATGTTGGCGCCGTCGGCCGCGGCGCGCTTGGCAATCGCCAGGCCAATGCCGCGCGAGGCGCCGGTGATGAAAAGGGTTTTGCCCTTGAGTCCGTTGGGGGCGGTTGGCATGGCGTCGTCTCCTTGTTGTGTCGATTGAACAGGGCGGGAGTCTAGGGGCTCAAAAATCCTCCCTTGACGCAGTTCACGAGGCGGTGAACCTGCTTACGGAGCCAGGCGTTCGCGGACCCATTCGGTACCGTCCAGGCGGTAGCGCAGCCGGTCGTGCAGCCGGCTCTTGCGCCCCTGCCACAACTCCCAGCGGTCGGCTTTGAGGCGGTAGCCTCCCCAGTGCGGCGGGCGCGGTGGGTTCAGCAGGTACTGGGCGCCGTATTTGGCGGCGTTGGCCACCAGCACGCCCCGGCCCGAGATGACTTCGCTTTGCGGGCTGGCCCAGGCGCCGATGCGCGAGTCGAGCGGGCGGGTTTTGTAATAGGCGTCGCTTTCGGCGTCGCTGACCTTTTCCACCACGCCTTCAATGCGCACCACGCGCTCGAGCTCCACCCAGTGGAACTGCAGCGCGGCGTAGGGGTTGCCCGCCAGTTGTTGGCCCTTGCGGCTCTCGTAGTTGGTGAACCAGACGACGCCCTGCGCGTCGCAACCCTTGATGAGCACGATGCGCGTGCTCGGGCGCAGGTCGCTGCCCACGGTGGCCAGCGTCATGGCGTTGGGTTCGGGCAGCTGCGCGCTGATGGCTTCGCTCAGCCACTGGTTGAACTGCTGCAAAGGGTCGGCGTGCGAGGCCTCTTCGTTCAGCTCGGCGCGCTCGTAGCTTTTGCGCAGATCGGCAAGGTGGGCGGACAGGGGAGTGGAGGGCGGGTTCATGGCAGGATTGTGCCGCGCCTGTGCCCCATCCCTTGGAAGGGGAACGCATTGCGATAGAGTCTTTGCCATGTCTCCACCCCCGTCTGATCCGCTTCTGCCCTGCGTGCTGGTACTGGCCTCGGGCCGGGGTGATCGATTCCGCGCCTCAGGCGGGCAAGTGCACAAGCTGGCGGCGATGCTGGAAGGCCGCAGCGTGCTGGAGCACACACTGGCTGCCGTGCATGCCAGTGGCCTGCCCTGGCACCTGGAGGACGCGGGCCACCCCGGCATGGGCGATTCCATTGCTGCGGCGGTGCGTGCCACGCCGGCAGCGGGGGGCTGGCTGGTGCTGCCGGGCGATCTGCCCCTGGTGCGGCCAGACACGCTGCGGGCGATCGTTGCCGCATTGGCGGGCGGGGCCGAGGTGGTGGCCCCGGTGTTTGGCGGCCAGCGCGGTCATCCGGTGGGCTTTGCCACGGCCTTGGGGCCAGCGCTGGCGGCATTGACGGGAGAGCAGGGCGCCAGCGCTCTGCTGCGCGCCGCGGCGCAGCGTGGGGCCTTGCTGAGCCTGCCGGTGGAAGACTGCGGTGTGGTGACCGACATCGACACGCTGGCCGACTTGCAGCGCGCCGACGCCGTGCTGCGGGCGCGGCGCCAAGTGCCCTAAGGCGGCGAACGCTCAGTCGCGCTGAATCACGGCACAGGCCAGGCGCGGGCCGGCGTTGCCGGTGGGCTGGGTAATGAAGTCGTCCGGGTCGCGGTGCACGATCAGGCCGCGGCCGACGATGTCGTCCATGCCGCTGCCCACGCGCACGCCGGTGATCTTGACGTCGATGTGCGCAACGCCCTGGGCGTTGGCGCGAATGCTGGGCAAGTCGCCCGTGTGGTGCTCTGGGCCCATGGCCATGCCGTGGCGGCTGTGGTGCGGGTTGAAGTGGCCGCCGGCGCTGTTGCCATCGCCGCTGGAACAGTCGCCTTTTTCGTGCACATGAAAGCCGTGCTCGGAATGGGGTGCCAGGCCCTGGATGTCGCCGCGTATCTGCATTTGATCGCCCATCTGGATGAAATGCACGGTCCCGGTGACATGGTTGCCGCGCGTCGCCTCGAGCTGCGCTGTCGCACTGGGCCCGTGCATGGCGCCGTGGCCGGGCATGACGCCGGCACAGCCGGCAAGGGCAAGGGCGAGGGCGGCAGCAGCGGCGAAGGCAAAGCGTTGCATAAAAAACTCCCGGTTTGGGTCTGGTGATTCAAGGACACGGCTGCCAATGGTGCGCCCGCTGGGACGCTTGCGATGTCAGCCAGCGCCGCGCAATTTGCGTGGCCGCTGTGCTGCAAAAAGAATCAAGGTACGCCAACGGCGAGCGATGTGCAAACGCCTGGCCAGGAACGCAACCGAGGTGCGAGCCGCGTTGCCGGGCGCCGATTACGCAGACCCGTCGGAAGGCGCATCGCCCCCAGCCGTGCGAATCAGGTGCTCCAGCCGGCGGTCGCGGATGCCTACGGCGCGCAGGCCCTCCTGCGTGGCTTGGGCATAGTCTTGCGTGCTGCCGTAGCGCCCGCGCGCCTGGCGAAAAATGCGGCGGTATTCGTCCGGGTGCAATTCGCCGGTGTGGCTGGGGCTGCTGCGCGCCAGCGTGAAGGCCAGCGCACGCACCGGTCCGGCGGAGGTGTGGCACAGCAGCCAACGCGGTTCGTAGACCGGGATCGGCATTTCCCGCTCCCACAGCCTGGCCAGCGCCTGCTCGCCCTGCGCTTCGGCGATGCGGTAGGCCATGCCACGGCAGCTGCCCCCTGCCAGCATGCAAAAGACCAGGCCGGGGCATTCGTGCGTGCCGCGGTTGATGCGGCTCCACATCTTGAGCGCGCGGTGCCAGCCATGCACGCGCGCCTCGCGCCGCTCCAGGTAGTCGAATTCGGGGCGCCAGATGAGCGAGGCGTAGCCAAAGACCCACAGGTCGCCCCGGCCGCGCCATTCCTGGACGGTGCGCTCCAGCAGGGAAGGGGGCTCGCGCATCAATCCGGCCCCGGCAGGCAAAGGGCAAGGCACCATGCACGCCACCAATTTTGAGCTAGAAATAACATTAAAAACAGGCTCTAGCGCTTATGGGTATTGCGCAAGCAGCTACCAATGTGATTGCAAACGCGCTGCGCCCCGATTCAGCGCAGCCCGCCACCGGCCGCCTCGGCGGGCCGCTCGATCAGCTCGATCTTGTAGCCATCGGGGTCCTCGACGAAGGCAATCACCGTGCGCCCGCCCTTTACCGGGCCGGCTTCGCGCGTGATCTTTCCGCCAGCGGCGCGGATGGTCTCGCACGCGGCGGCGACATCGGGCACGCCCAGGGCGATGTGGCCGAAGGCCGTGCCCAGCTCGTAGTGGTCGGTGTCCCAGTTCCAGGTCAGCTCGATTTCGGCCTGGCCGGGGTTGCCGCCGTCAAAACCGAGGAAGGCGAGCGAGTATTTGTAATCCGGGTTCTCGGACCGGCGCAGCAACTGCATGCCGATCACGTTGGTATAGAACCCGATGGAGCGTTCAAGGTTGCCGACGCGCAGCATGGTGTGAAGAAATCGCATGCCCATCATTGTGCCGGCAGATCGAACACCAGGCAGGTGGTGGTGGCGTGCGCGTACAGCGTGCCGTCCGGCCCCACCAGACGGGCCTCGGCCGTGGCCAGCTGGCGCCCGCAGTGGATGATGCGGCCTTCGGCGCGCACGCGCTGCACCTTGGGCGTAAGTGCCTTCACCATGTTGATGCCCAGTTCGGCGGTGGTGTAGCCCCGCCCAGGCAGCATGCAGGTGTGCACGGCGCAGCCCAGTGCCGAGTCGAGCAGGGTGGCAAACCAGCCGCCGTGCACCGAACCCATGGGGTTGAGGTGGGCCGTGCCGGGCGTTCCCTGAAAGATGGCGCGACCTTCCTCCGCCTCGATGATCAAGAAGTCCAGTGTCTTGGCGATGGCGGCGTAGGGCAGTTCGCCACGCAGCATGGCCTGCATTTGCTGCAAGCCGGTGAGGCTGGCGATCTGCGCGCGGGAGGCCACGCCGGGGCCTGGGCCTGCATCGAGGAGGGCCAGGATCTCGCGCTCCTGCGCGAGCCAGTGTTCGAGATGGTTGTGGTGGGACATGGACGGTCCGTTCAGAGTTTGGGCCAGATGGCGACTTGCAAAATTAATATTGTATATGCAATGATTGCAACTACAATTGCTTCATGCCAAGCCAAACCCTCGCAACCGTTCCTGCCCTGCCACCGGCGATGCCGCAGGGCTGCACCAATTTCCGGCTGCGCCAGCTCATGCGCCGCGTGACCCAGCACTACGACGCGCAGATGGCCCAGTGCGGACTGAAAACCACGCAGTACACGCTGCTCTCGCATGTGCTCACGCTCGGGCCGATTCGCCCGGGGGAGCTGGCCGCAGCCATGACCATGGAGCCTTCCACGCTGACCCGCAACCTGCGCCCCTTGGTGGACGCGGGCTGGGTCACGCTGGAATCGGGCTCCGACGCACGCAGCCGCCTGGTGCACATCACGCAGGCCGGGCGGGACAAACGCGCCCAAGCCCAGCGCAGTTGGAAGGCCGCGCAATTGGCGTTGAACGACACCCTGGGCGTGGGGCGCGTCGCCGCCCTGCACACGCTGATCGACGAATCCCTGGCGCTGCTGGCGCCGGCAACGGAGCAGGCGCATGGCGAAAACTGAACGCGCGGGGAGGGCAGTGCGCCCTTTTTCCCCTTCGCTGGTGCTGCTGGCGGCGGCCGGCGCTTTTGCGCTCACCATGGGCGTGCGCCAGACCATGGGGCTGTTTCTGTCGGCGCTCAACACGTCCACTGGCCTCGGTGTGGGCCGTATCAGCCTGGCTTTTGCGCTGGGCCAGCTCTGGTGGGGGCTGACCCAGCCGTTTGCCGGCGCGGTTGCGGACCGCATCGGCACCGGGCGGGTGATTCTGCTCGGTGTGGCGCTGGTGGCGGTGGGCACGGTTCTTACGCCGCTGATGACCAGCACCGCCGGCCTGATCCTGGCCGTTGGCGTGCTGGCGGCGGGCGGCGCCGGCATGGCCGGCCCGTCGGTGCTGATGGCGGCCGCCAGCCGACTCGTGCCGCCTGAAAAGCGCGGGCTGGCCACGGGCATCGTCAATGCGGGCGGCTCGTTCGGCCAGTTCGCCATGGCGCCGATGGCCATCGGCCTCACCGCCGCCCTGGGCTGGGCCAGTGCCATGCAGTGGCTGGGGGTGCTGGTGCTGCTCGCGCTGCCGGCTGCCTGGGTGCTCAAGGGCCATTCCAAGGCGCTGGCGGCGCAGGCCGCTACCGAGTCGGGCCAGCGACCGCTCGGCGCCCGCGAGGCCATCAGGCAAGCGCTGGCCACGCCCAGCTACCGCTACCTGGCCGCGGGCTTTCTGGTGTGCGGGTTCCACGTGGCATTCCTCGCCACGCACCTGCCGGGCGTCATTGCCGCCTGCGGGCTCGCGCCCAAGGTGGGTGGCTGGGCGCTTGGCCTGATTGGCCTGTTCAACATCGTCGGCAGCCTGGCCATGGGCTGGGCCGTGGGGCGCTGGCGCATGAAATCCCTGTTGTCGCTGTTGTACGCGACGCGCGCCATCGCGGTGCTGGTGTTTCTGTTCGCGCCAAAGAGTACCGGGGTGGTGCTGGTCTTTGCCGGCGTGATGGGCGTGACATTCCTCTCCACCGTCCCGCCCACGGTGGGCCTGGTGGCCAAAATGTTCGGCACCGCCAACATGGCCATGCTGTTTGGCATCGTGATGCTCGCGCACCAGGTCGGCGGTTTCCTGGGTGCCTACCTGGGCGGCAGCGTGTTTCAGGCGACGGGCAGTTACGACTGGGTCTGGTACATCGACATCGTGCTGGCCGTGGGCGCTGCGCTGGTCAACCTGCCGATCCGCGAAGCGCGCTTGGGCAGCGCGAAGACTGCGCGAGCGGGTTCTGTCGCCTGAAAATAAAGATGAAAACGGCCTCTAGCGCTTGCTGTTATTGCGCAACCAGCTATTGAAACAGAAGCATCCGACAAAGGAACAGCAGGGCGTCGGTCCCATCAGACGGGCACGGTGCAGCTCGGCGCCATGCTGCCGCCGTCCCAGGTCAGGCAATCCAGCGGTCTGCTGGGGCGCCCCCATCAGAGTGCTCTGGTTGCATTGAGCGAGGCCGTGTGCAGCCAAGTGTTGCCATCGTCCAGGCTTGACTTGCTGTCCCAGGAAAAGCTATTCGGCTGGATATTGAAGAAGCGAATTTTCGTTCTGACGCGCTTGCCATCGGGGTTGGTTCCTACCGCATCAAGGTGCATTTCGCCGTCGGTCCAGGTGCCGTGCCACTCACCGCTCATGGCGGGCTGAAAGGCCGCTAAACCGGTAATTTCCCAGCGATGTGTGGCCTCTGAATAGGTTCTCAAGGACACATAAGACGAGACCTGTTGCCCTGTGGGCGCGAACGCTTTGAATTCGTCCAGGACGATGCGCCCTTCGTTCAGATGCTGTGCCACCCATTGCGCCTGGTAATGGAACTGCACGCTGCCGTCTTCCTGGAACTTGGTGGCCGCTACATTCCAATGGCCAATGAGAAAATCGAACTGTCGACTCTCTGTCGTCGGGCCTTTGAGGTAGCGGGCCACTTCGGGCGGCACTTGGTTCGCAGAATGTGACATGTCGGTTCCTTGCGTTTTCATTGATTGGTGATCTTTGCTGCGGGTGGCGGGCTGTTCGGGTTGGGTGCTGGCGCAACTTGACAGCCCGAGCACCAGACAAACCACCATGAGAGTGCGAACACATGGGGGGATGCGTTGGGTCATTGGGTGTCCTTCACTGGCTGATCCTTCTTTCCCGCCACCCTGATTGCGGCGTGTATGTAGTCCATCAGCGCCTGGTCAACACCTACCCCCAAGCTGAGATCGGGCTCGGCTGCGAAGGCTTGCCGGACGCTGGCTTCCAGGGCGGCGTCTTGGCCGCAATACGATTCCTGAAAAAGTTGATTCCAGTGTCTGGCCAGCAGCTGCATGGGCTCGGCCTCGCAAGAAACCCCTGCCGCCAATTGCGCGCGGACTTGCGCCACGAGACTGGGCCATGCGTCCATATGCGCCGAGGTGGCCAATTGGCGTCTGCGGACCTCAGCCCATTGGCGGGCCGGCAAGTGCTTGGCAAATAGCGCCAGGCGGGCATGTGCGATGGCCAGCCCCATCCACTGGAGCATGGCCGTATCGATGCCGAGTATTTCCTGCGCTCGCGCTTCATGCTCTTGCAAAGACTTCAGCTTGCCGGCCAATGCGGCGTCGTTGTCCGTCATGGCAATGACCAAGCGCACCCAACGCCACGCCAAGGCCTGCGCGTGTGGCGAATTGGGAGCAATGGCCTGGTGCATGGCCATTTCAACTTCGCCAACGAGGGTTTCCCATTGCACCGTCCGTTGGCGCGCAGCCTTTTGATCCGGCTTTTGCATGGCCGAGATCTCTTCTTTCGTGAGGTGGCGCGCATAGAGGGTCATCATCTCCAGCACATTCAACCAGTCGGTGCTCTGTGCCTCACCGTCCTGCTGGATCGTGTTGGCAACCTGTTTCAGACGCTGGGCCAAGGCGTGCGCCTGCTCAGCCTGGGCCTCTAAAGCCTTGGCATGGCGCAAGAGAAGGTCCACAGGCTCCAGGTGCACATCGTTCAAGGCCTGGTGAATCTGGGGCAGGGCATAGCCCATCTGCTTGAGCGACTGGATGCGGTGCAAGCGGATCAGATCGGCCTGGCCGTAAAGGCGCGCGCCTGCTGGCGTTCGCACCGATGGCGACAACAGTTGGATCGCGTCGTAATGGTGCAAGGCCCGCACGCTCAAGCCGGCACGCTTTGCCAGTTCACCAATTTTCAATTGCATTGCGAATCCGCTCCATGCACGGCATCGTAAAACCTGACGTTGCGTTAGGTTCAAGAGCCAATTGGCTTGGTGTTGTACGGGTGCACCACAGGGACATCGACATCCTGCTGGCCGTCGGCGCTGGGTGGGTCAACTTGCCGATCCGCCAGGACGGTGTCGGCGGGATCTGCCATCAAAGAATATGATGAAAATGGCCTCTAGCGCTTGCTGCTGTTGCGCAAGCAGCTATTGAAACAGAAGCATTCTGCAAACGAACGACAGGGCGTTTGCCCCGTCAGGCGGGCACGGTGTAGTTGAGCGCCATGCGGCCCCCGTCGACGGTGACGATCTCGCCCGTCACATAGCTGGCCGCGTCGCTGGCCAGCCACGCCACCACATCCGCAATCTCGGATGGCTCGCCCAGCCGACCCATGGGCGTGCGGCTCATGATCTTTTTCTTGGCCTCATCGCTGGTGAGTACCGCCTTGGCCGCCAGTTCGGTGGCAATGGTGCCGGGTGCCACCGCGTTCACCCGAATGTTGTGCGGCGCCAGCGCCAGCGCCATCACGCGCGTGAGCTGGTTGATGCCGCCCTTGCTGACGTTGTAACTGGCGATGTTGGGGATGGCGAGCGTGCCGTTGACCGAGCTCATGTTGACGACTGAGCCGCGCCCAGCCTGCGCCATGGCGCGGGCCACCGCCTGGCCCACCAGGAACGCGCCTTTGACGTTGACGCGCAGCACAGCGTCGAAGTCTTCTTCGGTCACGTCAAGGAAATCGGCAGCGCGGAAGATGCCGGCGTTGTTCACCAGCACATCGATGCGGCCCTGCCAGGCGAGCGCCTGCCGTACCAGTTGGTCCACCTGTGCCTTGTCGCCCACGTCGCAGTGCACGTACCGGCCGGAGAGCTCGGCCGCCAACGCTTCGCCGCGCGCATCGTCCACATCCGCGAGCACGGTATGTGCGCCCTCGGCGGCAAAGCGCCGTGCGCAGGCCGCGCCTATGCCTTGGGCGGCGCCAGTGATGAGGCAGACGCGGCCAGCGTGGCCGAAGGAAATAGAGTGGTTTTCGGTGGGTACGGACGTCATGGCCGCATGGTAGCAAGCAGGCACCGCGGCGAGGTCGGGTTCCGGAAGGCACCGCCTGCCGGTACGATGCTTTCATGCCTGTGCACGCTCGGCCGAAGCAGGGCGCGCAGAAGTGGTGAAGAATGTGCCTACGCAGTCATTCCAGCGGGTCGCCTGCAGCGGCCGCTGAATTCCGTTAAACCATGGAATTACAGAAGGAGCGCACCATGAACCACGAACAGCAGGCACCTGAAACGAAAGGTGTGGCGGTAAAGTTACTTGCGTCGGTGGACCTTGGCCCTGAAATCGAGGGAATGGCTGGGCGCCAGCTTCGAATGCGAATGGTGAACATTGCGCCCGGTGGCGTCTTCGGCCCGCTTCACGACCACAAGGACAGGCCAGGCATTGTGTACATCCTGGAAGGCACCATTACCGACCATCGGAATGGCGTCGCTACAGACTATGGGCCGGGAGTCGGCTGGCCCGAGGACAGGAACACCACGCACTGGCTGGAAAACCGAGGAACCACTGCCGCGGTGGAGATCTCGGTCGATATCGTCCGGCAGGCCTAAGGTGATGCTGAACCCTCACGCGCCGCGCATCCGTACCTCGGGCGTTTAGCCACCTCGTGCCAGGAAACCCCAGATGAAGCCAGCCTTCCTGTTGCCGCTGCTGCTGTCCATGCTCCCGCACGACACTGCCGCGCAGTTCAGTTCGGCTGCGATCACTGCGGGTGGACGCAGCCTTGAGTACCGGATCTCGAACTCTGCGATCGAGACAGCGCCATTATTGAAGGATCAAACCGGATTTCAGGACGCCAAGGTCTCCCCAGACGCGAAGCTGATGGGCTGGCTCGCGGAATATCCCAACTGCTGTACGTCGTATGCCGTCCCGCTTGAGCTCATCGTCATGGATCGGCATCGAAGGCTGCACAGCTTTTCTGGTCCTCAAGCCATCTTCGGCTGGTGTTTCGCCAGCGACTCGAAGGCCGTGGCATTTCGACAGACCGCCTTGCATGGGCGATCCAATGAGGTCTTCGAGCTGCGCCGCGTGCAGGACGGCAAGCTCCTGCAGCGATTTGTGCTTGTGTGGAGCGACCCAGACGATGAGTCTCGCCGGCCCCAAGTACCGCGTTGGGCACGCTGTGCCGTCGGATAGCGCGCCAGGACTGGAGCTGCTGCATCAAGAAACATCAGGCAACGGCCGAACCTATCTTTGAGTAGATACGATGTATATTATGTTAACTAACGAAACCCCAGAACCTTGACCTATTCAAGGTTTCCTATCTGAGCTGCACCACCAGACGGTGCTGGGTTTCTGCCGCCAGCAGCCGCCATGCGGGTCATCGTACGGCGGCCTGCCCGCTTCGCCGGTTCGCCACTGTTACGCTGCGCCGTCGCCGCGCGTGAAGATCGCCTGCTGGTTCTTCACCGCGCGTTCGTACTGGCGTGCAATGCTGTCGCAGACCAGATCACACAGGGCGTACACCGAGGGGTCGGCGATGCGGTAGTACACGCTGGTGCCCCGGCTCTCGCGCGTCACAAAGCCTTGCTGCGTCATCAGGCTGAGATGGCGCGAGACATTGGCCGCCGTGTAGCCGCAGAGCTGGGCCAGCTCGCCCACGTTGTGCTCACCTTCCCGCAGCAGGTTCAGGATGCGCAAGCGCGTAGGCTCGGCCAGCGTCTGGAAGTACGACGCAACTTGCTGGAGGGCTTCGGGCGGCAGGTTTTTCATGGGATGGCGAGGCTTGGATCAATGGCCGACAGCCAGACAAGTCACCCGGCCTCGGATGCTGCCATAATACGGCAATTGACTATTTAGTTGTTTGGCTAAATAATCAGTTTCGTAACTAAATTTTGGGAGTCCGCCATGAAATCCTGGCAAATCGTTCGCCTGCTTGCGGGCACTTTCATCCTTCTCTCGTTGGCGCTCGGCATCCCCGGCAGCCCGGTGTTTGTCAGCCAATGGTTCCTGGCGTTCACGGCCTTTGTGGGCGCCAACCTGTTCCAAAGTGCGCTCACGCACTGGTGCATGCTGGAGACCATTTTGCGCAAGCTGGGTGCACAGCCCGGCTGCTGAGTGCGCGTCTGCGCCATGCCTGCGTCACACGCCGCCGTCCACCCCGAGCCGCTTTTGGTGGACGTGCGCTCGCGTCCTGAGTTTGAGTCCGGGCATGTCGATGGCGCGCTGCACCTGTCGCTTGAGCGACTGGTGCACGACGCGCCCACCGTCTTGCCGGACAAGGATGCGCGCCTGCTGCTGTACTGTCTGTCCGGCGCCCGGTCCGGGATGGCCTTGCAATGGCTGCGGCAAATGGGCTATACCCAGGCGGTCAATGGCGGCTCGGTGGGCGCCGTGGCACTGCAGACGGGACGGAGCATCCGCCGCCTCTGATGTTTCGAACATTCCAACAAGAAAAGGCTTGGGCATGAGTGAAAACACGGTTCAGATTACCCTGCGACAGCAGAAAGACTACCGCTTCGATGTGGATTTTGGTGGCGGCATCCCGGTGCTGGCGGCGGACGAGCCGGCGCCTCTGGGCAGCGGACAAGGGCCCTCGCCCGTTCAGTTGCTGGCTGCCGCGGTGGGCAACTGCCTGTCGGACTCCTTGCTGTTTGCCCTGCGCAAGTTCAAGCAGGCGCCCGAGCCGATGGGGTGCACGGTGACGGCCGAAGTCGGCCGCAACGACCAGAACCGCCTGCGCGTACTGAAGATGACGGCCGTCTTGCGCCTGGGGGTTGCCGCCGCATCGCTGCAGCACCTGGACCGGGTGCTGGACCAATTTGAAGCCTACTGCACCGTGACGCAAAGCGTGGGCCTGGGCATTGCCATCGAGTTGCAGGTGATCGACGCCGAAGGCGTGCGCCTGAAGTGAATGAGCCCCCATCTCGGGGGCCCTGTCAACGAAAGGAAAACGAAATGTCGCTCAATGTAGGAAGCTGGGATCGCGTGCTGCGCGTGGTGGTGGGCCTGGTGCTGATCGCCCTGGCCGCCACCGGCACGGTGGGGCTGTGGGGCTGGATCGGCGTGGTGCCCGTGGCCACGGGGCTGTTGGGCTTCTGCCCAGCGTATTCGCTGCTGGGCATCAAGACCTGCCCGATGAAGAAAAGCTGAAAATTTAGATGAAAATAGCTGCTATCGCTTATCCAGTAAGCGCAAGCAGCTATTTTTTTGATAGTATTTTCAGGCTTCTTGAGAGACTGGCCGCCTGAATAGGCCCAGTCAGCCCAGGGCGGCGATCACGTCCGCCGGCGCCTGCACCAGCTCGATCAGCACGCCCTCCCCGGCGATCGGGAATTCGTCGTTGGACTTGGGGTGCAGAAAGCAGATGTCGTAACCCGCAGCGCCTTTGCGCACGCCACCGGGCGCAAAACGCACGCCCTGCGCCGTAAGCCAGTCCACGGCCTTGGGCAGGTCGTCGATCCACAGGCCCACGTGGTTGAGCGGCGTGGTGTGGACGGCGGGTTTCTTCTCGGGGTCCAGCGGCTGCATCAAATCGACTTCAACGCGCGTGGCGCCCCGGCCCATGGTGCAAATGTCTTCGTCCACGTTCTCGCGGTCGCTTTTGAAGGTGGCGGTCATCTCCAGGCCCAGCATATCGATCCAGAGCGTTTGCAGGCGCGTTTTGTCGGCGCCGCCAATGGCGATTTGCTGGATGCCCAGAACTTTGAACGGGCGTGGTGTGGGGGTCATGCGAGGGCTCCTGTATCTGCAGTGGGTACTGCGGTGATTTCGGCGGCGATTTCGGCCGTGTCGTTGGCATCGCTGGCGCAGGTGCAGCCACAGCCGCATCCGCCCGTGCTCGCGGCTGCCGCTGGCTGGTCCGCCGCGGCCTGCGCGCGCAGGCCCAGCTTTGCGAGCAACTGCAGGTCGGCGCCGGCATCGGGGTTGCCGGTGATCAGCAGCTTGTCGCCATAAAAGATCGAATTGGCGCCAGCCAGAAAGCACAGGGCCTGCACGGCCTCGCCGAGCTGCTGGCGGCCGGCCGAGAGACGCACCCGCGCCTTGGGCATGGTGATGCGGGCCACGGCGATGACGCGCACGAAATCAAGCGGGTCCACCGGCTCGCTGTCGGCCAATGGCGTGCCCGGCACCCGCACCAGGCTGTTGATGGGCACGGATTCGGGGTAGGGGTTGAGGTTGGCCAACTGGGCAATCAGCCCGGCGCGGTGCACCGGGGCTTCGCCCATGCCGATGATGCCGCCACAGCACACCTTGACGCCGGCAGCACGTACATGGTCCAGCGTGTCCAGGCGGTCCTGGTAGGCGCGCGTGCTGACCACGTCCTGGTAGTACTCGGGGGCGGTGTCGAGGTTGTGGTTGTAGTAGTCGAGCCCCGCCTGCTTGAGCGTTTGCGCCTGGTGTGCTTCGAGCATGCCCAGCGTGGCGCAGGTTTCCAGCCCCAGCCCCTTCACCGCAGCGACGAGTTCGGCCATTTTCTCGATGTCGCGGTCTTTGGGCGCACGCCAGGCCGCGCCCATGCAAAAGCGCGTGGCGCCGGCGTCCTGTGCCGCCCGCGCCGCCTGCAGCACCTCGTCCACGCCCAGCATTTTCTGGGCCTTCACGCCGGTGTCAAATTCGGCCGACTGGGGGCAGTAACCGCAGTTTTCAGGGCAGCCGCCCGTTTTGACCGACAGCAGCGTGGCCAGTTCGATATCGCCTGCCGGCCAGTGCGCACGGTGCACGCTTTGCGCCTCGAACAGCAGATCCAGCAGCGGGCGCTCCAGCAGCGCCTGCACCGCCGCGACGGGCCAGGGGCCGGTCGCGGTGCGCGGCGCGGCGGGCCGGTGCAGTTCCATGGTGTGTGGGTGCGCGCTCTCCGTCACACGAACTCCAGAATCACCTGGTCAACGCTGAGCGACTCGCCCTTGCCCGCCACCAGTTTGCCCACCACACCGTCTTGCGTGGCCAGCAGCACGTTCTCCATTTTCATGGCTTCGATCACGGCGAGCTTTTCGCCGGCCTGCACCTTCTGGCCCTCTTGCACCGCGACATGCACCAGCAAACCGGGCATGGGCGAGAGCAGGAACTTGGAGAGGTCCGGCGGCGCCTTGTACGGCATCAGCGCATGCAGGCGCGCACCCAGCGGCGAGAGCACCAGCGCTTCAATCTGCGTGCCGTTGTGCGCAATGCGCAGCGCCAGCGGGTTCTTGCCGGCGCCGCGCTCGACCTGGGCGGTGAAGCCCTGGCCGTTGCAACTGCCTTGCACGCGGATTTGGCCCAGCGTGGCGGTACTCTCAATTTTGTAGCTGTTAGCGCCCACCTGTACTGCGCTGGAGCCCGATTTGTCTTGAAAATCCGTGACCGCCACAGGGTATTGCTGGTGCTGGCCCTCGGCGCCCAGCACCACGACCACAAAGGCTTCGCCCACCTTGACTTCGTGCCCCGCCAACTGGCCGCTGATGCCCGAGGCCCGCGCACGGTAGCGCCGGTGCATGAAGGCGGCCAGGGCCACGAGGAACAGCGGGTCCTGGTGCGGCACGTCTTCGGCGACGAAACCATGCGCGTAGTTTTCAGCGATGAAGCCAGTATTGAAGTCGCCCGAGACAAACTTGGGGTGTGCCAGCAGCGCGGACTGGAAGGGAATGTTGCTGCTGATACCGCGGATGACAAAACCGTTGAGCGCCGCGCGCATCTTGTGGATGGCGTCGTTGCGGTCCGTGCCGTGGACGATGAGCTTGGCGATCATCGAGTCGTAGTACATCGGAATCTCACCGCCCTCGTACACGCCGGTGTCCACGCGCACGCCGTATTTCTTCTCCGGCTCGGCCTGGAACATGGTTTCCTCGGGCGGCTGGAAGCGCACCAGCCGGCCGGTGGACGGCAGAAAGCTGCGAAACGGGTCTTCGGCGTTGATGCGGCACTCCAGCGCCCAGCCGTCGCGCTTGACATCCTGCTGCTTGAGCGGCAGCGGCTCGCCGGCGGCGACGCGGATCATCAGCTCGACCAAGTCAAGCCCCGTGATGCATTCGGTCACCGGGTGCTCGACCTGCAGGCGGGTGTTCATCTCCAGGAAGTAAAAGTCCTGGTCCTTGCCGACGACGAATTCCACCGTGCCCGCGCTCTGGTACTTCACCGCCTTGGCCAGTTGCACGGCCTGCTCGCCCATGGCCTTGCGCGTGGCCTCGCTGATGAAGGGGCTGGGAGCCTCTTCGATCACCTTCTGGTGGCGGCGCTGAATGGAGCACTCGCGCTCGTTCAAATAAATCACGTTGCCCTGGCTGTCGCCCACCACCTGGATCTCGATGTGGCGCGGCTCCTGCACGAACTTCTCGATGAAGATGCGGTCGTCGCCAAAGCTGTTGCGGGCTTCGTTTTGGCAGGCAGTGAAGCCCTCAAACGCTTCCTTGTCGTTGTAGGCCACGCGCAGGCCCTTGCCGCCGCCGCCGGCCGAGGCCTTGATCATCACCGGGTAGCCGATGCCCTTGGCAATCTCCACGGCTTGCTCGGCGCCTGCGATGGCGTCGTTGTAGCCGGGAATGGTGCTGACCTTGGCTTCCAGGGCCAGCTTCTTGGAGGCAATCTTGTCGCCCATAGCGGCAATCGAATGCGCCTTGGGGCCAATAAAGGCAATGCCCTCTTCTTCGCAGCGCCGGGCAAAGGCCTCGTTCTCGGACAGAAAGCCGTAGCCAGGGTGCACGGCCTGGGCGCCGGTCTGCTTGCAGGCCTCGATGATCTTTTCGGCCAGCAGGTACGATTCACGCGAAGGCGCCGGGCCCAGGCGCACGGCCTCGTCGGCCAGCTTGACGTGGCGCGCTTCCTTGTCGGCGTCGGAATAGACGGCAACGGTGGCGATGCCCATTTTCTTGGCGGTGGCGATGACTCTACATGCGATCTCGCCGCGGTTCGCAATCAGGATTTTGGTGAACATACTTTGTATCTTTCCAAGGGCTCTTACCCGAAACGTATTAGGTTAGGTGCTGACACAGCCCAGCGAAGCGGTTGGGGCCAGGCGCCGGACCGCAGGCAGTAGCAGCGCTACGACAAGGTCTGGCAACGATGCCCCAAGGGCTGTGGCAGTGCCGCTCAAAGGGGAATGTTGCCGTGCTTGCGCCATGGGTTCTCAAGCTTCTTGTCGCGCAGCATCACCAGCGAGCGGCAAATGCGCTTGCGCGTCTCGTGCGGCAGGATCACGTCGTCGATGAAGCCGCGTGCGCCGGCCACGAACGGGTTGGCAAAGCGCTCTTTGTATTCCGCCTCGCGGGCAGCCAGCTTCACCGGGTCGTTCTTGTCTTCGCGGAAGATGATCTCGACGGCGCCCTTGGCACCCATCACCGCGATTTCGGCATTGGGCCAGGCCAGGTTCACGTCGCCGCGCAGGTGCTTGGAGCTCATCACGTCGTACGCACCGCCATAGGCCTTGCGCGTGATGACGGTGATCTTGGGCACGGTGCACTCGGCGTAGGCAAACAGCAGCTTGGCGCCGTGTTTGATGATGCCGCCGTACTCTTGCGACGTTCCGGGCATGAAGCCGGGCACGTCAACAAACGTGATGACGGGGATGTTGAAGGCATCGCAAAAGCGCACGAAGCGCGCGGCCTTGATGCTGCTCTTGATGTCCAGGCACCCGGCCAGCACCAGCGGCTGGTTGGCGACGATGCCCACGGTCTGGCCTTCCATGCGGGCCAGGCCAATGACGATGTTCCTGGCGTAGTCGGGCTGCAGCTCGAAGAAATCGCCGTCGTCCACCGTCTTGACGATGAGTTCCTTCATGTCATAGGGCTGGTTGGCATTGGCTGGTACCAGGGTGTCGAGCGACAGGTCGGCCCGGTCCGCAGGGTCGTTGCTGGGGCGAACGGGCGCCTTCTCACGGTTGTTCAGCGGGAGGTAGTTGTACAGGCGCCGCAGCATCATCAGCGCCTCGACGTCGTTCTCGAACGCCATGTCGGCCACGCCGCTCTTGGTGGTGTGGGTGATGGCGCCGCCCAATTCCTCAGCGGTCACGCTCTCGTGCGTCACGGTCTTGACCACGTCGGGGCCGGTGACGAACATGTAGCTGCTGTCCTTGACCATGAAGATGAAGTCGGTCATGGCCGGCGAATACACGGCGCCGCCGGCGCAGGGGCCCATGATCATGCTGATCTGCGGCACCACGCCACTGGCCATCACGTTGCGCTGGAACACGTCGGCGTAGCCGCCCAGGCTGGCCACGCCTTCCTGGATGCGCGCACCACCCGAGTCGTTCAGGCCGATCACCGGGGCGCCGACCTTCATGGCTTGGTCCATGACCTTGCAGATTTTCTCGGCATGGGTCTCAGACAAGGCGCCGCCGAACACCGTGAAGTCCTGGCTGAACACGAACACGAGGCGGCCGTTGATCATGCCGTAGCCCGTGACCACGCCGTCGCCGGGAATTTTCTGGCCTTCCATGCCGAAGTCGGTGCAGCGGTGCTCGACGAACATGTCCCATTCTTCAAAAGTGCCATCGTCGAGCAGCAATTCGATGCGTTCGCGCGCGGTGAGCTTGCCCTTCTTGTGCTGCGAGTCGATGCGCTTTTGCCCGCCACCCAGTCGCGCCAGCGCACGCTTTTTTTCCAGTTGATCGAGGATGTCTTGCATGGTCGTCCTTTGAGTGAGCCTGTGTGGTTTGATTTGCTATCTATTCAATAGCTGACAGCGCTTGTCCTGATTGCGCTGAGAGCAGATTTCTTGCTGCAGTGGAGGCCGCGATGCGCCCCGCCGCCACATCCCGCTGCAGGGCGGGCAGCAGGTGTTTGACCTGCGGGTGCGCACGAAACGCCTGCTTGAGCCCGGCGTCAATGCGCTCCCACATCCAGGCCAGGGCCTGCTTTTCGCGCCGCGTGGCCAGGCGGCCGTTGGCGGTTTGCAATTGGCGGTATTGCGTGACGGCATTCCAGAAACCATCGATACCCTGCCCCAGCAGCGCGCTGATCTGCAGCACCTTGGGGTGCCAGCGCGTGGTGTCGTGCAAGGCGTTGTCGGGGTTGCCGTGCTGGCTGAGGATGCGCAGGCTCGATGTGATTTGCGCATCGGCCCGCATGGCGGCATGGGGGTCTAGGTCGGCCTTGTTGATGACCACCAGGTCGGCGATCTCCATCACGCCCTTCTTGATGGCCTGCAGGTCGTCGCCGGCGTTGGGCAGTTGCAGCAGCACGAACATGTCCGTCATGCTGGCGGCGGCCGTCTCCGACTGGCCCACGCCCACCGTCTCGACGATCACCACGTCGTAACCTGCGGCCTCGCAGACCAGCATGGCTTCGCGCGTTTTCTCCGCGACGCCGCCCAGGGTGCCGCTGCTGGGGCTGGGGCGGATGTAGGCCGATTCGTTCACCGACAGGTGCTCCATGCGCGTCTTGTCGCCCAGGATGGAGCCGCCCGAGACGCTGCTGGATGGGTCGATGGTGAGCACCGCCACGCGGTGGCCCTGGGCGATGAGGTACAGGCCCAGCGCCTCGATGAAGGTGGACTTGCCCACGCCGGGCACGCCGCTGATCCCTAAGCGAAAGCTCTTGCCGGTGTGCGGCAGCAGTTGCGTGAGCAACGCATCGCCCTGCGCGCGGTGGTCGGCGCGGGTGGATTCGAGCAGGGTGATGGCCTTGGCGATGGCGCGGCGCTGCTGGGCGGCGCTGCCATGCAGAATGCCGTCGAGAATCGCCGCAGGGATCACGCCACTGCCTTGCGAATCTGCTCCAACACGTCCTTGGCGCTGGCCGGAATGGGGGTGCCGGGGCCATAGATGCCCTTGACGCCTGCTTCGTACAAAAAGTCGTAATCCTGCGCTGGAATCACGCCGCCGACAAACACCACGATGTCGTCGGCGCCCTGCGCCTTGAGCGAGGCGATGATGGCCGGCACGAGGGTCTTGTGGCCGGCTGCGAGCGTGCTCACACCCACGGCGTGCACGTCGTTTTCAATGGCCTGGCGGGCGCATTCCTCGGGCGTCTGGAACAGCGGGCCGATATCCACATCGAAACCCAGGTCGGCAAACGCTGTGGCCACCACCTTGGCGCCGCGGTCGTGACCGTCCTGGCCCAGTTTGGCGATCATCACGCGGGGGCGGCGGCCCTGTTCTTCGGCAAAGGCGTTGATCTCGCCCTTGAGGTGGTCCCAGCCTTCGGCCGAATCGTAAGCAGCAGCGTACACACCAGTCACCTTTTGCGTATCGGCGCGGTGGCGCCCGTAAATTTTTTCCAGCGCATCGCTCACCTCGCCCACGGTGGCGCGCAGGCGCATGGCCTTGATAGCCAGATCCAGCAAGTTGCCCTCGCCGCTTTCTGCTGCAGAAGTAATAGCATCCAGCGCTTTCTGGGCAAGCGATTGGTCCCGTTTTGACCTGATATTTTTCAGCCGTTCAATCTGGCCGTCGCGCACCTTCACATTGTCGATCTGCAGGATGTCGACCGGGTCTTCCTTGGCGAGCTTGTATTTGTTGACGCCCACGATCACGTCCTTGCCACTGTCGATGCGCGCCTGCTTCTCGGCGGCGGCG